>JABUBN010000302.1_pt1 | contig 14291 bp, 10 predicted proteins | sample 7240341 | NCBI WGS metagenome assembly JABUBN01 (sample SAMN07256345, study PRJNA390944) | subsurface metagenome | isolation source: Methane hydrate marine sediment | place: Pacific Ocean: Eastern North Pacific, ODP site | reverse complement strand
ACGCGGTGGACGTCGAATTTTTTTCTCCCGCAGAGGGGAAAAGCGAAATAATAGAAAGGGCGAAAAGTCGTCACATACCTGTTATTTTATCTTTCCATGATTTCAATGGCATGCCAAGCCGTGAAGACATATTGAGAATCATTGCGAGTATGTACGAAGAAGGAGGAAGCATTGCAAAGATTGCGGTGACGCCGAAGACGCTAAGCGATACTTTGCTTTTGCTCGACATAACGCATAAGGTATCAAGCGAAGGGAAGTTGTTAGTGACTATCGGAATGGGACCAGTAGGGCGACATCTGCGAGTGATTGCACCTCTATATGGGTCTGCATTGACTTACGGGTTCATAGAAGGCGAGGAAGAGGTAGCACCCGGTCAATTAAGTGTGAAAGAGCTAAGGAGCATAATGAACAAAATTTATTTCCGGCATTAATTAACATTAAAAAAGTTTCATGCGCAAGCATTTTTAGTAACGTTTTTGCGAAGCAAAAACTTTATTTCTAAACGAATTTATTGATTCTATGCTCTTCATTCCACGAAATCCCAATATCCTACCTATTTCTTCCCGATACTGCTTCTCCACCTTTACACCTTCGCACTCCAGCCTTGCAGACAATTTTTTGTTGAATCTCTTCCCCGCTCTGTCATAGTCAGTTAGAATAGCAACCTTCCTGTGTCTGCACCTCAGATAATCAACGAAATCAGCATAAGAGAACCCCGAGGAATACATCACTATTTCTTTCGTAATGCCTATTCCCTTCAACGCTTCTTTATCATGGGCGCCTTCAACAACGACAGCATCTACAAAATCGTCCATTTCTTGAACCACGCTCTCCAGTTCCAGATAAGCTTCGCAATCCTCCTTTCGCATTGCCCTATTTGTTTTGTTCATCCATGATTACTATTACTTTTATATAATCTCCTTTTTATATAAACTAAAATAGCGAATAGAGAGGTAGGTGAAGAGATTGAACTACGGGTTTGGGTTAGGGGTTGCCTTTCTTGCTCTGGCAGGCTGTTTTATAGCGTTCTTCTATCTAACGAATCTATTTGTGAGCGGTTTAGGCTCTCTTGCCAAACGTTTCAACGTGCCTGAATCAGTTGTGGGAGCTTCGGTGGCGGCAATTGTAAGCAGTGCACCGGAAATGGGCGCTTCGGTTTTCTCTGTTGTGGAGGAGCATCCTGATATTGGCAAAGGGACAATCGTTGGCTCGGCAATCTTTAATATCACGTTATTAATTGCCTTCTCCCTCTGGGTGAGAAAATGCGTTCTCGATGAGAAAGTGCTCAAAAGGGATGGTGCATACTACCTCTTCGTTGTGATAGTCACGATAGTAACGATTATGGACGGTGTTTTGACACGTTGGGAGGCACTAACCTGGTTCTTGCTTTACGTTATCTATTTCATCTGGCTTTTCAAAGATGCGATTAACGGGAAGTTCGTTCCCAAAGAGGAGTTCAAGTATGTTCCAACAAAGAAAGCGATTTTTTATACGGGCATAGGAATTGTCGGTATAGCCTTGAGTGCTTATATAATGGTGAGATCAACAATTTATGTTACGAGTACTTTAGGTTTATCCGAATCGCTTTTCAGCTTGATTATTATAGCGATTGCGACTTCGATTCCAGACCTTTTCGTATCCGTGCAAGCTTCGCTGAAGGGAATGGGGAACTTAGCGGTTTCTAACGCAGTCGGAAGCAATATTTTCGATATTCTGGCTGGGATTGGATTGCCTTTCAGTTTCGTAGCCGTAACGCATATTCATGGCAGCATAGGGCTATCCGCTTTCTATCTTTTATTATCTGTCCTCGTCTTCTTGGGCGTAATTATATTAAGGAAAAGTCTGGGCAAAAAAGAGGCTTGTGTGCTGGCTGCTGTCTATATCAGCTATCTTTTTATTGTGATTCTCTTCTGAGTTTCGATAAACTTTATCTTATCTTGGAGTTAAAAAATTATAGATGAACGATGTTGGAGAATTGGAACGTGTTGGCAGTAGGGGAGAAGAATACCGAGGGTGAGTTATTTCCCATTGATGATGCGTTCTTTGTCTCGCCCGACAACTTAATAGAGATACTGAAAAGGAGAATAGAGCGGTATATAGACGAAATCGAGCCTGGTGATACTTTCGGATTCCGGGTTGAGAGAAGAGGGATGAAAGAAGATATTTCCAGCCAGAAGGTGGAGCGAGAAGTTGGCGGATATTTTTACGACCTGGTGGAGAAGATACACGGAAGGAAGCCAAAAGTGAACCTTAAGAACCCGGATAAGTTGATAGCAATAGAGATAGTAGGGAATAGATGCGGGATTGGTTTTATCACAAAAGAGATGCGCGAGAAGTATAGCGTGATAAAAGTGAAGTGAAGGTTACATAATCCCCGCTATTCTTTTCTTTTTTATTACAAATATCTTTTATACTCCTTTATGTATCGCCTGAAAAACCATTGGACAAATATGCTATCCTGTTTCTTTATTTGTGTTCTCTCTAAAGCATTATAGTAACTTGTTCTTTTTTCATAAGGAACGTTAAGTAAAGGAAACTTGTGTTTATGTAAAACAAAGTTCATTATTAATCTACTTATCCTGCCATTACCGTCCGAAAACGGGTGTATTGTCACGAATCTTAAATGAGCCAATGCAGCCAGTTCAACAGGATGTAATTCATTTTTATTTTTGTCATACCCGCTGAAAAATCCGCTGAGCAAGGGATAAATTTCAGCCGGAAATGGCGGAATAAACCTGCTGCCTGATATAGCAACTTGATGCTGTCTGATTTTACCTGCTATGTCCGATTTTGTGCTCTCGAACAACTTTTTATGCCAATACAAAACTATCTGTAATGATAGGTCTCTTTTATAGTCCAGTATATCATAGAACACTTTTTCATGCGCTTCCGCCTCTTTTATGTCATCAAGAGGTTTTGCCTTTGGAGTTACGCCTTTTTCCAATAAATCAGCCGTTTCCCTTAATGTCAGCTTTGAGCCCTCAATTCTGTTTGTGTCGTAAGTAAACGTAATAGAAAAATTTTTAATCTCTTTCTCTTTGGCAGTCTTTGGCATTGATCTTAGCTCTTTATAATAATTCTGCTTTATTCTGTCAAATAGTGGATACCACCGCTCTTTGTAGATTTCTAAAAGAAAATCTTTTTTCACTTCTTCAACGTTTTCTGGTATTTTTTTGCCCAAATATTTCTCTTTCTTCCGGATTTTGCATTTGTGTCTGAACGTATGTTCCAGATAATAATATGTCTGCTTCCCTATGAGTTTTTTCTTTATGCTTACCATTTATATGTATGTTACCCCTACATATTTATAAATCTTTCTATTATTCCGTAAAATGTATGGGTAAACTGCATTCATAATCAAGGTGAGAAACAATCTTATACTTTAAATTTTAATCTTGTGGTTATGAAATGAGCGGAATAAAAATGAAAAGAGTAATGACCATCGGTGGTTCGGATTGCAGTGGCGGCGCGGGAATACAGGCAGATATAAAAACGTTTTCTGCATTGGGTGTTTATGGCACATCGGTACTCACCGCTATTACAGCTCAGAACTCGTATGGCGTGCAAGCGACGCATGAAGTGCCCGTTGAGCTCGTGGAGGCACAGATGGAATCCATTGTGAGCGACAAGGGACTTGGCGTGGATTATGCGAAAACGGGTATGTTGCATTCCTCTGCAATGATAGAAGTGGTAGCAAAGGAACTAAAGAAGTATAAAATACCTTTTGTGCTGGACCCCGTGATGAAGGCGGGCTCAGGCGGTGTTTTGCTCGAAGATAACGCTTTAAACACGGTTATCGAGCTTCTTATTCCTATTTGCGAGGTTGTAACGCCAAACGTTCCCGAAGCCAGCTTTATTTCTGGTTTGGAGATAAGGAATAAAGAGGATGCGAAGGAAGCTGCACTCGAAATACATAAAATGGGTGCTACGGCAGTAATCATAAAAGGTGGGCATCTTGAGCATGAAATAGCAGCCGGGAAGGCAACGGATTTGATATACGATGGCGAGTTCGAGGACATAAGCAGCGAGTATATAAAAAGGGAAAAGGAAAAAATAGTACACGGGGCTGGATGTTCTTTTTCCGCTGCTCTGGCTGCGGAACTCGCGAAAGGTAACAATTTGCGAGATGCCGCGGTATCTGCAAAAAAGTTCGTGCACGATGCCATATCGGGTGGTGAGGAAGTGTCTAATTTGATAGTGGTAAACCAGGCGCAAGGGTTGCGGAAAGACGCCGATAGGTATTTCGTGCTGGAAAACGTAAAAGAAGCCGTCAGGATGCTGAAAAACACGTCAACTTTCAAAAATATTATACCTGAGGTTGGAACGAACATAGGTATGGCTATGGAGTGTGCAGAAAGCGAGTTCGACGTTGCGGCGGTGGATGGTAGAATAAATCCTACGAAAGAGGGGATACACGCGGGATTCGTGGGTTTTGACGTAAGTAGTCACATAGCAAGGATGATATTGGCGATGATGGAGCACGATAAAGAGAGAAGAAGTGCGATTAACGTAAAATATTCATCGGGAATACTAGAAGCATGTAAAGAATTGGGGATGAGAGTTTCTTCTTTTGAAAGAGGAAAAGAACCGACAGATGCGAGAACGATGGATTGGGGCGTAAGAGAAGCGGTAAGAAACCCATCCTTAGAAGGAAAAGCACCTGACGTGATTTTCGACCTCGGTGCGGTTGGGAAGGAGCCGATGGTGCGGATATTTGGTAGAACTGCGGTGGACGCTGTGGGAAAAGTGAAGAAGGTAGTGGAGCGCGTAGAGCGGTAATGGAATGTGGAAAAAATCGGAAGGTTTATATACCCTGTTTTCTCCTTTCTATCTTAAGAGAAGTGTATCCCAGATGAAAAAAGGCGTGAAGGTTTGGGGGTTGATTGTGATTTTGATGGTTGTAATTAGTTGTTTTAGTTGGGCGGCGGGGTCTGATGAAGCGGGCTCATATAAAATAAACGCTTACATTGAGCAAGATAGGTCGTCATTAAACGCAACAAAACCAAATGCAGTACCAAATTTAAGTTGGGTGGATCGCATTCACGATGAAATCCATTCTGATATAAACCTAAACGAAAACGTGATTGATGTTGGAGATGTTACTTATGATAATGCTTCCATTATAAGAAAAAGCGATGTAACACCTTTAGATGCTAACAATAATAGAATTGAAGATTCGTTAGAGCGTAGAGTAAGCAATGTACGTGTACCAAAGATTGATGTCATTGTTTTGTATAACGGTAGTGTGGATCTCGCGGCAATCAATTATTCACCAATCGGTGCGGAAATAAAATGTGATTACTCTGTTATAAATGCCACGGCAATAACTATGCCCTGTAATAGACTGTATGAATTACCAAAGATTCAAAATGTTAAGATGGTTTACGAGGATCACGAGGTGCAAGCATACCTGGATTCGAGTGTGCCTGTAATCAAGGCAGACACAGCAAGAACCACATACAACGTTACAGGGTCTAACGTAACCATAGCGGTGATTGATACAGGTATTGACGATGCACATGAGTCACTGGACGATATGGATGATAACCCTGCAACAACCGATCCGAAGGTAATTGGTTTTAAGGATTTCGTTAATTTCTATCTCGACCCCTATGACGATTATGGACATGGGACTCATTGTGCTGGCATTGCGGCAGGCACAGGTGGTTCCTCTGTATACAAAGGTGTTGCACCAGGTGCAAAATTAGTCGGGGTTAAGGTGCTCAATGCTTGGGGCTCTGGCAGTGAATCCACGGTCATTGCAGGAATAGATTGGGCTGTTCAAAATAAAGATGAATATGGCATAAAGATAATCTCAATGAGTTTGGGCAGAGATTACAATAATGATGGAACCACGCCAATGGCATTGGCTTGCGATGCCGCAGTAGATGCAGGAATAGTCGTCTCTGTGGCTGCGGGAAACGCTGGTATGTGGGGTAGTAAAACGGTTGGAGACCCTGCATGTGCTAAAAAAGTTATTACCGTGGGTGCAATTGACGATGATATGGACATTGCTTATTTCTCATCACGCGGTCCTACCGCAGATGGAAGGACAAAACCAGAGGTATGTGCAGTTGGTGTAGATGTTACGTCTGCCGATGCTGATACTGGAAATGGTTATGTACCTCATGGTGGAACCTCGATGTCAACTCCTCATGTTGCTGGCGTCGCCGCACTCATGCTTGAATACAATCCAAATTTAGCGCCGCTTGAGGTAAAGGAGATACTAATGGATACCGCGGTTGATAGAGGTGTGATAGGACAGGATAACGATTATGGCTGGGGTGTTGCGGATGCGATGTTTGCATTACTTCTCTCAGTACCGCAGGAGCATGATATTAAGGTGGGTCTACCTTTTATTCTGGAGTATGTAAAAATAAATAAGTCAATACTGATAAATGCAACCGTATTTAATAAGGGCTTGAACAATGAAACAAATGTAATCATAGACTTCTTGGTAGATGGAACAATATTAGACAGCAAAACAATCCCATTCATTCAAAACGGAACGGACACAACGATAAGTTTCAATTGGACGCCTACCGCAGTTGGATGGTACAACGTTTCGGTCTATGCGATACCCGTTCCTGGTGAAGATTACGTGGTAAATAATCTGGTAACTCGTTATGTAGAAGTGCCTAAAGCGGTTTTGGCTGATGTGTACACTGATTATGGCATCGATCTGGACGGTGACGGGTTATATAATTATCTTGCAGTAGATGTAGGTGTGAATGTTGCTGAGGCAGGTTATTATTATTTGTATGGCGACATAGAGACATTAAATGGGTTTTACATTACAGATGCAAAAAATGATACCCACCTATCAGTGGGCAAACAGAATATAACACTGCTCTTCAATGGAATAGACATTCGCAGGATTGATTTGAATGGACCATATACGCTCAGCAACCTGAGATTCAGGGATAACTATTGGAACACACTCGATTGGAGATTAAAAGCATATAATACCTCATTTTATGATAGCAAGGAGTTCCAGCTGCCAAATGCAATGTTCATAGATGTTTACAATGACACGGGTGTTGATACGGATAATGACGGATATTATAACTATCTTTCCTTAGATATAGGCGTAAATGTATCAGAATCAGGCTATTACCACTGGTATGGCGAGCTGTATGATGGTTATGGTGACAGAATTGCATACGAAGGAAACTCAACATATCTTGAAAATGGAACACATCGGATACAACTTGATTTTAAAGGACCTGAGATTTACATGCATAAAGTTGATGGACCTTACTACCTGAAATATCTCAGGATATATGACGCTGATTATGTTAAACAAGACTCTCGACATGATGCATACACAACATCTGCATATAATTACATGGAATTCAGACCGCCGGCGATATTCACTGATGAGTACTCAGATTATGGTGAAGATACGGATGTCCCACACGATGGACAATATAACCATCTTGTAATCAATGTCGGCGTGAATGTAACGAAGGCGGGGAGATACCAGGTAAGCGGGTCTCTGCGTGAAAGCACCACGTATAGAACTGTAGCATACGCATACAACACAACAAATTTAACAACTGGGGATCAGATTGTCCAGCTGAGATTCGATGGAATAAAACTCAGACAGAACAAATACAATGGAACTTACGATTTGAAGTATCTCTATTTATACAACTATTCATATCCCGCTCCACCTCCACCCCCACCGACGCCAACGCCTGTTCCCGCTTCACAACTTGAAAAATCAGAAGCACCAGAGGATACAAATAACTTCGGTGTTCAATATGGTGAGCAACTTGATTACAGATACTACGCATACACAACCGGATATTATGAGTGGCCAGGCTGGCAGAAACCACCAGCAGAGTTTACCGATATTTATTCGGATTACGGAGAGGACACAGATGGAGATGGTTTGAATAATTCTCTGGTAATCGAGGTTGGCGTGAACGTGACGAAAGCAGGAACATACAAGGTCAGAGGAGAATTATATGAGAACGCAACTTATTATTATGTAATTTCGGCTTATAACACGACTTATCTTGATACAGGATATCACAATGTTCTACTCAAGTTCGATGGAATTAGGATGAGACTGAACAAGTACAATGGAACTTATGACCTGGGGTATCTATACCTCTACAACATGACCTATCCATATGCTTTAGATTTGGAAGAGAAGATAGCTCGTGGTGGGATATCTCCGGAGAACGTATCTGACCTGTATGGAGAGCAGTTGGATTACAGATACTACGCATGCACAACCGGATATTATAACTGGACTGAGTTCCAGAAGCCACCAGCAGAGTTTACGGGTAATTTCAATGATTATGGATTTGATATTGAAGGGGAGGGGTTATACAATCATCTTGTAATAGAAGCAGAGATAAACGTAACAAGGGCTGGGGAATATGAATTAAGCGGCGATTTGCGGTATTATGATGAAGATTCCGCTCCTGCAGAGAAATCAGTCAAAGTTTCAGCAACAACTCCACCGGCTGGTGGTGGTGGTGGTGGTGGTGGTGGTGGTGCACCTCCAGCACTGATTGATTGGGATTCGAACAGAACATACCTTGATGCAGGCATTCAAAATATTACTCTACAGTTTGATAGGATATATAACACAGGGTATAATGGAAGCTTTAGGACATGGCTAAGACTTTATGAGACTGAAGAATGGAATAGGATAGATGAAATGGAGTACTTTACTAAGGATTACAATTACACTGACTTCCAAAAGCCACCAGCAGGATTTGTATCAGTAACCAGAGACCTTCCTGATGCAGTCAGTTCGGGAGAGGAGTTCGAGGTTTCCTTGACTCAATCTGGCTTCTATATGGGTATATGTGGCGTGACGGAGACACTTCCAGACGGATTTAAGTATAGGGGGGTTTTAAGTGGCGGTAACTTTCGTGAGTACGATGAAACAACAAACGAGCTAACGATAGATTTTGAGGCCGGGGCAACTACTCTAATATACGGGGTTGAAGCAGGCACGAAAGAGCAAATAGAAACTGCCGAGTTTTCAGGGACATGGGCAAGTGTTGATTCAAGTCTAGATCCAATATATGGTGATATTGGAGGCGAGGCAACGTTAGCGTTCGTGGAGCCAACACCAACACCAGTATTTGACACAGGCACAGGAACTTACCCAAGCATCTCCGGCACGCATAACGGAACAATAAAGCCAAACAAAACGATAACTGTGAGCAAACTTTACACATATCCATGCGCTGGAACAGGCGGGCATACCGAATACGCAAGAATATGGAACAATTCTGGATTGAATGCAACTGCAAATTGGAACGGCTACAAAGGAGATTGGCACACCATCACCTTTAACAAGACCTTCGTGCTGTACAAAAACAAAACCTACAACTACACCATACGCACAGGCTCTTATCCGCAGATAATTCACAAACAAAATCATACAACCTTAGATGATGGTAGTTTAATCACCTGCGAGGAATTCACAGACGTCAATGGCAAGAAATACAACGATTGGATACCAGCGATTAAGTTGTTTTTTTAGTTAGTAAAGCTATCTTTTTTAAAGAAAGGATTGTGGGGAAAATGCAAAATACATTGAGCAAAATGGGGGTGTTGAATAAAGCTTTAGAAATCCTGCCAGCAACTGAGGAAGACGTTATTCTTGCGGGAATAATATCCAAGATTGCGGAGAGAATTACGGAACTTAAAAAAGCTGAGAGAGGGCTGGTTAGAAAATACGAATCCTTCAAAAATTTAGAAAACAAAATAAAGGAAAAGGGAGTTTCACCGGATGACCATACCACTTACAACGATTTATTGGAGTGGAGAGCGATAAAGTCTGAGTTAGAAGAACTTACATTCCTCTTGGAGAGCATATAACAATGATTTGGTATCAAGAGGTTATACAAAAGCTAAATGCGACAGGGATATTTAAGGAGTGCCTGATTATCGGTGCGAAAGTTCGTGCTATGATAAACGAGACAATATTCCTTGATGTCTACTATGACCCAACGACAAAAAGCTATTCATATAGCTTGGTTGATTTGGAACTCCCTTACAAGGGCGACAAAAGAATTTTTGGGTGGGACGATTATCCTCATGAAGGAATAGAAGAAATGAAAAAGCTTAAAAGTTACCCACATCATTTTCAATTCCGCAAAAACGACAAGTGGGTATTTGAGGAATCTCCAATGCATGGAGACATAATGAAGGACATTGAGGTCGTCATAAAAGCAATCTCGGAATATCTTCGTCGTACAAAGACAAAAACCACAACTACATCATAATATTTTTAGCCACGGTTTTTACCGAAGGTAAAAAAGTCGTTGGTAAAGCTTTTTGCTTGCAAAAAGCTTTATCGGAAACCCTTAATCCTATCCGCAATCGTCCTTATCTCATTTGATAGCTCATTCAAACTCGCCCTTATCTTTATCAACTCTCTTGCCGCACTCCGCTTCTCGTCATCCTCGCTTCTCGCGAACTTCGTTGATATTGCATTGATTGAACTCGATTTCTCATCTATTTTACCCGACGTATCATCCAACTCCGCTGAAATCTGACTCACATCCACTCCTTTACCCCCTCCTCTCGAAACATACACGTACACGAATACCGAACCCAACATCAAGCCCAACATTACCGACAGGATGACATAAAGCGTGAGTGGAGGCGGTTCAGCCGCGACCGAGAGCTCCTTATAATGCTCCGATAGCTTAGATGCCCAACCCGGATGACCTTCTTCATACAACTTCCGTATCTCCTCTTCCAACCCTGTTGGACCAATCTTTCCCTTTGCTTCTTCTAAATTATCATCCATCTCGCTCTTCGCCTGCTGAATTCCTTCATTCGTCGAGTAGAACTCCATTGTCGGCTTTAAGTTCTGTATAATAGTTTCTAATGTCGCTTCATCCCTCATCGTTCCAACAGTTAATTTGAGATACACTTCACGCTTTCCAATTCCATCAATTTCTTTGTATGCTTCGAACCCCGGCTCTTCTACTGTTTTTATTGGCTTTGGAACCTCTCCGGACAATATCACCTTTGGAACCATGCGCTCATGCTCCTCCTTCCCCTTCCACACTATCACCTCTGCCGAATGATAGATGTCGTCTCCGAACTTCCATTCCGGGTTCTCCATATTTGTCTCCAGTTTTAAGACATAATCATCTAAAATGTGGACCTTTTCGATCTTACTCACATATATGTTGAATTCGAGCCTGGTGCCTTCAAATTGGTCGCTATCCAAAAACACCTCGTATGTCTGCTTACTTCCCGTCTCCAAATTGAGGACATACGACTCATCCTCATCGAGCCTCAGCACATCCTGGGCAGATGCAATTCCAACGAATAAGAACAAAAGTGCGAATGACAAAACAACGAGTGAAGTAAAAAATAAGTGCTTCATGCTCCGCCGCCTCCTCTTCCCATATTTAGTGACAAATCAGGCAGCTCTATATCCTTCCCCTTTCTCTCTTCAACAATTCCGGCTTCCGCTTCTGACCCCCCCGCTTCAGTTATCTTTTTCAGTTCCTTTAATGAGGATAACATCATTGCAAGCGGACCGCCCATCTCTCTTATCCCCTTTGCCGCCTTCATACTATCCTCGCGTATCTTCGAAATCTCCGACTCCGCCTTTGCTATATGCCTTAACACGCTTGAGGTGGTATCTTCAGAAGGTATCTTGCCGATAAAACCCATCGCTTTTTCAATCACCGATTTTATGTCATCACTGAACCTGTTCGAGAGGTCTTCAATCCTGTCTATTAATATCTCCATATTCCGCGCGGAATCGTCTATCATCTTCAGCATTTTATCCGCTTTATCTTCACCCGGTGCCCCGGCTTCTATCCCTTTTAATTTGGCTGTCAATTCATCAAGCTCGTCTTTCAACTGTGTAAATCCTCTTCCCGCTTCTTTCGTCCATCGCTTCACCTTTTCCATGCTTTTACTTGCGTTTTCCAGTCCATGAACCAGCATCGTAAAATTCGCTATCGAGTAGCTCTCCGGGTCAGGAACGCGCACGTTTTTTATATCCTCTGCCATATCCAGGCCGGTTAGCAAATCGTCAAACATCTTCAAGCACTGTGCCAGCACGATGGGAACGTTATTCCATATCGCTTCCTTCTCTATTATTTCGTAATTCTCCCAGTAATGCGTCACCATATCTCTGTTTTTTTCCTCTACACCCGGTGTGTAGGGTATCCCGGAGATTACGGAGAATGGTTTGGGGGTTCCATAGAAAAGAGAATGATGTCTTTGCAACTTAGCGAAATCGCTTTCCTTGTATGCTTTCTCAAGCCATTCCAGTTCACGAAGTCTTGGCGGAAGCCCGGGACCTGGTGCCCAGGGTTGAACGCCAATCATAAGCGTGTATATGGCAAAGCTGTGCGCACGTGCTGGTGTATCCAATTTCAGAACGTCCGCATCCTTTGTAAATCTTTCTGTCACCATGCTCTTAAATGCGCCGCCGCCAAGCCTCGCATCATCGAAATTGTCCGCCCTCGTGCTCAATACCGCGATGAAGTGCCCGAACTTCTCCTCCTCGTTCACCACGTTCCCCTGCGTATCCAACGACAGGAATCCGTAATCGTGGAGAATGTCTATATATTTTGACGTCATGGTATCCTCGATGGAATGCCGGTAGTTTACCATCGGGTTGAATATGATGTCGCCCTCGTTAATCGGCGAATGCGTCCACCTGAAGTACTCCTCTTCGCGGTCGAGCTTTTTCATAATCTCAAAGAACGATAGATTTTTCAGGTCTTCTCTACCCTTCTTTAAGCCCCTTATCTCATCTTCCGATAACTCTATCTGATGATAACTTCTCGTGTTCAGCGGCGACGTTATCTCCCGGAGAAGTTTGTTCTTAAGCGCCTCAAGCCGTTCTAAATTACGCTCCGACAGTCTTTTCCCCTCTTCCGCATCGCTTGCCCTTATCTCGAGATTGAACACCTCCTCCTTCAAGCCCGATAATTTCCTCTTCGCTCTATCCAGTTTCGCCTTTGCATCCGCAGTTGCAGCCACGTTCACGTGAGAAAGCATTCCTGTCACTGATTCGTAACCATCTATTTCTCGCTGAACGTCCCTTATCCTGCCCTCGAACCGTTCCAGTTCCCCCCTTTCTAATTCTATTTTACCCTTTATATCCGATATTCTCGCCTCTATCTCTACCAATCTTTGTCTTACCACCGGTATCTCATCCTCGATGTCATAATACAAAAATAATTTATCCGTAGGAAATACGCACTCGTAGTAACCCATCGAATCAAACCTGTTTTCGTAACCCCTTGCTCTGTTCTGAAGGTCATTGAGGTCGAGCCACTTACCTTTCGTTTCTACTGTTCCACCCGGTAGGAACCCGAGGTCGAGAAGGAACCTTGGTATCGCCCTTTCCAATTCCTCATCGCGGTTCTGCCCCTGGAGGTCTCTGCCAAGAAGGAAGAACAATTTGAATGGATTAGAATAATTCTTGTCATCTATTATGACGTCCTCGGTATGGGACATAAGGAAATGAAGTTCTTTCATCGCACCGAGGGCGTTACCTGTCGGAAGCATGGCTTCCTTGCTCGAAGGGAGAATACCAATCCCGAACATCACCGGCTCAGACCCAAACTGTTTTGAAATCCAATCGCGTATGTCTATTGCAACGTCGAGCAGCATGCTTGACCCCGTTCCTCCGCCGAATGCACACACCATCACTATAAAAAAGTCCTTTCCTCCAGTTCTGTTCCTCAACTCAGATGCCGCAGAACCTATCGCACTGAATATCCTTTCTCGATGCACGTTATACATCGCCCTTCCGTATATCCGGTGCTGTCCACACCCCGCGCCGGCAGCCGAAAGATAAGGGTCCGGGAGCCATCTATTGGTGTTCTTCATTAAAATCGTATCCGGTCTGTTGAGTATTATCTTTTTCCGCTCTTCCACTTCGCCGCATGCGTTTGCTGATGCCTGGTCGGTATCTATAATCAAAAACTCCTCATTCTTCGGCGCTTTCCCGGTTCTGACCTTAAGCATTCTCAATATATTATTTACGATGATGCTCCCCTGCCCGCCAATTCCAATGATAATCCTATTTACCGTATCTTCTCCCTTTTCCATCTATTCAAATTATACCTCCTTCTCTTTCGATTCGTAATCCTCCATCTTCGTTTTTATCGCGCTCATCTCATCGCCGAAATGCTCTATTTCCATATTACTCCCTCTTATATCGCTTTCAATCCCTGCAACCGCGCTATCTATACTTTTTGCCGCAGAAACAATCCGCCTCGCTTCCTTTTCTCCCCTGAACCATACTGCGACGCTAAATAATCCTATAT
>JABUBN010000301.1_pt1 | contig 14301 bp, 9 predicted proteins | sample 7240341 | NCBI WGS metagenome assembly JABUBN01 (sample SAMN07256345, study PRJNA390944) | subsurface metagenome | isolation source: Methane hydrate marine sediment | place: Pacific Ocean: Eastern North Pacific, ODP site | reverse complement strand
GTAATGAAAAGTTGAAATGTGCGTCAGTGTTGGTGTAGCGCAGGAAAGAGTATCACAGGCGTAGCACCGGTTACGGTGAGAAACTCTGACTGAGCATTCCCAACAATGGCGTGCAGTTCAGCTTTGTAATAGATTTAACTTGCGGATTTAAGGCAAGGGGTGACTGGAATCCAACGTCGTTTAAATAATAGAAAAATATACCAATACGTCGAGTGTTGGCGATTTGTGTTTCATTGAAGGTTATATGCAAAAAACAATGCTGGTAGTTGAAACACTTTTGTATTTTACTTCTTTTCCCCGGGCGTTGCCCGGGGTTAGCGATGTTTCACTCTTTCAGAGTGATATCTTAGTATGTCTCATATCTTATTTCTCACATCTGACTCCCGTCTTCGGTCTTCGGTCTTCTGTCTCCCGTCTTCGGTTTTCTCACATCTGCAATACTTTTTTTACTTCAAGAATCAAATCTTGTACATCTTCTCGTTTATCCACAAATGAGACATTGGGAAACATCTCCGGATCCTCAATGGCCGACCGGAAATTTACACCAATTTTTTGCGCCATACCTGAATACATGATTATAGGGACATTAACCAGAGAATCATCTTTTCTGAAATCATTGAGCATCCCGTATCCTTCAAGGTCATTTTCCATCATAATATCAAGTATTAACAAATCAGGCTTTTGGGAGGAAAATAGTGTCAAACCCTCACTTTTATTCGAAGCCGTATTAACAATAAAGCCCTGGTCTTCAAGAATAACCTTTAGTGACTTGAGTATATCAAGATCATCATCAATAATTAATAGTTTTTTGTTTTCCATAGCAGTTATTATTCGGTTAAATTAAGCAGACTGTCCTTTTAAAACCATTTTGTATGTACTTTTTTCTTATTTGACTGATGAAAAGGGATTCTTATAGTCACCCTGGTTCCCAAGTTTAATTCGCTTTCAATACTGATTTTCCCGTGATGTTTGTCTATAACTTGTTTAACTAATGACAGGCCAAATCCTGAACTGTTTTTTTCTATTCTTGCGACATTGCTGGCCCTGTAAAACTCATTAAAGATCAATTTTTGTTCATTTTTTGGTATTCCGATGCCTTTATCAATGATTTCAATGAGAAAAGACTCTTTGTATTTTTTTGCATTGATATCGATCGAACTTTCTTCAGGAGAGTATTTAATCGCGTTTGATATTAAATTGTATAATGCCTCTTCTATAGACAACTGGTTTCCATGAACTATATCAGCCGCATCAGCAATGTTTGCATTAATGCTTATCCTCTTCTCAGAATAACTGGTTTTCAAATCCTGAATTACTCTTTTCACAGATTCTTCTATAGAGAATTCACTCATGTCAAGCTTGTTTTGTAGTCGTATACTCGTTAATTTCAACAGATCTTTGACAAAATTCATAAGGCTTCGAGTTCGTTTGTGCGCTTGCTTAACAAAATCCCTTTTTTCTTCATCAGACTTAGATACGAGAGCTGCCTGGAGAATATTTTGTATGGCAGCAATATGCCCCTTTATATCATGAGTAAGTCTTAGTACATATTCATTCTTTATGGTGTCTTTATTTTCAAGTTCGATATTTGCTCTTCTATAGGCTTCCTCCTGCTCCCTCAATTTCGAAGAGATGGATGTAGTCATGTACACAACCATGTACGAGGTAGTTATGAAAATAAAGCCGGTACCCATGAGATATATTTTATTCTGATAAAAGCTATGCGTATAAAATCCCTCCAGATTGTAATGTGGTATAATTCCCTGATACTCAAAAAATGCCAACGCTCCTATAAAACTCAAGGCAATGGATGTAATAACATAGCATTCTTTTGGAGTAAGTAAAATACTGGATATTATCATATGAAAGATGTAATACACAATAAACGGATTCTCAACCCCGCCGGAGTAATGAAGAAGGCATGTTAAAACAACCAGATCTGTGTATATTTGAAAGTTTAAAATCACTTTACCATTAATGATATTAAATGGTGCGTTCTTTCTGATAAAATATTTTATGCTAACAAGTGAAACCACGTTAAATACAAACAAGGCAAGCGCCAATAAATAAAGAGGGACCTGTTGGATAGAGATATTTAAAATACTTGCTGAAAATTTTGTCGCAACAAATATCCCGATAATTGCCAGCCATCTTAGCCTGATCAGCCATAATGCTCCTTCAATAATCCCTGTTGAATTGTTATTCCTTTTCATAACTATTCATATTAATAGCTTCCCAGCCATAATCGATATAATCCCAGCTTATTTCTTCTCCTTTAATACTGATAAGCATAAAACCTTCCTCCATTCCAAGATTTGGCCCTTTCCACCACCTGGCTGAAACAGCTCCTCCTACAAGAAATTGAATTTTATTCTGAACATTTATATATTCGATTATATGTAAATGTCCCTGAAGCACAAGCTTTATATTATACTTGTAAAGCATGGTTAATATCTGCATAGAATTGCTGACTACCAAACCTTCATCATTAGGCGCCAGTGATCCTTTTCTGAACTGATTGAATGTTGTAACAAAAGGAATATGAGTGGATAATACAATCGGTGTAGTTGTATCTATTTGCTCCAGATCGTTCTTTAACCATTCTATCTGCTCATCATCAACAAATCCTATGTAATTTGAATTTCCACCATCGGCAATTGAATTCAGTACAATAAAATGCCATCCCTTATGGTCAAATGAATAGTAAGTATCACCCAGGTATTTTTTATACATGCCATCATTATAATCAGGATGTGTGGAATCAACTCCGCTCTCCCTATATATCCCGAATAATTCATGATTACCTATGGTATTATAGACCGGCACTTCAAATTTTTTAATGGTTTCACCATACAAAGTATACAAAGAATCGGCCCTGCCCTGATTCGCAGCCAATGCATCAGATATCAGATCTCCTCCGGTTAGTACAAAGTCTGCATTTAGCTTGTTTGCAGTATCAATTGCCATCTGAAACCCATCAATAGCTCCCAATCCAGGTTCCAGATGTATATCTGTCATAAAGACAAAACTAAATTCATCTGATTTTTCCTGCTGTGCCTTGATATTGCAAAGGCTAATACAACAGCATATAACAACAAATAAAATTTGTCTGGTTTTTTTCATAGCTAAATCTTTGGTTTAAGTATGAATAAAAGTATTAATAATATAATTATTAAGTGTAAGGGTATTATAAATTCAGTATTATTTCACCAAGGTTGCGACTGATTTTTAAATTGTATAATTATTGAACAAATTTCAATTGCGTGTAAGTAATAAGTAGTCCATAGTTGTCTTTACAATAAGCAACAAGGTTTTTTCATAAACCGGTAAAGTTGAAAAGTGGTGCATGCCCATATTGTTATAAGCCAGGGGAAAATGATGCGCTTATAGGGTTTGCTGATAATGGGTTAGGGATTTACAACTTAAGGCCAGCTCCTTCTCGGGTTGGCCTTTATTTTTTCAGGTTCATTCCGGTATCAGACAAATAGATCAGAATGGAACCGGTCTTCGATAGTAAGTGATACGTCATATTCTCCAATTGGTGGGTGAGTATGTTTCGTGTATGTTAACCATGATAGATAATTAAGCAATTTACAGGAATTGAATTGTCAGTATATGCAATGTTCTCTAAAGGAGAGATCATATAAAAGTGAATTAACTTATGCTTACCTTAGAAAAATTCTCTTATATTGCGTTATACAAACTAATCCTCACTATAACATGAGAAAACTTACATTTATTTTCATTGCAATTCTTTTCACAGAAACTGCAATGGCTGGAGGTATTATAACCAACACCAATCAAAGTGCGATGTTCACAAGGATGCTTGCCAGAGATGCAACACTGGGTATCGATGCAACATATTACAATCCTGCAGGATTGACGCTGTTGCCAAATGATGGCTTTTTTCTATCAATCAACAATCAAACCTTAGGTCAGACCCGAATCATTACAAGTGACTATATGCTACTGAACGAGTCAGAGTATACCGGAAAGATATCGGCACCTTTTTTCCCCGGTATATATACCGCTTATAAGTTTGGGAATTTTGTACTATCAGCAGGATTCAATCCAATAGCCGGAGGTGGAGCGGGAACTTATGATACGGGGCTACCTTCTTTTGAGTATTTAATTGCTGATCTGGTTCCCTCTTTACGATTAAGTTTACTGCCAATTGATCAGGGGATTGAAGACGCAATAGGAACAAATCCCGGATTCAGTGAAATTTCAGGTTACCAGGCCGATATTTATTTTGAAGGCACATCTGTATTTTTCGGATATCAGGCCAATGTATCATACAAGATAAATGAAATCATTTCTGTAGCTTTAGGCGGAAGATATGTCTCAGCGAAAGAAACCTTTAAAGGAAGTCTTGCCAATATTCAGATAATGGCTCCAGTTGCTTATGGTGGATTACAGCCAGCAGGCACATATCTAAGAACTGTGGCCATGACACCGGGGCTTGATCCGACTACAGTTACTACTCTGGAAGGTACAGCAGACGTACTGGACATAGTCACTGCCGATAAAGAAGTTGATGTGGAGAAGACAGCCAATGGTTTTACTCCAATCATAAGTTTGCATATTAAACCTGGTGATAAGTTTGACCTTGCCCTGAAGTATGAACACAATACAAAATTGGAGTTTACTACAAAAGTAAACGATGGCAAAGATGGCAACGGAATTTATACTGACGGTGAAAAATCACGACTTGATATACCTGCCCAGCTTGTTGCCGGCATAACATATCGCCCGATAGAACCTCTTTTGATATCAACAGGCTTCCATTATTATTTTGATAAGCAGGCAGACTGGAACGGAAGGGATACTCTGCTTGATGGAAATTCGATCGAATGGGCACTTGGATTAGAGTATGCCATAAGTAAGAAATTTTCTATAAGTGCCGGATACTTGTACACAAATACAGCTGTTTCACCCCAGTATCAGACTGATTTGGACTATAATCTGGCTTCCAACACTGGTGGTGCAGGACTTGCATTTAGGTTGAATCCAATGATTGAAATAAACCTTGGCGGGGGTTGAACCTATTATAATCCACTTAAACTAATTTTCACTGAATCCCTTATTTTATAGTATATACATGGATTTTCATGAAATCCATTAAAACAAATATTAACCCAATTTAATCATTATTTGCCCCCCTTTTTGCCCCCCAAAATCCAATATTTTATCTATATTTACCATTAAAACAAATGGCAAGTATTAATTTCTATCTTAAAGTTAAGGAGCCCGACAAACAAGGACGAAAACCAATAATTGCTCAAATCACCTTTAATCGGAAAAAATACCGAAAGCAGATAGAAAAGATTAGGCCAAAGTATTGGAACAGCAATAAACAGCGGATTACACCAAACAGGGAATCAGAACCTTACAACAGACACTCAGAAATTAACTTAATACTAGATCGGATAGAATCTAATGCCAGGGAACTGTTTAATTCACCGCTTATAAATAACGAACCCCTAACAGAATATACCATTATACAATTTTTTAACAATGCAAATGGGGAAGTGCCTCGTCAGCTAAACTTTAAGAAAGCTATTCAAAAATTTATTGATAGCGGGAAAGCCACAAAAGCCAAACGGACAATAATGGGATATGTGACTGTTTTCACTTTCCTGAAAGATTTTGAAAAAGATACAGGAACCATATTAGATTATGATAATATTAATCTGGATTTCTTCCAAAACCTTGAAAAATACGCGTTTAATAAAAGAAAAACCAAGGATAATTACTACGCCAAGATTGTCACGGTATTGAAAACATTTTTGCATTGGAGCATTAAATGTAAACTTTATAGTAGTCTGGATTTTAAACATTACTCTTATCAAGAGAGAGATAAAGAAATTATTTACTTGACCTGGGAAGAACTGAATGAACTTTATAATCACAATTTTAAAACCAATAAACTTAAGCAGGTAAGAGATCTATATTCCTTCGCCTGTTTTACAGGATTGAGGTTTTCAGATTTACAACAGATCCGGCATGAAAATATTTTAGGTGAACAGCTTAATATTATTGCTGAAAAGACCGAAAAAGAAACCTCAATCCCTCTGACCAAAAAAGCATTACAAATCCTGGATCGTTATAAAGATAAACCTGTTTATGCATTGCCCCGGATCTCACACCAAAAAGCAAATGATTATATAAAGGATTGCTGTAAAGAAATAGAATTGTTTGATAAAATAATTATTACGGAATATCGTGGTGCAAATAAAAAGCAGATTGTTAAGGAGAAGTACAAACTGATTACCATGCATACTGCCCGAAAAACTTTTATTACTAATAGTTTGCAGCTTGGTATGAATGTAAAAACGATTAAAAATATTACAGGACATGTTAAGGATTCAACCTTTGACAAGTACTTAAAGATTACCGAAGACTATAAGAAAAATGAGATGCTAAAGGCTTGGGACAAATAAGATAAAATCACCTAATAACAATTATTAAAAGGTTACCATTTCACAATAGGAAGTATTAAGCTCTTAGAAAATAAAAATTAATATAGGATAACGTAATCAATAATTCGGAAAAGGCACTTCATGGGTGCCTTTTCCTTTATTTCCTTTTGACAATTCATTTAGTTGAAGCTGATTTAACTGAGTATTTGATATTTGGGTAAAAAAATATATGACCTGAAACTGTGTTAAAGTTCCTAATGAAAGCCGCAAAATCAACTTAACATAAGATTAATTATACGACAAACACTAAATCCCTTAATAGAAATGGCACTATTTGAACTTCATGAAGGATAAATGACTAAATACTTAATTATAAGTATGTTAAGTAACGTAAATGCTACGGATGACGGTTCCTTTCAGTTTTTAGCTTAGGCCTTCCCTCATTTCATCACTAAATCTTTGGTACAATAAGTCTCGATGTTTTATTATCAGATAGTATATAAATAATATAATCACCTGTCGGTAAGCCCATAAAGTTGAGATTTAAGAATGCTGACTGACCTGCTCACATTCGCTAGGGATCTATAATTTCGACGGAAAAATATTAAATGCCTTTTTAAAACATTTAGAAAAGTAGTTTGGGTCATTAAAACCGCATTTATATGCAACTTCAGATACAGTAAATGAATCTTTCTTTAGATATACATATGCTTGCCTCAACCTAATACACCTAATAAATTCAGTTGTAGACATACCCGTAATATTCTTCAGTTTCATATGTAATAAGGTTCTGCTAATAATCAATTTTGAACAGAATTCATCTACATCAAAGTTTATGTTATCAATATTTTCCTGGACTATATTTGTTGCTTTTTGAAGAAATTGTTCATCTTTCTCAGATCGGGTTACTTCATTTACGGAGATATTGTGTTCCCCTTGAAATCGACGAATGAGTTCACTGCGAAATGACAAAATGGAATCTATCTTGAGAACAAGCTCTTCTACTTTAAAGGGTTTTGCTAAATAAGATACAGCTCCCTTTTTATAACTTTTAAACTCAATATCTTTTTCTACGGCAGCTGTTAATATGAGGATAGGGATATGAGACGTTAATATATTTGATTGTAATGATTCTATTACCTCAAAACCATTCATTTCTGGCATCATTATGTCACAAATAATTAAAGTTATTTCCTTATTTATTGCTAACGGAAGAGCTTGTTTAGGACTATTACTAATCATGATATTATAGTTAAGTTCTAAACTATCCTTTAGCATGTTAAGTAGTTCAGTATTATCGTCGATAATTAGCAGGGAAGGTTTTTTTTCCTCTTTAATTAATGAGGAATAGGCTTTATTCGTGACGGACTCAACTTGAGATAGCTGCTCTTTTTTCAGGTCATTCTCAAAAATTATGGGGTCGTTTATTGCTAAATCTAAAGGAATATTTACCGAGAAAGATGTACCTACACCCAGTTTTGACTCGAGACTTAAATTACCGCCCATTTGTTGTACAATACCTGCAGTGTATGCTAGCCCAATACTTTTATCATTAATTCCATTTTCCTTAGCATTTTCAAAATAATCCCTTAGATCTTCACACAATTCATCGGATATGCCTGGGCCATTATCTTCAACGGAAAAGTGAAGCCAGTTTTGGGAATCTTTTCTAATCTCTACTTCAACAATAACGGTTCCATGACTTTTATTAAACTTAAAGGCATTTGAAATTAGATTGTATAAAACTCTTTCTAATTTTACAGGATCAAAATAACCTTGAATATTAGAATTTGGAATATTTTTTTTGTATACCAGTTGATTGATGTCAGCCCAGCTATCAAACATATCACAAGTTTTTTCCAGAAATGGCATAATTGGTTCTTTCATTAATTCAAGTGGTTTAAATCCAGAATCCAGCTTACCATAATCAAGAAAATCATTGACTAATTTGTTCAGGTTTTCCGATGTATTTTGTATTGTTTGTAATTTTTTAGCGACCTCTTTTTCCAAGTAGAATTTATTGAAAATATTTGAGATGGTACCACCAATAATTGTCAGAGGAGTTCTGAATTCATGCGAAATATTAAGGAAAAAGCGCATCTTCTGATCATTCAAGGTCTTTTGATTCTCTTTCTCATATCTCTCCAGGGCAAGCGTATTTTTCTCCTCCTGTCTCATAAAAAACTCCCTCCTTGCAAATAAGAAAATGAAAATCAAAACAATGAAGTAAAGAGCATATGCATATGCTGTTTGCCAGAAGGTCGGTTGACGATAGATATTTAATATGGTGGAAGGCCCATATATTAAACCCTCGGAAACAGAGCGTACTTCTAATTGATGCCATCCCTTAGATAAATGTGTAAATGTAACGGTCCTGTTATTCTTCATTTGATCCCAGCTTAAACTTTTCCCCACCATCCTGATCTGATAATTAAGATCTTTCGAACGTGTAAATCCTAATGTTGAAAACTCAAGAGACAAAAATGTCTGGTAGGGCTTTAACCTCAATTCGGCTGACTTATTATCTAAATAGAATGACTTCAGCGTAGTTTTATCTTCGCCAACAACAGTATAGCTTGTAAAACTAACTTCAGGAATACTGTTTTCAAATGACTTAAGTTTTTCAGGGATAAAAGAGATTAAACCATTGTACGTTCCAAAAAACATTTGGTTTTCAGATGTCCTGTATGCCGAATTGAAGTTAAACTGGTTTTCAGGTAAACCATCATACATATTGTATTTCTTTACTAAATCGCTTTTGGGATCAAAACAAATGAGGCCATTTGTGGTACTTACCCAATAACTTCCGGAATTATCAACCAATACAGACCTGAATTCAGTGGCACCATCGTTACGCAGTATACATTTTAATGATTTATCTGTGTTATTAAAAATATACAAACCGGAAGAACTTGTGACGGCAAATTGACAACTATCGAGTTCATTTATCGACGAAATGTTTTGCATTGATGCAAACTCTCTTTCCCTGGAAAAGGTGGTTGTAACAGCATTTTCCAAATCGCTATAATACAATCCATTTCTTAGTGTGCCTGCCAGGAGTTCCTTGTCTGAAAGACATTTAAGGGTATAGACCATCCTGTTTTGGAAGATTTCTTCGTTATAGGCACTTATTTCGCCGGTTGGCAATTCAAGGATGTAAATTCCATCAGCAGTTCCTGCAAATATCTTTTCATAGCTATTCGTCGATATAGCAAATATCATTTTATCCTCCAGGTAAGATGCGATCCTGACTAAATGAGGTTCTTCATTAATAAAAGAAACCTTAAAACATTCCAGCCCATTGTTAAATGAGCCAACCCAGAGCCTGTCCTTATCAAGAATCAATGAGTGCACATTTTTATATTCATTCTCCTTTTGAAAAAAGAACCGCTTTACCGATCCTGTTTTAAGATTTAAATAATTTAGTCCACCATCCTCAAGAGCAAGCCATAAGTTCCCGGAGGTATCTTCCTGCATTTCCCTTACTACTTTGCCGCTCAGGTTATTACTTCTGTTTCCGGGGAAATATGTGGTAAACATATCGAAAGTCCCGTTCCATAGATTTATCCCACCAAAATAGGTCCCAACCCACATATTGTTTGCCCTGTCCCTAAAAATGGAATAGACTGCATTGTCATTTAATCCCTGATTTAAGGAAATATCGCGGTACAATTCAGTAGTGCTTTCGGTTTTCGGGTCAAGTATAAAAATACCAAATCCATCCTTGTCAATTTCCCAGGCGACATGGTGTAAATAAACTCTCATACAGTTCATTCCTATATCGGCCGCCCAACCCAGTTCTCTGTTTATGGTTTCTTCATCAAAAGTCTCTGCCTGCCAGGTTTCCAGTTGATTAATGGCAGTACTTGGATTAAAATTACACCCCCGCAGCCATCCATGTTGCTCCCCCCAGTCATTTGCCTGTTCGAATGACCATATTTTGGATTGAACTGAGTCGGTATCAGAAATTTCAGTTCCACTAACCGGCCTGGTGCCGGATTGGCATCCTGCTAATAATATGATTGCAGAAAATACACTTATAAAAATTTGTCTCAACATGATAAAGAAGTTATTTGTTAATCGTTTACTTCAGGTATATTTTTTGGTTGATGAGAATTATACTATTGATTTAAGCTATAGCTTTACGACTTGAATACTTTCAAGAATAACGTATTCACTGAGAGAGATAAAATTCACAGCTTTAGTTTATCTCCTCTCCGGCATGCCCGTTCTAATAAAATATTTAAACAAGCCTAATAAAATTAGGCTTGTTTAAATTAACTCTACTGACTTGTTAATACACTACTATTTTTGTTGTCTGAATATCTACTCCATTGACTACCTGAACCAAATAGATTCCGGTATCTAATTGTTTTGTATACCGGATTGAATTCATACTATCACTAGAGATGATTCGTCCATCGATCGTGAAAATATTTATATTCGCTGAAACTGTATAAGTATCAAACAGAACATTCAATTCATTCTGATTTACAAATACTTTAATACCTAAGTCCATACTGTTTTGCGAAATTGAGTTACCGCCTTCATCAATGGTAAACGCTATTGGGGTAGGGAAAGGACTACCAGCGTATACTCCATCAATGGCCTGAACACTCCATTCGTAATTGCCATCGGGCAGCTCATAGATGGGCCATGAGAGACTATTGTCTACATTGCCCATTCCTGTAACCTTACGTCTTCCATTGTTATCGCCGGTTACTTCAGCTGCAGGATTAATCAGCCATTTGTCATTGTCAGTATCTCTTAGGTATAAACTATAAGTAAGAGCAGCAGCAGGAGTTTCAGTATCTGTTCCGACATCCCACGAAAACATTACTCCGCCGCCTTCAATATCGTCATTTGCAAGATTTGACGGAGCACCCGGAAGTGTATTAGCAACTGGCATAGCACTGAAGAGTACTCCGGCCATCCTTCTTCCAAAATACCCGCTATACCCGGAAATGACAATATCAATTTTATTATCATTATTGAAGTCAGCAACTTCTATATCGCTTTCAGAAAGTCACTCAACACATGGCGAGTGTAACCGAAATTGGCTGCATCGGCACATTCAAAAACCATCGTTACCTGACGATCTTCGGTAACACTCCAACCCGTTAAAATGATATCAGCATCTCCATCATTATCAAAATCTGCAAAACGCGCTCCACCTCCAACACTAATTTGACGAAAATCGTTGAAAGTAGCTGCTTCCTCCAGTGTACCGTTATTGTTTTTGTAGAGTCTGTAAACATCGCTGCTTTCTTCACCATCTGCCCCTCCATCTCCATTCAGGAGGAGATCAAGATTTCCATCAGCGTCAACATCAGACCATGTTGCTGAACCAAAACCCTTTTGAATAATAGCTGCTTGTTCCGAAACAGCAAATCCACCAAAGTAGTCATTGATAAACATTTTGCTGAAGCGTCCACCTTGATTATTTTCCCATCCATTAATAAATATATCCAGGTAACCGTCGTTGTTAAAATCTATGACGGTTGGTTGTGGATCTATAAAATCAAATGCTGCAAATGAAGTTCCGTCTTTAGTAAACGTTCCATCTTGATTCTGAAACCATATAGCACAAGTTGCTTGGCCATTACCGAAGAAAAAATAGTCGAGTAAGGCATCATTATTCAGATCTGCAAATCCGCAGGAAGGTGCCGATCCACCGATCTCCAGCGTGGTGCTAAGCGTAAATACGCCTGAGCCATCGTTTAAGGCTATCCCATTGGTATTCTCAGGGAGGCCAGTTAGCCATCCGTTGAAAATAAAGTCCAGATCTCCGTCAGCATCGATATCACCATGATCCATACAGCCAAGAAATCCCGGTGTAATAACGTTAGTTTCCGGTGCTAATGTGAATGTATTATCACCGCCACTCAGGAAGATTCCTTCGGCGACAATACCTTCTCCGTCACCCTCACCGCTTATCAGAATATCAAGTATACCATCATTATTCACATCAAATGCACTCGTTGCAGCATGTTGAATGTTGATAGTATCCTCACCTATCAACAGAGGAACAAACTCTTGTGCCGAAATGGCAAAAGTAATTGCAATCAGACTAAGTAAAGTAAATAGTTTTCTCATGATTTGAATTTTTAATTAGACAAATGAATGTTTTTCATATTGTAGCTTGTAGAAATAATTCAGTAATGTTTCTTTTTATCGGGCAAAATAGGGTCCTGTTTGCTCAGATGTTCCAGGGATGTCACCTTCAATATATGGCCAGTCCTCTTCATCCCAATGAATTTTATCAAGCATCAGGGGTCTGCGTGTGGCGCCTCCTGATAAATAGGGATTCGAAAGCTCTACAGCATGGTATAATAGCCATTCATCACCATTATCATCCATAACAATTTGTGCATTATGCCCGGGTCCGACAAACTTAATTCCGTCACCTTTCAGCAAAAGAGTACCAGGTACCCCTTGTATTGCTATATCTGTACCATCTTTATCCAGGTAAGGGCCAGTCAGATTATCAGCCCTGGCAACGACCACTTTATATGTTGAATTTGGGCCCTCACAGCAACTACCACCTGATCCGAAGAAATAGTATCTATCATTTTTCTTATAGATAACCGTTGCTTCGAACATATTTCCGCCGATGCGGAATTTTTCACCTTTAAAAGTAGTAAAGTTGCTATTCAATTCAATACCGTATATACCTCTAAAGCTTCCCCAGAAAAGATAAAACTTCTTATTTCGCCCTTCACCCTCATAGTAGAAGAAGGGATCAATGCTGTTATCTACCCCGCTTGATTCGGAATCAAGAATTTTGCCATGATCTTCAAAAGGCCCCAATGGAGATGATGCTGTTGCCAATCCGATCCCCGGGTTCGAATCTCCCCAGACTGAGAGACTGTAAAACAAGTAGTACTTTTCATTGTAAAACGTGACGTCAGGAGCCCATATAAAACCTTCCTTCCATGAAGGTTTGGTTTCAAAGGCATCCCCGACATATTCCCAGTTTACGAGGTCAGGAGATTTCACAATGGGAGTTACTCTGTGAACTCCTTCAAACCAGGTATTCTCAGTACCATAGGCATAAAACCAACCATCTTTCCCCCTAACAACTGTTGGATCTGCCAGGTCGGGTACAAAAACAGGATTCTCATAGGTGGGAATGGTGTCTGATGGAGGATCGGTCCATATTAAAACTTTATCCTCCTCTTTATCGCAAGCAAATATGCTAACGATTAATATAAATATTCCGATGGTCATGCTTAAATAATGTTTCATGTGTCTATAATTTGATTTTTAATGGTCACATAGCCTGTCCCGCTATTTGGCGGGAGAACATCCATAATATCCTCATGCCTTTGTGTGCATCTCTTGTACCTGGATGTTTCATCTGTATAATTAATATGCGGTTGAATTACTATCATATATATTGCAAATGGATATATGCCATGTACAGTATCAATAGCCAGGATTTTGCTCAAGTCCTGGTACTAAAGGAATTTCACGATAGGGTATGGGGAACCGGTTATGGGTTCCGATAATAAAATTAGAGAATTCATCATCCCGCTCAATCAGCCAGTTAATATCTGATTGATTTTCAAGCATTCCCCATCTTTCAAGATCGAACCAACGAGTGTTTTCACCAGCCAGTTCTACGGTTCGTTCATGCATGATTTGTTGTCTCATTTGCTCCTGATCATTGCCAATACCAGTGAAAACTGTTGAATTCTCCAGATCAGGCATTCCAACCCTGTTCCTGACCCTATTGATATATTGGTACGATTCAGCTGTTCTACCCAGTTCATTAAGAACTTCGGCATACATAAGGTAAATGTCAGCGAGCCTGACTACCCGGAAATTTATTCCGGAATTATAATCTTCTCCTGTCTGGGTGTCATAATTGGTATAT
>JABUBN010000300.1_pt1 | contig 14307 bp, 25 predicted proteins | sample 7240341 | NCBI WGS metagenome assembly JABUBN01 (sample SAMN07256345, study PRJNA390944) | subsurface metagenome | isolation source: Methane hydrate marine sediment | place: Pacific Ocean: Eastern North Pacific, ODP site | reverse complement strand
TCGGCAACCCGGGGGGTCGGTAGTCTATGAGATAGTCTAACTGAATTAAGGGAAATTATTACTAAAAGCCTTAATCCAATATCGCAACCTCTCCTAATTAGCCCGGATTAGCGATTTTAATTATCCCTCTTATTCTCTTTCAATTACGGTAAATGCTCCGTCAATAGTACCCATTGGTACTGACCCATTTATCACCACGACCCAAGAGTGTTCTCCCGGTTTAAATGGGGGGTGTCGGTAAATCCAAGATAACGCCCAATACGTTCCCATATGTTTTAACGTAAAATATTTTTTAGGGTCTTTAACTTCCTTATCGTCAAGATAAAACTCCACTTCTAAACCTGCAAGGAGTAAAATAAGGGTTTCCTCATCACCTGATCCCCAACCAAAATCAAATCTTACCCACGTCCCGGTATATATTTCCGGGTGTGGTGGGTTAGGCCACATATATGGGAATACCCAAATATTCTCGGATTCTCGACCAAAGGCTTCACCGGGAGGCAACATTTGTACCCCCTGTCCTTGAGGCAACGCCTGAGCTAAAGGATTTAATACAAGCCCTAAAAATACTATCACCACTATTAAATAAATTAATTTTTTCATTAAAATTTTCCTCCTAAAATTTTAAATATTTACTCCTAGAAAAGACTCCCAAATCTCCTGCCTCTAATCTATATAATCACCCCCTTATTATTTTTACATACCAAATTTAATCCAACTTACATCGTCCTCGATATTCTCAACGCTATCCAAAATCTTTTGTAAATAATATAATTCTGTTCCCGACTGATGAAAGTATTTTATTTGAGCTATAACTTGTCCAAAAAGAATATTCCCGAGTAAAGCTCCGAGCAACAGTCCAGTTAGAAAAATCGCTAAAAATTTAACTTTCTTTAATTTAATCTCCCTTCGATCTATTCTCCGTTCAAATCTGAATACATTTTCCAATTATTACCGATCTTCTGTAAGGAGCAAGTCTGTCCATATATAGGATATTCGTCAGGAATTCCGTCAACGATGATTATCATTGTGCCATCAAGAGTAACTTTAGCATAATCACAAATTATAACAGTATCGAGAATTTCAATAATAAAATACAAACTTACTTTTGCAGTATTGAGAAGTCCTTCAATATCATTTTGTAATTGTACAGTAGCAAAATAAAAATCAGAACCGATCACACAATAATTTCTCGCTCTATCCCAATCCTGATTACTTAGAGCTAAGAAATATTCTTGTATTACACTATTAATTTTTGACTCTTCGGTCTCTGGAGTAACCCCGCAACCGGTCAGAAACATAGCCAGTATTAAAAACAATATTGCCAAAAAATATAACTTTTTCATTTTGATAATCCCCCTAAAATTTTAAATATTTACTCTTAAAAAAGATCCTAAATCTCCTGTCTTTAAACTATATATACCACCCCTTTATTTCTTTCAAATAGGAGCGTCGTTTAGGTTTCTATAGCCGGGATCAAAGTCATGGGCAAAATCCCGACAAAACCTTGCGACGCTCCCCTATCTTTTAATTCCATTTAGCCCTGCCACCGGCAAATTTTTCCAAAATAAAATCAACTACCCGGTAAAATTTAATTATAAATTTTTTAATCATCTTGCCCTTCTTTCAATTTCGACCTTTCCTCTTTTAATTCTCCTATCAAGCCTTAAAGTTATATATGGTAGATCGATAATTTTTCCGTTAAGTATTTTTTCTTTGATCTGAAAAATATTCGAGTAATAATATCGTAGTCTCCGAGTGAAGTCTTTCCAATCTCTGGCAATTGTTAAACCCCCAACGCTCGAATTGTCTTTATAAATACCGATTACGATCATTTTTTACTCTCCTCTTTATCTTTTTCTTTTATTATTTTGTCAAATTCTGATTCTGAAATTTCCTTTAATTTTCCCCCGCATTCGTCGCAATTATCCCCTTCTCCCCAACCGCCAAATTTTGCTTTGCATTTCTCACATTTAAAATATGACATCTTAAAAATCCCCCTTTATTATTTTAAAATAGTCTCCTGTAAAATTTTATTTAAAAACTCTTTCTGGCTTTTATGGATTTTAAAATTGACTTCGATATAGCCATTCTCCCCGGCCGATATATTTATTTCAGCAGATTTTATTATTTTTATTACTGGCTCAATTGCTTTTCTTTCTACCTGTTCAACTTTTTTTATCCTCTCCTCTAAGGGAGTTTTTTTCCTCTCTTTTCGATTGGCCATGCCCTGGAAGGCCTTTTTAATGATACCAAAAGTAACGTCTAACATAGCCTCTTTATTTGCGATAAACTCCCTCTGGTCGTCAAAATTTACCAGTACCCCGACCCGACGACTTACTGTCTCATAATCCCTAACAAAAAGAGGTACAGTATCTAATTTATCATAGCCAACTTTGGCCCAAAGCCGGACAGTCTCTTTTTTCCTAAGCATGATATAACAAAATAACGACCCATTATAAGAGTATTTTATATAGGTTTCTAAATATTCTTTTCTGATCCCGGTCTTTAGGCCCATAATAAATTTATCTAGCTCTAAAAAGAGATTGATACTCCACTCTGCCCGGCCGGTAGTATGAAATTCTTCGTCAAATTTCATCTTTTTAATCCCCCTAATTTTTTCTTTTCTCTCCTCTAAAAATTGAGACTTAAAATCATAATCAACTACCTCTTTCTCCATATCAACCCCCTTTATTAGCTTTCGCTTTTAATTACTTCTCGATAATGCTCTCTCTCCCGGTAGTCTCTCAACTCCAACCAAGTCTCAAGATGATGTATTAACGACTTAACTTCTTTTTTTCTCTGAGATGATATATATTTGCTTTCTAGCTCTGCCTCCAATCTTTCTTTAATCTTTTCAATTTCTCTAGTCGAGACCTTTTTAAGCACTACAAAAACCCCCTTTCATTTATCCCTTAGTATTATCTTTTCTTTCTATCGCCGGCTTCGGAAAAACACCAATATTTGAAGACTTGAATTTAAAAATATCTCTTCTTTTCGTGATGTTTCCGCAGGATTCTATTTTTTTCTTTTTTTCTGTCCTTTTCTTTTTCATCTCATCGATCCCCCCTTTATTTAATATATTTTTCGAGTCTGTAATGAGAAGTACCGCTACAAATACTATTACAATTATCTTTCCTAACAATTCTTCGCTCATCTTGACCCCCTTTTTTTTAATATTTTTGTTATAGCCTTTTCTTCTTCGGTTTCCTTACCCAAAAAAAGATAGTAAGTATCACGTATTAATAACTTATCTGCTAGGTCTAAACTGTCCAGATAAGTAGTGATTTCTTCTTTTAGTTTAACCACGATTAACCCCTTTTTATTATCCTTCCAATTTCTTTTTGAGTATATTCGCTATATTGTCTATAAGAGTTTTTTCTGATCCTTCACAATATTTGTAATTTTCTTTATTATTTCTAAGTTCTTCTACCCTTTTAAGGAACATATTCCAAAATTCTTTTGGCATATCAAACCAAACTTCACTACTAAACGGTTCTCCAATCCTGACTATTAAATCTCCGTGTTCGTCTTTAATACCTCTAAATAATAAAACCATTTCTAAAACCTCCTTTCCCCTATTTTTATTATTCCCCCTTTAGGATATCGAGTAGTTGTTTTCTACCTTGGTAGGTCTCTATCATAGCCCTCAAAATATGTTTTTCTTCTGTTGAAAATACCTCCCATTTTTTCCTCTTTTGCCCACACCTCTTTAGACCTAACTTCTTGACCCAATAGAATACTCCCCCGATAGTAACTTTTTGCCTACGGGCAATCTCTGTATATTTCTCCCCACCCTTAAAGTCTCTAACCAATTGGGTTACGTCTATTTTTTTAGTCATAAACTACCTTTTTTTACTCCTTTTCTTTAACCATTTTGACTACCATATTTTTTTAATAATTTTCCTGCCGATAATCTTGTTTTTGATTCTCCTGGCTATCTTCTTAGGATCACCGCTTAATACCTTTGAAACATCATTGGCTACCCTGGCCAGCTTATAGAGACCGCTTACTAATTTACCCATTCCTTATGATCACCACCTTTATATCCCTTTGTATATTTCCCGAAATTATATTCATCGATTAACTTGACAAGTGTCTTATCCGAGTGATTAATACAATCTTCAACTTTTCTAGCAAAAATCTTCATGGTCCTACAAAATAAGATATATTTCTCGTCAGGGCTCTTATAGTAGTCATAACCGTAAGCTCTGGCTATCTTATAATCCCACATAGGAAAGAAATTAGGGGCTAAAATGTGTAAAACCTTAGATACTGAAACCGGAGACTTTCTACCTTGTGTTTTTCCTGAATCAATCTGTAAGGCCTCTAAAAATTCTCTGAATAGTCCCTTTATAACTTCCTCGTCAGATTCTAATAAATCAGTTATATCTCTTTCTCTAAAGATACTTAATTTAAAAAAATTAGCTCTTATACAACTCCCTAATATGTCAAAATCAAAAATCCCATATCGGTAAAATGCTTGATTGTAAGATAACAGGAATGCTCCCGCACCAATGGCCATGTTATAAAAATCCTTCCAAAAATGGGGAATAAAGAACGAAGATACCTCATATATGGCATCTCTCGGCTCTCGTCTTCTAAATTCTTTTACCCCCTGGAGAAATTCTTCTTGACTGGGAATATAGGCTATTTTATTCTTCATCTTTTACTTCCTTTTTAATTATTCAGGATTTTTCCTGTCCAATTCAATCTCTCCGGGTTTTACCCGGTCCATAACATCAATTTTATGTCTACTTTCTTTTACTCTCAAATCAATCCTGGCCTGCCTGGCCTTCTCAGCCTTAGCAAATTTATTATAGCTATCCCTTATCAAAAATACGAAAGCAATAATGCCGGCCAGGATAGCCAAAATTATTATAAATTCAATTTTCATATTTCCCCTCTTTCATTATTAGATAACTCGTCAGAATAGCCCTAAAAACCGCTCAAATATCGGCACGTGCCGATATTTCGACCTTACTTGGTATCTTTCTATCACCCCCTTTTTTTATCCCTGCCCCCCGGAGGAAATGGTAAAACCAGGGAGCAGGGTATCGGCAACCCGGGTAATTTGGAAAAAAAACCGGACCGCCGGGGTTCTGATTAAAATTTACTTTTAGCTTTTTCTTCCTTAATTTTTTTTACCCACTCTTTTAATTCTACGCTATCGTATGCAACCCCTAGACTAATTTCGTAATTATCACCATCCAGCCACAAAGTTATATACGTGGTAGAAGTTTCCCATATATTCCCATACGACAGATGTCCGATACTGACAGCTAGTCCCCACTGACTCCTATCATCTTTAAATAAATCATTATCCCACGTCGTCCTATCTGACCATGGTTTCCCATATTTTTTAGTTAAAATTTCTTTCAAATTTTTATAGTCTTGTATATAGTCATTTTTATTACTGTGTTCTCCGATAAACACATACCCAGTATTATGAAGTTTGTCCTCTAAAAAAGTATAACCACAAAGATAATCATCTCCATCAATTTTCGCATAATAAACCAACGAATTATCAAATTCAGAATCTGGCTCCTTATCTTCTGTTGCCTTAACTTCTTCCTTGCTCATACCCCAGTTCACTTTTCTAAAATCATATTGATAAGTAGTAGTGGTTTGAGTCTCTGAAATATTTTCTTCTTCTAATTCTTCAATTGGTGGGTCTAAAGTGTAACCAGCTTCTTTTTCGGATACAGTTAAAATCGGCATATTGGTTAAGCGTATTAACTTCCCCTCTTCATCTAATACTTTATACATCGTTGCATTAACATTAAGGACATTGAATAGAAAAAACATAGATAACACCAAAACTAAAACTAACAAAAAATACTTATTTTTCATTTCTAAAATCCTCCTTAATTTTCCCACATTGTGGGAATTTATTCTTTTGTACCCTGCTCCTCGCCCTAGTAGTGACGAGGAGCAGGGTATCGGCAACCCGGAGAATTCTGGCCAGAAAGACCGGGCTACCAAATTAACTTTCGCTTTGAATTACTTCCCGGTAATGATCACGTTCCCGATAATCTGTCCACTCTAACCAAGTATCAATATGAAAAATAAGCGATTCAACCTCTTCTTTTCTCTGCAACGGTAAATCTTTATCCTCTAACTCTGTTTCTAGCCTCTCCTTAATGCTTTTAATTTCTTTAGTAGAAACTTTTTCAAACAAATTAAACCTCCTTTCTCTTATTCTTTAGAATGATTTATTTTTGAAGGGATATCATCAATCCCATTAGTACTACTATCAATCCACCCAATAATCCTATGATGAGACTAATCTGTACTCCTGCTGTAGCATAAATGGCCGTGACCTGTACTGCTGAGGTAGTATAAATGGCCGTAATTATATCGTTTGTATCTGCAGGATTTTTTGTAAAGTTCTTTCTTTTTTTGCGGTAATACAATCTCGGTAAAACTATAAAGCAAACCACTGTTATAACTATTGTTATAATTAAAATTATTATAGCGACGTACTGTATCTTACTCATTTTCTCACCTCCTTTTCCCGCTCCCGCGGGAATGATATTGGCCAATTGGCCAATTGACCAATTCTTCACGCAATACTCAATACGCAATACGAGATACGGGTCGGATTTATCCGACCCCCTGGAATAGTCGTTAGAATAGACTTAAAAACGCTCAAATTTGCGTTTTAAGGGGGGTCAAATAAATTTAACGTACAATCATAAGCGTATATTGGCCCTTTCGCTAAAAACTTGCCCTTAAATACAGATCTCCCTCTCCAGCCGGTTAACCTCTTCCCTGGTTATACCGATATATCTTTTAGTTACCTCTTCATTCTTATGGCCCAGCTTCTCTCGTATCATCGTAATCGAGGCCCCCTGTAACCTGGCCTGGTAGCCCCAGGTCTTTCTTAAAGAATGAAAGCCATATCTCTCATTATCTAAACCCACCGCTCCGGTCCATTCTCTGATAAGCTTCCAAACCCTTACCCTGCTTATCGCCCGGCTCTTGTTCTTGAACGAATAAAATAGAAAATCGTTAGGATCAAGCCCCTTTTCCTTCGTAAGATAGAAGTTTAAGGCCGTCCTGATCGGCTCATTAAGGTAAATCTTAGCTTCTCTTTTTGTCTTTGATTCTTTAACGAAAAGATATTCCTTAATTTCTCCGGTGCCATTAATAAGGTCTTTAACCCTTAACTGCAGTAAATCGATCCCCCTTAGAGCACTGTTGATCCCTAAGACGAATAAAAGATAGTTCCGGGGGCTTTCTTCCCCCCTTAAATTGTTTTTAATGGCCAGTATCTTGCTTTTTGCCCGGATAGGCTCCACAAAATTCATCTTCTTACCTCCCTTATTGATTACTTAATCTAGCTCATTATAACATTAAGTTAATCAGTATGCAAGTTAAAAGGGATAATATTTTTATGCCTTCTCTCAAAGCTTTTAGATATAAGCTTCTCACCGCTCTTATCCCCTCAGCCATCAGGAGAACACAATAAGTATTAAGTTAAGTAACCCCAGCCAATTCGGTATACCCCTCTATTCCGAAATTTTCGGGCCAAAAAACAGAATTTTTTTGTAGCCCTTTTTAGCCCGATTTCGCTCCTTTGACTTTACATAATTTATCTGTTTTGCCTACCCTCTAGTAGACATCCCTTCATACGGGTTCTTTTTGCCCTTCTCTGGAAACGGTAACGCCATTATCTTTTCTAACAATTCTGTTAGGGGCATATTTAAATCATCCCTATAATCTTTTAACATTCCCCAAATTATTTTTCTATATTCTACTTTTGTCAACTTTATCCACCACCCTTTTATTTTATATTTGTACCCAATCATCTATCTTATCTTTTATATCTTTGCCTTTTTCGTCTTTAGTATAATCATGAAAGCAAACTCCGAATATTATGAATACTAAAGCAACCCAACCCAACAATCCTAAAATATACAAAATTACCACCTTAATCCTCCTTTTTCTAATCTACCTAAAATTACTTCTCTTCTATAAACTTATTTAATTTACTCTGTTCCTCTCTCTCTTTTTCTTGCACTTGTACCAAAAGCCCACTATCTATATTTTTTGTTATGCAATCCTTTATAATATCCCTCAATATATCCGGAGGTAGTGAATCAAGTTCTACCACCATATCCGAACCGTAGATATTAACAAATTTATTATAATTAGGATCACTCTTTTTGCCTGGGTCCGAAGGCAATTTATATTTTTCTATCTGTCCTTCTGTTAAGGCAATCCTTTCATAGTGAATAAATATACCAAAAGCCTCTAACCTTTCTTTGATAGATTCATAGATAGATAACCCTGAAGGGTCAAAATCCCCGCAATAATACAAATAGCATTTCTTATCGCTTTTAGCTTTATATCTATTAGAGGCTTCATATATTGCAGTCCGAGATAACTGCCCTCTGGCTACCATCAAAGAAACATCATATTGATAGGTAATTTCAGTTAAGACACTTCTCAAAGCGTCTTTTTCTGTCCATATCTCCAAATATTTAGGCTGGTTTTGCCATTTATCCTTATTGTAAGATCTCCTGACTGTTTCCATAAATTCATTTAGATCAAGCCAGGCGCCGGGCTTATCTACTGCTCTTAACCTATCGGCAAAGGCTTCCTCTGGCAATATCCCCTCATCTCTACCGGCTACGCAAACCCGGGATAGTTTTCTATAATTCGCCTGCATGTTGGAAAATATTTGCTTAGCTACTAACTGATAATATATCTGTCGTAGTGTCAAAGCGAAGTCGTAACTATCTATTATTTTTTGTACTTGTTCAATTAACCTTAAAGATTGTTTTTGCATACCTCTTTTTTCCCCCTTCATACCAAAACCCCCGAACATACCGCTTAGATTAAATATATCATCAATATTTATATCTTCGGGATTCATACCCTTATATTTACTGAGAAACTTATCAATAAAATCTTTTTTAAAATCTTTAGGATCCATTTTACTTCTTTTAAATATCATCTAAACTAAACAAAAAATGTATGTTCGCCCTAAATACTCTTCTTAGCTCTTTTGAGGACAGTCTTACATAGTGCCTCTTTATACTTTTCGGTTTTGTCGGGGTCTGCGTTCTTGTCCATTATCAGTTCCGTAGTGTCCTTAATTAGTATCTTTTCTATCAGATTAAATTTATTCCACCAGGCATTAACTATCGTTAGTTCGTTCATTTTAAAATCCTCCCTTTTAATTTTTACCTAAATTAAACAGCAAACAAAAAACAAGCGTATGTTCGCCCCCGGGCCTCTTTTTTTCTTTCTATCTTTCTTGATCCTGAAAAGCACCTGTTGCTAAACACCCTAATAAATTTCAAGATAGGAGAGAAAAGAGGGTCATTAGTACTAACCCGGTAGATATGGCTATATATATAAATACTAGTACGAAAACGTACTCTATAAATGACCCCTACTAGGTGACGAAAACGTACTCTATAACGCCAATCATAGGTGACGAAAACGTACTCTATATAGATACCGAAAACGTCATCTATAAATGCTCATTTTTTCTTAAATATTTTAGGGAAAAGTTTATCTATATTAACTTTGACAAAATCTTTAGTTCCGTATTTTCTCCACCTATTAGATAAACCGAATATATGCTTTTCTTTATAAAAGCCCCCACACTTTATTAAATCGATAAAACCCCGTTCAATTAGTTTTCTGTAATCAGGCCTAAAGGTTCCTACACGCATAATTTTTTTAGCTTCTTTTTGTGTAAAAGTGATATCCCTGGCATTACTACCCTTATATCTAAGTCTAAATAGCACATATAGCCACAAAGTATGAGCCTTTAGGCCTTTAGAAGCCTCTGAATAAGCTAATTCTTGCTCTATTTGTGCATACGGGGGTATAGCATTAAATTCATTCTTATTCTTTTTCTTTTTACTCATATATCTACCAATCCTTTCGATCCTGGCCAGAGTCAAAGTGAAAGGATTGGCCAACTCTTCAACCCCGGCCAGGTTAAAGCAGATAGGATCGATGGCCCACCTGCCGGATACATAATTTACCCTCAACTTGACATTTTTAGCCAATTTTATTACAATATATACAAAGCCGTTAAGGTTTTTAACCTACCTTATCGGTAATATCGTAATAAAAAAGGCTTCTCTTTGCCGGAGGGGTCTTTTTTATTTTATATTATCAAGTTACTGCTCCTAGACATACAAAAGGAGATACCTCTGTTTCGTCCCGAAGCGTCAACGTACTATTCAATATCGGCTGTCCATCATGCCTAATTTCACCCTTCCATTGTACCACACCAGCACGAAACTCAGCATGCTCTGATTTTGCCATACGAAAATCGCTTTTTTGTAAAATCGCGAATTTTGAAAAATCATATAATCCAATCGCTCCTGCGCTGTCCTGGGCTGGAACTTTGTCGGTGAAATATAGCGGTAAACCTAACAGTGAGAATTGCCCGGGTTTGCCTTCACGCATGATCTTAATTCTTTCGCCAGCCGTCCCAATTGGTTGGCTCAGGGCTAGCATCGATGGGATCAAACTGATAGAAACTAGCCATATTCCTTTCTTGTACGAAGATGGCAAAAATTGCCCAAAAATTTTGTAAATATTTTGATACGCAATTTCGCCGGGAGATTGTCCCCCTTCCTCTGCAACAGTTATGAGGCAAGGAGAATTTAATACCCCTTGCGGAGATCCTGCCCCTGTACCGTTGATATATTGCCAATCTTCCTCATAGGAAATTGCTGAACTTAGCACGTAAGCAATAGTTTCCGATAAAGGAATTCCGCTATCTTCGAGGAGCTCAGATGACGACTTTGTAAAAACGCTGAGCTTATGAATTGCCATGCTGATCATGCGAAACTCGGGGTCATCTTGCGTTGCGTCTACGGTCTCCGGAGTATAGGTAGCAATTACGCCAGCGATGCCATCTGTTGCTCTATTAACGTCGGCATATGCCGGAATTTTCATGGAATTTCCGGCTTTTAAAGAATAGACTAAAGCTCTTTTTTTGACGATGGATTCCTCGAGAGCCATATCAAATAACTGTTGCCTATATATCTCAGGAATTAAAAATCCAGCTCCGGCCCCTTCGCCAACGATTAACGTTTTAAGCCTAATGTCGTAACCTTTGCTGATGGTATTTAATACATCGTCTAATGAAGAAAATCCCCCATCGCTTAAATCTTCTTTACCAAATAACTGCTTATATTTCGCTCCGATCCTGCCTTTAACCGGTTTATCGTCATCAACGAGACCCTCAAACAATTTATTTTTTTTAGGTTGGTTGAGTAGTTCGAAAGCCTGATCCTGATAAGGCTTTATTTCTTCTTTGACCTTAGTCTCTACTGTATTAGAAATTAACTGTAATAAATCTGATTTTAACATTATCTATTCACCTACTTTTTTTTGATATATTGCCTGGTCAATTTCCAGCTCAATATCTCCAAAAAATAAGTGAATATTTTTCTGATATTTCTGCCTAATTGCTTATAGACATATTCTATTTTAAAAGATCGTAAAAAATATTTTGAAGGGGAGTAGCCAGTAAACACGAAAAACCTACTACCCCCCTGTTCCAGTTAGGCCTATGTTTTTGGGCTATCTCCGTTATATGTACATATAATTGATAGCTCTTGAGACCTGAGAGGAAGTGAGAATATAGTTAGGAGCAAAGAAACCAGATTATAGAGGAGAAATTGAAAAAGCCCTCTTCTCTGGCGGGGGCACCCCTAACTTGACGTTACCCCCCGATTACACTTTTGAAAATTCTTTTTTAAGTTTCTTTTTCCTATCTTCCATAATCTTATTAACCCCTCCCGGTACATTGGCAATCTGGCTAATCTCTTTTAAATTATCTCTGAAATTTTTAGTAAGGTCATCGATGATTAATTCCTTCACTTTGTGGGCTAACCATTTAACGTTACTCTCAAAAGTCAATTTTATAGCTTGATTAATCTGATCCATAATCACGTTATCAGACTGGTCGAAGAATCTTCCACCACCTAAGAATGCTTTAAGATTTGCCTCCGAAATATACCATCTACCACCGAGCCTGACACCTTTGAGTTTTTTTTGTCTTAAATAATACCGGATAGTGTATTCTGTTAAATCGAGTATTATTGCTAAATCTGACGGGATATAGAATCTCATTCCCGATATAACTTTTAAAGAAGATTTCTTTTTTTCAGTCACTATTAAACAACTCCCTTAAATATTATTTTTATAAATTTTACTCTACATACATTAACATATTTTTTGGCTTCCGTCAAATCAAATCTGATTATATCTTTCTTCCAGTAAATTATTGCTGGGACCACCAATATCTACCCAGCCTCTATCGTCATCGTCCTCGTCAGAATTTCCACCGATAGCCCTGATTCTAACTCCCGAACCCCCTAACCTCTTTGATACCGCATAGATAGCACTACAACAAGAATCCAGCTCGTCAGCGTGGCCTTCCTGGCCTCTTTCGTGGTATATTGATAACTGATTAGACTTATTGTAAACCGCAAGCGTATTCCTCATACCTGCCCTTAAATCTGGCCGGTCCGGTAAATTTAATTTATCCTTCAAAATTAAACCTTTCATAACTACATAAATTTCTGCCAGCCCTGGCCGGGTTTCTATCTCCAAACTGATCCTTTTAAAAGCATTTTCGACCCAGCCCCTAGCGTATTTATCTACCAGGCAAGTATTTATACGATATTTATTTTTCAATTCTTTTATATCGTTTAGGATAGATTCCAAGTCTTTTGTGGTCCAGCTCCTGACAACGTCAATTATCACAATCTCCTTTTCATTATGCCCGATAGATAGACTAAATCTATCTCTTCCGGAGAGCCCACTCTGGTCGAATCCCAAATAATAAGTATTGCCACTCTTATATTTTAAATCTCCTGCCAGTACAAAGGGTCTTTCTGTCAGTTCGAAGGGGAAAAAACTCTCAATTTTTTCGCTAAATTCGGCATTAAATTCCCGATTATGATTATCGATATCCCGGACCCGTTCCTTATCTAAGAATTTTTGTGGTATCTCAGGATTGACAAAACGGGTATTTGCTTGTATCGTCAACCTGTCTTCTATCCTAAAGCCTTCATTGAAGAAGTTAAAGAATAGCCCTTGTTTTGAGCCTGCGGTGCTGATCATAAACAGCTTATTCCCTATAAATTGACTTTGCCTGGGTCGTAAACTATTAAATATTACCTCGTCAGCTTTTACGCCTTCAAGCCTAAAAAACGCAATTTCGTCCATTATTAAAACGATGATTGGCAAGCCCCTTAGTGCCGTGCTATTGCAGGGCCCGCTTATGATTTTTACATAATTTCGGAGGGTTATTTCAAGATCCGTAGATTTTTTTATAAAACCTTTGAGCATAGGGGAACGCCTTAGCATTCTTAGGCAATTCGTCTGAATTATTTGCCTGGCCTGCAGTTCTTTTGTTGCGATGATGCAGACATAGACAAATTCCCCTGGCGATAAAGTTTCCTTCCAGGGCTTATTCAGCCAGCCAACGATAGCCTCATATAGAGCACAGATACTCACTAAAAAACTTTTACCTGCCCGGGCTCCTAAGCACATCACTGCCTCTGTTTTCTCCGTTCCCGGCTTATACTTGCCCTTGCCTTTAGTTAGTGTATTAAATATTTTTAGTTCTTTTTCGTTAAGATTCATACCATAAAGGGCCTTCAAAATGATTTTCTGCACTGGTCGCCTTGCAAATGATAGACCCAAAATAGCGGGATTTTCTGCAAATTCTATGATGCTTAGGTCCTTCAATTTCTTCTTTTGGCTCTGGAATTTCTCGGCCTCTTTTCGGATTTCTTCTATTGTTTTCTTCCGGTACTGTGGAAGATTCCTCTTAGCCCTGGCTTCTGATTCCGGGCTATGATATTCGTATCTTCTTTTTCGTCTTGCCATAAAATTACCTCCTTCTCGTTTTTTCCCTTAATAACTCCTGGTAATCGAGACAAAAGCCATTTTTTGCGGTAAAAAGCAATCTTCTGCCGTCAGGAGAATAAATTTTCAGAGCCTTTTTTTCTCTACTCTGCATCCTCCCATTTTTGGTTTTTTTCATTCTTTTACTATCTCTCTTTTTTTTCATGCTACCCCTTTCTTTTTTAAAAAAAATAGCCACTCCAAAAAGCTGTACGCTTTCCAAAATGGCTATCTAGTAGCTCTTAATTATTCTTTTTTAAAATATCCCTGCCCCCCCCTAAGCCGAAGCCCAAGAGTAAGAGGGGCAGGGTCGGCAACCCGGGGGGTCGGTAGTCTATGAGATAGTCTAACTGAATTAAGGGAAATTATTACTAAAAGCCTTAATCCAATATCGCAACCTCTCCT
>JABUBN010000299.1_pt1 | contig 14317 bp, 21 predicted proteins | sample 7240341 | NCBI WGS metagenome assembly JABUBN01 (sample SAMN07256345, study PRJNA390944) | subsurface metagenome | isolation source: Methane hydrate marine sediment | place: Pacific Ocean: Eastern North Pacific, ODP site | reverse complement strand
CGGGATTGCGGAGATGCCCTTATCGGTGGTAAGTGGAAAATTACTTTTACATATTGAACTTGCAAGCGATGGATGCACAGGCCAAACTATAGTTTATGTTCGATAGTTAAAATAACGGGTATTAAGAGAGAGGTTTAAGGGAGGTGAAAAAATGGCACTAAATACAAAATGGGCGAGTGGCAATTTAATCTTTTACGATGGTACACAAGATATATTCACCATCAAAAAAAGTACCGGCGGGATACTAGTAGGTGAAAGTGGCGAAGGTATAGATTTTACAATGTATGGAGAAACAACTGGCGCTTATTTCCACTTTGACGAATCTGCGGATTTGGTAGATTTCCACAATATTAAGATAACTAATCAAGCTCCGAATACTGTAGAGTCTACCAGTACTATGACCTTAACGTCAACCAGTAATAGATTCCAATTTGTAGATACTACTGGAGCATTGGACGTAAAGTTACCTTTAGCTTTAGCAAAAGGATCTATCGGTATCCAGTATTTTATCGCAAATACCTCTACAGCTACTCTAACTATATACGATGGTTATACTACTGGAGATGTTGTTGCAGAGATTTCCCAATATGAAAGTGGGATACTCGTAAATGATGGGAATGTATGGAGAGGAATAGTAGCTACAGCTACAGGTTAATATTAATGTAAGCGAAGAAACCACCGGCCAAACTATAGTCTATATCAGATAAAAAATAAAAAACCCCCGAGCAAGGTTCCTACTAGTCGTTAATATAACAAATAAAAAGCCCTCCTGTAGTAAGGCTAACAACAGAAGGGCTTTTTTTAGGGATAAAAAGAAGAACCATTAGAAAAAGATAAATTAAAAGAGATAGGAATTCTTCTTTTGTTAATTATATATTAAATTCTCTCCAGTTTAAAGTTTTCTTCGATATTAAAGATAACTCCAGTTATAAGACCAACCAATTAACCAACTAATTGACTAAGTCAATATTTATTAAAAAATATTTACCAGGTAAAACCCTTATTCTATAAGTAAGACAAAAATAATTAAAAATAAACTTGACTTCTTAAAGAATATAATATAAAATAAAGATAATAAAAAGAGAGGAGGATAAAAAGATGGCAATGTTAACATTGACAGAAGCAGCGAAAATATGCGGTTTCAAATACATAACTCTTTGGACATGGTGTCAGCAAAATAAAATACCATACTTCAATATTGGTGGGTCATATAGGATCGATGAGGAGGACTTAAATAAGTTTCTAGCAAGTAAAAAGGTGGTGGCGAAATAATGAATAAGGCAGTTGGTTATTGCAGGGTAAGTACAGAAGAACAAGCAAGGGAAGGTATTTCTTTAGAAGTCCAAGAGGATAAAATAGAGAAGTATGCAGGTCTGCATAATTTAAAACTTTCAGAGGTCATTATTGACGAAGGGAAGTCCGGGAAGGACTTAAATCGAGTAGGGGTACAAAAAATATTGTCTCTAATTAAAAAAGGAGTGGTAACAGATATAATTGTCTACAAGATGGATAGACTGACAAGGAGGACTTTCGACTTACTGTTTCTCGTTGAAGAAGTATTTAAGAAAAATAACGTCCAATTTCATAGTATTACAGAGAGGATAGATACTTCTACGGCGCAAGGCAATTTCTTCTTAACTATTATAGGAGCGATGGCGCAGATGGAGAGGGATCTCATTTCTGAAAGGACAAAGGCAGTATTAATGTACAAAATTGAAAAAGGCGAATATGTCGGGTCTCCACCATTAGGGTATTTAGCAAGTTCTGGAGATAGTAAACTATTAGAAATAGACCAAAGGGAACAAGATACAGTAAAACGGATATTTTACCTAAAAAGGTATAAAAAATTGTCATTAGGCAAAATTGCAAAAGAATTAAACGAAAGTGGCGTAGAGACCAAAAGGGGTGGCAAGTGGTATTCAGGGACTATTAAATTGATACTGGATCGGGGATCGTCAAAATTTAAAATTAATGAAAGCAGCAAATTAGAGGAAAAAGAATTTGCACTAGTTTAATTAAAGGGGGAGGAAAATTGAAAAAAAACGAAGATATAAAGATTGTTGAACTCTGTCGGGTTTTCTGTGATGAGGAAGCTGTTACTATTAAGAGTCTATTGGCAAGTTATAATATTGAGTGTATCCTGCAATCTGATATTACCCGTTCAGTCCGCCCTTATATTATAGGTGTATTAGGGGCAACGGAGATAAGTATTTTAGTCTCTGATAGGGACCTTGAAAAAAGCAAAGGGATCATAAAGGAGGTGAAAGGTGTTTAAAGGGTCTTACGAATTCGTTGATATTGCTTTATTGGAACAACTAGAACAAAGACTTGAAGAGAGGGAAGAAAAAGTCGGTAAGATAGTCTTTAAGGTTTGTCGAAGGTGTGGGATCAGAAAACCGATACTCCAATTTACAACTGATAAGAGGAATACCAATGGTCGGGCTTCTATTTGCAAAAAGTGCAAGATAATAGAATATTTAAAATACTACTATGCAAACAGAGAAAATGTTTTACTAACAAATAAAAGATACCGGGATAACCATAAAAGGGATAGGACTAAATATTTTCAGGACTACCAAAAAGACCATAAAGAACATTTACAGAAAATTGCTGCTATTTGGTATAAGAAAAATAGGCGGAGGATCAAAAAGAGGAACTTAAAATTAAAAGCTAATTTAAAATAAAGGGGGTAAAAAGATGAATTATTATTTGTGTGAGGATTGCGAAACTTTATATTGTGGTTGGGCAACTAGCGAATTTTGTCAAAAATGTGGAGGCGTCTTAGAAAAGATCACCAGGGAAGAATTTTCTTTAGAAAAAAAAAGAGTAGTTATAGAGGAGGAGGTTTAAAATGATAGTAGTCCAGATATTGAAAGATGATGTTGGGAGGTTTAAAACTTCTACAGTTACTTTCGAAAGTTGTAGGAGGCGATTAAGGTTATACTTTTCTAGTCTCAAAAAAGTTAAGGACAGGATAATAGATGGAGAGGTTATATTTACTCCATACGCGACTTTTCGGAAAGATAGAAGACGCGAAAACATAAAGGTAACAGATGAACGTAGGAAAACAAGTAAGTCAATTATATAATTAAAAGGAGGTAAAAAGATGATCAAGAAATTTATTAAATTTTACCGGGCAATTTTAGACTTTATTTTAAATAATTGGAACGGTTGCAAAGTCAAGTGGGGAGAACCGAAAAGTAAAAAGTGGTGAAAAAAGGCAAATAGGTCGGTAGGGTAATAAAGGGGGGTGTAAACAAAAGGCGTTAAAAGGCGTATATGGAGGTCTCTATTGTAGATAATTAAGTTTTAGAGGAGGATTAAAAGGTTAATTATGTTGATGGTAGAAGAATATTTAAAGAGGGGGTTTAGTTTGATACCGTTAAAAGACGGGAAACCAGTAATTAAGTGGGAGAAATACCAGACTGAAAAGGCAACCATTAAAGAAATTTTCGGTTGGTTCCAAGAGTTTGGAGATATAGATTTGGGGATAGTTACAGGCAATATTTCCCATTTAGCAGTCGTTGTGGTTAGCGATAAAAAACAGTTACCAGCATTAGAAAAGAAGATACCAAACTTATGGGCAACTTGCAGGGTCAGGACTCCAGAATTGGGCTACCATTTTTATTATGACTTGTCAGATGGTAATGAGGTTAGGTCTTGTAAAAAACTATTCGGTTTAAAAGGCGTTGAGTTAAGAGGTTTTGGTTCTTATGTAGTAGCACCAGAAGAAAATTAATATTAAGATAGAGGGGGTAAAAAGAGGCGTATGCAAGGGATAGAACAATTAATTAAGATGCAAGGGATAGAACAGTTAATTAAGAAGGGGTTTTCTCTCATCCCATTACAGAGAAATTCTAAGATACCAATAGAGAGATTTAAGTGGAAACAGTTTCAATATAAGAGGGCAAGTATTAACGAGGTCTTTGGCTGGTATAGGAAGTTTGGAGATATTAATACTGGCATAGCCACCGGGAAAATATCAAAATTAGTGGTCATAGATGTCGATAGTAAAAGGAAACTACGAGAATTATTGAAGATAATACCAAATTTGTTTGATACTTGTTATGTCAAGACTAAAAGGGGTTACCATTTTTACTTTTTTACTGTAGATGAGATTAGTTCTATTGATAGTTTATTTGGTCTTGGAGTCGAACTAAAAGCAAAAGGTCGTTATGTCGTTTCTCCAGGGAGTTTGGTAGATGGTTGGGAATATAAATATAGTAAGTCTCTAACCTATATTTTACCGTTACCGAAAATAATAATTGAAGACGTTAAAACAGTTATACCTGGTAACATAGAAGTTCCAAAGGATAATAGTCTACCAGTATACAGGGGACAGGCGTCTTGTATAGGTCAGATAGCAAGGGAAGATATACCAGAGGACACACAGAGGCATACTGCTCTACTTATTCTTTACAATAAATTGATAGAGGCAGGGAATTCTAAAGAGTATGCAAAATACTTCATAATTAAAAAAAACAGCCAACTAACGGTACCATTACCAAAGAAAGATATTAACTTTGATAAGGCAGATATTTACCGTTATTCTTGTTCGAGGATTAATAGGGAACTGGATTTTGTAAATTGCTCTAATTGTCAAGTAAGGGGGGGCAAAAACGTGCAAAGTTTACTAATGAAAAACGTTCATAAATTAGGAGATTTAACTACTGCGCAAGGGAGAGTTTTGGGGGTATTAGATAGTTATTTTAGAGGTGAAAGTCCATCAGCTTTTGAGGTTTCAAAATATATTACCCATATGAACCACTCTACTATTAAAGAGGCGATGAGAAGTTTAAAGGAGGAAGGGATAATATAGGCAAAATTCCATTTTAAAGGTATGTTTTGGGGTATTTTAATATAACTATAATAGGAGGTTTAGAATATTAAAAAAACATAGGTTATTTTAAAGATTTTGGGGTATTTTAGCTAATTTATAAGGCGGTATTTCTGAAATTGCTGAAATAAAGAGAATTAGTTATGAGAAGGAGTAAAAAGAAATAAATGTATTTTGTTAAATGGGCTATTAAGAAGGAACTAAAAGTCTTTGACCTCGAGGACGGAAAATCCAAGACAATGACCCCGAGTGTCGGAGAATTCTCAATTGGCGAATTTTCAGTTTTGGAAATTTTTCAATTATGACAGACTATATAATTCTATATATACTAATTTCATAGTTTACAATACTTACAGAAGAAAAAAAACATATATAGATATTATTAAGACGTAAAGTATCTGTATAACGTACGTTATTATAATACGTACGGTACTATGTAACGTACAATATTATAATAAAAGAGAAAGTAGAGAGAGATGAGAAAAAATTAAAAGACCTCCATTTTAAAACGTTAATTATTATTAAACTAGTAAAAAATAAAGAGAGAGAAAATTTTTTTGGTGGAGTACTAGGAGAAATTTGTATACATAAACGTTAATTCTCAGTACATTGTCTCCGCTAAATAAATTTAATATTATAAATGTTTGGGGGAGATCGTAAAAATAAAATAGTGCGTTTTATTGGTCTAGTTGGAGTTCTGATAGTACCCTGTCTGACTCTAACTAACTAAACGGTCTCTCCCGATAAAATAAATTTAAAAGGAGGTAAAAGGATGTACTGGTTGCTTCGTGTTATAGTCTCAGCTGTAGTGGTGGCAATAATTTACTTCTCAATTAAAAAAGATGTTAGTAGTGGTTATGAAGAAGGTAAAAAGCAATTTGAAGAAGATAATTTTTTAGGTCAGTATTATGGGAAAAAAGTAGGCAAAAAGACTAATAAATAAGAAAAAAAGTGTGCTGCTATTTTAGACAAAGTTACTAAAAAATTTAAGATGTATGTAATGCATTATATAGATTAAAAGGAGGTGAAATAAATTGACTAAGGACGAATACAGAGAAAAGATAAGGGCAATACTAATACGGTTTCAAAAAGATGAATTGCAGACTGTAAACAAAACAGTAGACGAGATAGTAGACCAGATAGTGGATATTGAACTTCCAGAAAAATAAACAATAAAGAGGTAAAAAATTATGGTTAGAAAAAGTGAACGTTCTGCGGAGTCTTATACTGGCAATACAGAAGCAGCAAAAAAACGTCAGAGGGCAAATTTGGTACCAGGGAATGCTTGGGATAAGAGGCATAGGAAAGAGTTAAGGTTAAATTGTTGGTGGTGGACTTTTCCATTAGGGAATATACGAGATATTTATGAGATGTGGACTAATGAAAGGGGTATTGAAGATACTCCAAAAAGTGAATTAAAAGATGAAGAATTTCTTGATGTGTGGTGGGAAAATTTAACGCTTGAAAATAAAGAATTTATTAAGAAAAATTGTGAAGGTACTTACAGGGCAAAAGATGAAAAATTGCATAATGGACTTATAGATAAATTGTTAGAAGAACAAATTAAAGAAGAAAAGTTAGCTGACCAAAAAGGTGAAAAACACTAGAAAAAAGGTCTTTCTTAAACGAGAGTCTTTTCGAGAGTGAAGAAAAACAAAGTTACCTTTATAGAGTGAAATGATGGTCTGATAATTTATTGTCTAACTGTCTAATTTAGCAAATTAGGCAAAAACATTAAAAATATATTGTTTTAATTAAGTCTTAACAATATTTCATATATAAACTGCCCGTTTTCTATATGATTTTAGGCAAAAAGATGTCAGATGTCAGATGTCATAAATAATAAAAAAGGAGGATAATGGCTAAAGAGAGGTTGAGTAAGTTGCAAAGATGGATATTAGGAAAGTTGAATAATGCGGAAACTAATTGCGGTTATTATCGCAGAAAGGATTTAGTTAAAGGATATAGAAAAGAATTTCCAGAGGAGATATTGGAACATGGTAAAGAACATGAAAGAAGGACTGGCAAAAAATGCAGTTATACGTGGGCACACTATTGCTGGAACTGCCAATTTCAAACTGTGTTAACAAATAGTTTAAAGAATCTTCGGAAAAAGGATTTAATTACAATATATAGTAATGATGATATTCAATTAACTGATAAAGGAACAATGTTAATAGAGAGTCTTATTATTAATAAAACCAACTTTATTAATGTTAAGGAATTAGAATAAAGTCTTATTATTAATAATAGACCTTTATTAATAATAAGAGGAAGGAGAGAAAAACTCTCCTGCTCTTTTTACTTCGCTGGAACTAATGATATAATAACTGTAGTAGTTTCAATATATATTTTAATACAAGTGTATGTAAAGAAACGAGGAGGTGATTTTATAGCTTAAAAGCAGGAGATATGAGAGTCTTTTTTAGGAGTAAATATTTAAAAGGAGAAAATAATGAAAAAATTAAAGGTCGCTTTGATGATAATTTGTTTTTTACTAATAACTGTATTACTAGTATCCGCAGGTGAGAAAGGTGGGCAAAAAAGAGGAGGGATAGAGCCAAAGGCATTAGATCCTGGATGCTCCATAAGGACTTGTAGACGTGGTTGTAGTTTTTATGGGCTTGGATACAAATGTTACACAAGGGCTGTAGGTGTTCGCTACTCCTCTACTGGAATCCCTCTACGCTTAAGTGTTAAGGCACATTCCGAATGTACTGTAGTTGTATTTGGATCTGCTAGCTGTAAAAAAACAGTAACAAGGACAGGTTATGGGAGGGTTACTGCATCCGCAACCTGCTACATTAGTAAATTTCTTGCATTGAGAGGTCCTTGCTATACCTTTAAATCATACTGCAGTTGTTCAGATTAATATTTTTGGACCTTAAAAGGAGGTGATTGTAGTGAGAAAAGTATGTTTAGTTTTACTGTTTTTGTGTATGTTAGTGTGTACCCCAGTGGTCTTAGCGTCTTCTAATGGGTACACCGGATTACTCGGTGAGACAGTCCCCTGGACAATACCCCCTGTCTGTAGCACGGATATACAACTTCAAAAAACACCATTAGAAAACCTGAAGGGCATACCTCAGGTTAAAGGTTTGTTGTTCGGTGCAATGGAACTGGGGAACGGAAAAGATAACCTGGTTTCTATTGCAGTTCTGCTTGAAAATCCTCCAAAATTGTGGGTCGATGCCAATAACAACGAAGACCTTTCTGATGATGAGCACATTATGTGGGAATTTAGGACTGTGGATGGAAATACTTATATTTGGCATTACCTGAAAGTCCAGGTAGAATACCAGGTGAAAGGTGAAACGTTCTATCTACCTGTTTACGTAGATAATTTTGTATCGATGGATCCTATAAGAGGTGGAATAGGTGTCGATTATAGTGTTGTGGGTCATCGGGAAGGATTAATAGAAATAGATGATAAGCTTTACCCCATTGCACTTTCACTTATACATACTACCTCAGAGGCTATTTACAATAATTTAAATGATCTCCTATTTGGCATAGATATAGATAGGGATAATAAAATAGACGTTTGCGATGATTCTTACGAGCTTTTCAGGGCAGATACACCATTTTATATAGGGGACAAAGTATACGAAATAAAATCAGTCTCTCCTGGTGGAAGGAAGCTAGTGCTTGGGGAATCTAACCGGGAGGCTGTAAGAAGACCCATTTTGAGGAGAGGACATCTTTCCCCTGATTTTCAAACAACAACATTGGGAGGAAAACCGTTTTCTTTATCAAATTTTAAGGGGAAGGTCGTGATGTTATACTTTGTCCCCTCCTTTTTTGTCTTCCCCTTATTGGATGATGAAAATTATTGTTATTCTTGTCCGTATGATGTCCAATCCCAATACTATCAAAGGATGAGCGATCTTGAATTGCTTGTTGAGGAGAATAGGGATAAAGTCGTCCTTGTTTGGATACTGACAGATGAAGAAGAACCAAAGCCAGATCTTATAGAAAAACTGCAAGAAGAAATATCGATGATGGCTTCGAAGGGGAGGTCGATAGGAGGGTTCCCCCTTGTTACAATGGTTTGGGATCCTAAGGTAACAGAGCTCTATATATACCCTTGGGAAAGGTTGTTTATACTTGATGAAAATGGAACGATAAGGGCAACAGATGAATGTTGGTTTGAGGTAAGGAACGGAAAAATTAAGGGGGGAGTGGATAAACTTCTGTATATCGATACCATTGTAGAAGATATTATAGACAAAAAATAAACTTTTTACATTAATTATGCGAAAGCAGAGGGCTATAAAAAACCCTCTGCTTTTTTTATTTCATACTTTATAAAAAGTGAAGAAGATACTACAATATTACCAAAATAGGGTCTATTTCAGGGAGATTAGGGGATGATAGATAATATATCCAGTTTTTAAAATAAAACATTATGAGAATGGGTCTAGATAAGGAAATTTTACCCCTTTGGTATAGATTTATCTAATATAGCAAAACCTTAAAAAACCATAAAATTTTAAAGATTTAAAGGTATTGGCAAAAAGGGGTCAAATAGATAATCTTAATCAATTAATAGTATCCCCTATGAGGTATATTTTTAAAAATATAACTGGACTTAACAAATTGATTCTTTAAGTGGCGAACTCTCAAATCATTTGAAAGTTGTTTTAAATGTATTTAAAAGATGTTTCTAAGGCCTTAGAAAGTTGTTTGTAATGCATTACATAGAAGTGGGGTCAAAACCGCCTTATATAAATCTATATAAACCGATAATAGAGGGATCGTCAAACCTCCTTGTAAGCTACTAGGAGGTTGTCAAATATTATTGCACAATGATGTTTCAAATTAAAGAGCGCTCTTTAAATTTAATTGGCGAACTATTAAATTGATTTAATAATTGACGTCATAACCTCTGACGTCAAATATTATTACGTAATAATATTTCAGAACCAATATTATGTTCATAATATTGGTTATTGAGGGATCGTCAAATATTACTGCGCAGTAATGTTTCAGAGGTTTTAATAAATCTATTAACACCTCTGACCAAATAGTTAATTAGAGAACTTTCTAAGGCCTTAGAAAGTTATACCAATAATAAGCTATGATTGGTAGACCACCCCTTTGAGCCTCAAAGTAGTGGGTAAAGACCATTCTTTGAGGGTCAAAGAATGATAATATCGAATGGCTCGATATTATAAGTAACTATCAGATTCTGATACTATCTATCAACTATCAGATTCTGAAGGTTGACTTCCTTTTGATTCATAAGGAAGTGAGAAACCAAACTATCAGATTCTGATAGATTGATAACAGACCAACCTAAAGTTAACTTTAGGTTGGTATTGATAAGGAAGTGAACAGACCAAAATAAAGTTAACTTTATTTTGCTATTAGAAGTGAAGACCAACCTCGAGTTAACTCGAGGTTGGGTATTAAGGAGTAAAAATGGGAGATTATCAAACCCAAAAAGTGATAGATGAATTTTTTAGGGGAGAGAAAAAAAAGAAAAAACTAGAACATTTAAAAATGTGGAAGAACCAAAATAGGAAGTCCAAATCGAAACAGAAGAAGAAGAAAAAAGCGAGGTAAACTATATATGGCAAAAAACACTAAATTTAGACCGAAATCCTCTTTTTTAGCTAACACTCCAGAAGCCAAAGAACGGACACAAGAAGGGCTAAGACGACATAAGGAGAAAGAAAAGACCCCTATTGCAGACTTTTTTACCATACAAAAATATAAGAAGGATATCATTAACTTTGCCGAAGAACAGTTTTTTATCCCAGAATCTAGGAGACCGATAGTCCTACAAGAATTTCAGAAGGATAAAATTTTCAGACCACTTTTCTATGGAGATAGACCTTATACCATGGCACTTATTGGCGAACCAAAAAAGAGTGGAAAATCCTGCATAGCTAGTTTAATAGCCTCCTGGTACCTCTTTACACAGGGGATTAGGGCAGGGCAAGATGTAGAGGTATTGATTTGTGCTGCTGATAAAGATATGGCAAGCTGGATCATTTTCGACAAATTAGTAAAGTCAATTAAGATGAACGATAAGATGAGACGACAAGCCAAAATAACTGCTGATTCGATTACCATAGCTGGTAAAAATTCGGTGGTTCGGGTATTAGCGACAGATGTTTCAGCAGCAGGGCAAAATGCCGACCTCGTCATATTTGATGAATTATATTTGTACAGATATGAAGGCATGAAGGACTTTTTCGAGGTACTGACCACGACCCCCACGAAACCCCACCCTTTAATTTTGATCGTTTCGACTGCCGGCTTCGATACTGACGAAGATGATTTACTTTTTGGGCTATATAACAAAGGGATTAACTTACCAAAGAAGCCCGATCCTTCATTTTACTTTTGGTGGGATGATGGGGAAGAAGCTAACCGGATGCCCTGGCAGACTAAAAAATATTTAGATCAGCAGAGGGGGAGGCTCCGGGAAGGCACTTTTCAGAGGTTCCATTATAATTATTTCACAAGCGGGATGGAAGTTTTCATCACTTCTGAAGACCTTGACGCCTGTATAGACAATAAGCTAAGGCCACCGCTACCCTCTAAGGGCATAAGTATAATAACCGGCGTAGATATAGGGCTACGGCATGATACAACGGCAATCGTATCACTTACCAGAAAAGATAATAAGATTCAGTTAGTAGACTGTAAAACCTTCCAAGGTAGGATAGGTAAAGAAGTGCAGTTAGAAGAACAGGTTGAAGCATATATCTTAAAATTAAAACAAAATTTTGACCTCAAAGAAGTGCTTTTTGACCCTTACCAGTTTACTAGATCAGCACAGACCTTAACCGCTAAAGGAATTTTAATGACCGAATTCCCGCAAACTTTGGATCGGTTAACACAGATGAGCCAAAATTTATATGATTTAATCCGTGGCGGTAATATAGTATTTTTTAGACACAAAGAACTACGGAAGCACCTACTTTCTGCAAAGGCAAAAGAATCAAGTCGGGGTTGGAGACTGATTAAGCGGAAAGCCTCGTCTAAGATAGATATTTCAATAGCACTGGCAATGTCAGCCCAAGGGATAGTTAATGTTGGGATTGATACCGGAGGCTGTCGGGTCAGGTGGTTGGATGAACCGGAACATTTAACACAAGCGGAGAGACGGCGGCAATTTATTGAAAGTGATGACGATGATTATGCAGGAAATTTACTGCCAGAGAGTTACCATCAAATTTGACTTTTAAAGATTTCACCAAAAAAACGGCATTTTTTTTCATAATTCTTTATTATTTGGAATATCCAATTTTTAAAGATTTCACCAAAAAAACAGTGGTTTTCCGGTCAAATCTTGATTCTAAAAACTTTTCTTTATTTCTGTACAAGAGGATTATATAATAAAACCAATAAAAATTAGTTTAAAGTAGGACAATAACCAATGGAAGTAAAAGAAGGAATTAAAGCCAAGAGGACGGTTAGAGGGATAAAATTCTTTTGTTCTGAAGATGTAAGTAGGATTTTAGGTCTGTCTATCCTTAGTGCCAGGTTATATTTAAAAGATGGTAAAATCCCTGGAGGGGTCAAGATTGGCAGACGTTGGTTCATTAGCAGTAAGAACCTCGATAAATGGTTGACTGGGAGTTTTATCTTCACTAAAACACAAGCGGAGCAAATTGAAGAAAAATTAACCCAAAATATCGAGACCACTTTAACAGAAATCAAGCAGAAACAAGAAGAATTAATCAGGGATTCTGCCCCTAAAGAAATGGTTGAAAAGTTACAGCGGAGGTTAACCGGGATAGAAAATTACTGGGAGGATTATCTAAAGGAAAAAATAAAGTATAGTTAGGGGGCAAAGTCAGCAGAGGTAGCCTCCGGGATTAAGGGAGAGTTCGTCTTTTGGCTCCCAAAAATCCTTTCTTTTGCCTCTGTATATTTCCATTTCCTGGCTATTATATAATGTCAAGGGCTATTATGCATATAGTCCCGGAGACACTCTTTAGCCAAAACAAAAAGGGGTAGTAGTTTCGTGTTTGGCTGCTGCCCCTTCAAATTTAAAAACACGAAAAAAAATAGCGGATAATTGATCCGTAAGGGCAGTTAGGGCAGTGTTAAAATTCACTTCTGGAAACTGATGAGTCGGCGAATTAAGACGCTAATTCAATCAGGAAAGGAAGTGATTTTTTTTATGGGAATCACAAAAAACGAATTAGTAGAATTGATAACCCAGCAAGTTGAAAAAGGGTTCAGGGACAACTTAGGGAAATCTTTCGGCGATTCAGATATGTATAAGGAACTTATGAAACCCCAAAAAAATAAAATGTTCGGAACCCTGGAGAGTGATGACAACGGTGGTTTCTTTAACAAAAATAAGGCAGGTTTCAATAAAAGTTATAACCAAATATTCGGCAATGAAAAGGACGCAATCCTCTCCGATGGTGGTTTTAACAGTTTAGACGATTATATTCTGGCGGTCAAGAATATGAGTATATCTCCGGATGTAAGGTTACGCGATATGTCAGAAGGAGTCGGGTCAGAGGGGGGCTTCCTCTTGCCTGCCGAACTAGAAAAAAAGGTTCTGGACGCCAATTTGGAAGATGAAATTGTCCGTCCCAGAGCACAAGTTTATGGATTGAGGAAAGGTCGGGGAAACAGCTTAACCATACCTGCGACAGCGGACACCGATCACTCTAGTTTTGAAGTAGCTGGGATAGTCTCATATTGGGGAGAAGAAGCCGGGACTAAAACAGAGACCCAACCTAAGTTAAGGCAGATTTCGATGAAGGTTAACGAACTTTACGCATATTCGGAGACTTCGGATATTCTCCTGGAAGACAGTTTTATCCCTATTAGCGATTTAGTCGGGAAGCTTTTCCATCAAAACTTAAAATGGCGTTTTGACAATGCCTTTTTGAATGGGACAGGCGGAGGTCAACCGAAGGGTATTTTACAATCAAATGCTTGTGGAGAACAGTCAGCAGAATCAGGGCAAGACGCTAGCACAATTTGTTATGAAAATTTATGCGGTATGCTAGGAAAGTTAATGCCAGGTAGTTTTAAAAACTCGGTATGGTTGGCAGAAATTTCAACGATCCCATCGATCCTAAAATTATCTTTAAAAGTTGGAACTGCCGGAGTTTATTTTCCTGTACTAACTGGTGCAGCAGGTAAATTCAATATGTTATATCGACCTGTCATTTTCACAGAACATTTGCCCGCTTTAGGTTCAGCAGGTTGTTTGTTACTAGCAGATTTCTCGCAATATCTCATTGTTTTAAAAGAAGGTTTAAGACTTGAAACTTCTAGAGATTTCAAATTTAGACAAAATCAAACGGTCTTCCGTATGGTAGCTAGATTGGATGGACAAACCGCAGCGACCGGTGGCTTGACTTTAAAGTCAGGAACGGTTGTTTACCCCTTTGTCAAACTTGGTGAAGTATAATGCAAGAAGTAACTATTACAGAGCAGACCCATAAAATGATTAAAAAAGTGACCTTTGACTGGACTGCAACATCTTCGGGGAGA
>JABUBN010000298.1_pt1 | contig 14326 bp, 14 predicted proteins | sample 7240341 | NCBI WGS metagenome assembly JABUBN01 (sample SAMN07256345, study PRJNA390944) | subsurface metagenome | isolation source: Methane hydrate marine sediment | place: Pacific Ocean: Eastern North Pacific, ODP site | reverse complement strand
AACATTACAAGATAGAATTGACCATCGATTTTGACCAGAAATACTTTACAGGAGAAAATGAGATCACGATAATTCCACTCAAGAATGATTTAAAAATTTGTGTATTCGATGTTGCTGAATTATAAGGTAACAGAAGTTATCAGTTCAGGCAATGATACTCTGCAATTTCTTCAGACTGATACAACTCTGATGATATACCTTGCTGATAGGGCAGTATATGGCGATGAGACCACATTCAAAATAAAATATTATGGCAAGGATCCGGAAACAGGAATGCATTTTATTGACGAAAGGCCTGATAATCCTGAAATGGCAGTTGCAAACTCCTGGCCCGATAAGGCACATCACTGGTTTCCATGTAATGATGTTTCGCATGATAAGGTTACTCAGGAAGTCATCGTACATATTCCTGCATATTATAAAGCACTTTCCAACGGTAAACTGCAGAGTGTTAGAAGTTTCAAAGAAGGTATCTGTACCTGGCACTGGAAGCAGGATTTGCCGCACAGTACTTACCTGTTTATGCTGGCAGTAGGACCTTTCGAAGTAATCAGGGACTCACTTGATACCTTGCCTGTAGACCACTGGATATATTCCGGAAACACGTATAAATCTCCAGAAGTATGGTTGTCAGACCGGTCTGAGTATAGTTAATTGAAGACCAGTTTTGGATATGTCTTTGAAATTTCATAATTTGTCCACAGCTTGTATTAGTTTTTTATCGAAACAAAAATTTAGTAATCATGTTAGAAATAGATGAATACGACGTAGATGAGAGCCTGGACGCGAAAAAGCGGATTGAAGCAGTATATTTTAAAGTGCCACGACAGGCCGAGGAAACTGTCAGAGCCGAGATATGGAATCTTCAATGGTTCTATGATCTCATTCACTATCATAAAGAATATCAGATCACTTTCATTTTGGAGAGTGATGGGATATTATTTATCGGGGATAGTGTAATCCCTTTTCACAAAGACGAATTGTTTGTTATAGGTAAAAATATACACCATGTATTCAGGCATGACAAAGTCTATTACGAGGGCACTGCATCCCATCATGCAAAGGCCATATCCATATTCTTTAACAGTGATACTTTTGAAGACATGTTCAAAAGAATACCTGAATTCTTTTCAATTGAAAAACTTATAGGAAAGGCGAAATTCGGAATTAAGCTTGAAAGACACCAGGCCGCTGAATTAAAAAACCATATTAAGAAAGTTTTGAGTGTAACCGGAATGGAAAGGGTACTTGAATTACTTAATATCCTTTATAAGATTTCACTTTTGAAAAACATTCAGGTGCTTATGTCCAAAACCCCTATGATTCTGGAACCTGATGACAACCAGAAAATTGACAAGGTGTTTAATTACCTGATGGATAACTACATGGGAAAAATAACTCTTGAAACAGTAGCGGAGTTGGTCAATCTTTCTCCAAATGCATTCTGCCGGTATTTCAAAGGACGAACACAAAAGACTTTTTCAAGGTTTCTGATTGAGGTAAGGATAAGCAAAGCATGCAAGGTTCTTTTCGAGGGAAAAAATGTTGCAGAAGCATGTTATTTAAGTGGATATAATAATATCTCCAACTTTCATCGTTATTTTAAACAGATTACGGGGATGACGCCAAATGAATATAAAAAAAAGATCTTTCAGAGAAAATGAATATCAGGTGCTTGAGATTTTAAGATCCTTTTCACCAAGGTTTCTTAACATTTCTTTCAACTCTTTGGACCGAGGTGTAATCGCCAATCCTCCCTTCCCAGTGCAGCATAAAGCTGAAGACATAGTTTTTCCAACAAGCTTTACAGTATCAATAACCTGATCTAGTGGAATGACTGGATTGAATCCTGAAAGCGCCATACTGGAGGCAGCCAGTGCATTCATAGCTGCGGTAATATTTTTACCGAGGCAGGGAACCTCTACGCGGTCGGCTACCGGATCACATACCAAACCAATTGTATTTTGCAACGCCATTGAAGCAGCGCCAACAGCCTGATCTGCATTTCCTCCTGATAGCTCTACAAGCGCTGCGGCAGTCATGGTTGCAGCTGCCCCGGTTTCCACCTGGCAACCATACTCTTCCGCTGAGAAACCCGGGCCCTTTGCAAAGTACACACCTATTAGTCCACCCGCAAAATATGACATGATTTTGTCCTCCTCTCCAAGATCATGGGTGTCACAAAATGCCTTCAGGGTACCTCCAAATGTACCACAGGACCCGGCAGTTGGGACTGCAACAATAACTTGCATTGCACTCTTAGATTCCATCAAAGCAGTGATATTAGCAATGATCCTGTTTACCAGCGGACCGGTTTTGATCGCCCCATCCTTTTCAGCTTTTTCTATTAGATTTGATTGTTGCTGAAGTATTCGATCCCTGAATTCAGTTCCTTTTAAGCCTGTGGAAATCCCGTTCTCAATGATTTGAATGATCTCTTTCATTTTGATGATGAGATCTTCCTCGGGCAAACCGCTTCTGCAGCTTTCGTATATTAACCCTAATTTTCCCAGGCTGTATTTATTTGAGCTTGCATACGAAAGCATGGATTCTATGTCTATAAAAGGAAAATCCAACTCATTGCCGGATAATACAGGTAATATTGGTCTTATAGAAATAATTTCATAAATCCCAGTCAATGTTCTTATCTGTTCCAGGGTATCATCATGGAAAGGATTGGAGGATTTGACCTGGATCAGTTGTACAATCTCATTTTCTGACCAGTTAACTATTGTTTTCCTGGATAGATTGTTCTGAATGGCTTTTAATTCTTTTTGCCCAAAACTTTTACCAACTGTTATAAACAGATGATAGCTATCTCCCATCAGACTCGTCGCATACCCGTTGTATTGCTTGATTTCAAACATTCCCCCTCCTGTTGAAACTGCTATTATTTGTCCCGTTTTCCCTGTTTTCCCTTTTAGTGTCAGCCTGACTGTGTTGGCATGATCAGTATTAAAACTGCTGATTTGATACTTAATGGAGATACCTTTTGCCCTTGCAATCAGATCAGGACTGATGATTCTTTCATCCGTGATGTCAATTCCAAGCAATCCCCCATCCATTCCCATCGCCGTTCCCTGTTCCCTGTAATTTGATGCCCATGCACCGTTTTTGTCAAATTCAACGAGCGCCTCCTTTAATTCATCGTTTAAAAGCTGGATGCCTACCCTTGCTATACGCCATGAAGCCGCTGTATGTGAGCTGGACGGCCCCCTCATCACTGGCCCTATGACATCGTTAAAAATGCTTGGGGATACTACTATATTCTTGGTCATCTCAAGAATCGTAATCGAGTTGTTGACTAGTATTGAATAAAATGCAATTTAATAAATATATCAGCATTTTAAATATTTTATCTCAACAAAAGGAGGTATTATTTTTCTCCCATTCGATGTGATCCCGGATAACTCCATGCGAGATTGTTCCTTAGAATCGGAGCATGTTAATCCCGGGGATTATACTGAACAATGTTTAATGCAAATCTTCACCCATTGGTCATTTCAAAGCGCTGATGGATTTCCGGATATGAGTTTTCACAGGAATCAATAATTTGAGGCTGGTACTCACAGGAGATTGGATTCATAATAAGAAAAATGATATATATATTTGGTAACATATTGTTAGATTTTCCCTTCCATTCATATTATCTTAGATTTAGAATTTCTAAATAAGCTGCTTTATTGAGCAATTAAATAACGATGAATTTTCGGATTCTATCTGTTGTCTTATTATCTTTATCAGCTTTTTTCTTTTGTCGCGTCATTTCTAAAGAATTTCCGGACTGGTAGATTCTGTGAACCACACTTTAGAGTTTAAAGAAAGTATTTACTTGATAAATTGTTATGAATAATAAAACCTGACTAATCTCAAAAATTAGGGACATTGTATGTTGATAGTATTGAATCTTGCATCAAAGAAAGTGGCGATATTATCATTCCTCTGAGGGATGGTATTATTACAGAAGATCACACATTAGGTGAAATCGGCAGTGTAGTACTGGACGAGACAGAGATCAGAAAATCTGATAAAGACATCACGGTATTTAAGAGTGTAGGTATTGCCGTCCAGGATGTGTTTGTAGCCAATGAGGCATATCAGAGAATAACAGGTAATTCAGAGTAGCCTAGAAAAGGTGGCTATAAAGAATGCCTCTTATAGTTCTGTTCATACCAAAAAAAATTATCATGGTGGTTTCTAGTTTAAATTAAAAGGTGTTGAACCAACTCCGGAAAATGCTTACAAAATATCTGGAAGAAACAAATCATCCGAGAATTCAGGGTTTATCACCCTGGGATCATTATATGGACAGGTAATTTATTTCTACCTATGATAATGGAATAAATCATAAATAGAAATTTTAATGTATAGATTTATATTTATGAAGAAAGAAGTTTTATTACTAGTTGCCATGTTTATGGTATCTGGCTGTTTAAGACAAGCAGTACAGGAAGATAATACACGGCCCAATTTCCTTTTCATCATTTATGATGATGCTTCCTGGGAGCATTTTGGCTGTTATGGTGATAAGGCCATAAGCACCCCAGGTACTGATAAACTGGCAGAATCAGGAATCCTCTTCACTAACGCTTATTGTGCTGCACCATCCTGTTCCCCGTCAAGGGCAGGTATACTTACAGGGCAAGATATTTATCGCCTCGAAGAGGCGAGTGTGCTAGGGGGATTTCTCAATAGGAAATTTACCCTGCTCCCTGAATTGCTTGAGGAAGCCGGTTATTCATGTGGATATATCGGTAAGCCATATTGGCCGGCAAAATATGACTTAGACAGTGCAAACCCAATGCCAACAGGCCCCAGCTTTAATATCATTAGGGATAGAAACCCTAGGGAAGGGATGACAGTATGGGGAAATTATACTGCTAATTTTAAAATTTTTCTCAATCAGGTGGAAGAAGATCAGTCATTTTTCTTCTGGATTGGAATTCAGGAACCGCATGTACCATGGCCTCCCGGGTATGGAATAGAAAGGGGTATTGATACTTCGAATATAAGGATACCGGCATTCCTGCCTGATATCAGCGACACACGGATGGATATTTCAGATTATATGGGAGAGATGATGTGGGCAGAGGATCATATTGAAAAGATTGTCAATATTCTAGAAGAAAAAGGCTTAAAAGATAATACTGTAATAGTAGTTACCTCTGATAATGGAATGCCTCTGCCGCGGGCAAAAGCAACCCTTTATGACCACGGGGTAAGAATGCCTCTTATAATTAACTGGGGCGATAAGATCAAATCAGCCCGGACAATTGATAACCCTGTAAGCCTGATCGATATTGCACCTACTTTTCTGGAACTTGCCGGTATTGATGTCCCTGATGAGATGACCGGCAAAAGTCTGAAGAACATAATATTATCAGACGAGTCTGGTACTATTGAGAATGAACGCGATTTTGTTGTAACGGCTATCGAACGTCATGTCTTTTGCCGGGCTCAAAGAGGAGGATATCCGCGAAGAGCAATACACACAGAGTATTATACATACATTCGAAACTTCGAACCTGACTGGTGGCCTGCAGGTGATCCGGGGATATTGAGTAGTGACGGATATCCCAGATTCGGCGATTGCGACGGTAGCAGGACAAAACGATTTCTCGTGGTAAACGGAGAGAGTCCGGAATATAACAGTTATTACAACCTCTGGATCAATAAGGTTCCGGGGGAGCAACTGTTTGATAAGAAGAATGATCCTGATATGATTGATAATCTTGCTGATGACCCTGATTATCAGGATATACTGAAAGATCTAAGGATTCAGATCGATGTTCCTGAATAAAAGTTCGGAGGATAAACTCTATCCGGATGGTTCAACTGTAATTACCAGAACTTTCGAAAACCATAACCTACTACCTTCTGAGGTTGAGATGATCATAAGGGATTTTCTGTCTGATCCGGTGATCGCTGAAGCAGGGAAGGTAATCGAGACCAGGTTGGGAAGGCCCCTTGAACCATTCGATATATGGTACAGTGGTTTCCAGGAGCAGACATTATACCCTGCCGATATGCTTGATTCAATAACAATGACCAGGTACCCTGATCCGATAACTCTTCAAAATGGGTTGCCAGCTATCCTGGTTAATATGGGTTTTTCCGAGTCTGAGGCTAAACATGTAGGAGCACATACCATAGTCCGGCCGGTTGTATCTGGTGGAGCTACCAGCTCTCCTCCACTGAGAGGAGATAATGCCTTATTTACAACAATGTTCAGTTCAAAAGGACTGGATTATAAATCTTACAGGGTTGCAATGCATGAGTTGGGTCATGCTGTCTGTGCAGTATACTCGACTGACGAGATTGATAATTTCATTCTGGCCGGATGGCCTGCTAACGGTATTACTGAAGCAATGGCAGAATTACTCGCTTATAAGAATGTACAGGGACTTGGATTGAGTGTTAGCAGTCCTGAGGAAAGAGAGCATATGCTGGCACTTGCAACCTTATGGTATCTGGTGGAGATGGGCGGACAATCACTCACAGATATAGAAACATGGAAATGGATCTATGCAAATCCTGAAGCAACAGGAGAAGAGGTACAGGAAGCAGTATTGTCTATTACCGGGGATATTTGGAACACCTATTTTGCAGAGATATTTAATGGCGTCCATGATCAACATATTTTATCAATTTATAATCATTTTATTACAGGAAGTTTATACCTCAATCAATATTTTCTTGGGAATGTAATTATGTACCAGTTACATGAGGCAAGCAGATCACGTGATCTTGCAAAATTTTTAAAAGAGGCATGCAAAGAGGGATGTACCTTGCCTGAGTTATGGATGGAAAAAGCAGTTGGAGGCCCCATCTCATTGGACCCTGTAATAAATGCTTCGTATGAAGCAATAAAATTTTTCCAAAGTAATTGAGATATCATGTACAAGAATTATTTTACTAATAATAAAAAAAAAGGATGTTTAAGATGAATTCAGATAATATTTTAGCAAAGATACTATCATTTTTTTGCATTTTCTTTTTGACATTGAGTACTTATGCAGATGAGATTCCTGATCCGGAGACCTATTTCGGACACAAACCGGGAGCTGATTACAAAATGATCAGATGGGATGAAATAATCTCATATTTTAATATTCTAAATGAACAGAGCCCCAGGATAAAGGTTGAAGAACTTGGTAAAACAACCCTTGGTAATCCTTTTATTCTGGCTACAATCTCCTCCCCTGACAATTTATCTGACCTTGAAAAATATAAGAAAATCTCCGGGAAACTGGCTAAGGGTAAAATCTCTGAAGAAGAGGCAAATGATTTGGTCGGAGAAGGAAAAACTATTGCTCTGATCACCTGTAGTATGCATGCTTCAGAGTGTGGACCTACTCAGATGTCACCCGAGCTGGCATATATCCTCGCAACCAGCAATTCACCTGAGATAGCAAAGATACTTGAAGAGGTGATTCTATTGCTTGTTCCAAGCTGGAATCCTGATGGTAATATTATGCTAACCGACTGGTACAGGCAGAATGTTGGAACTCCATATGAAAAATCTCCAATGCCTTGGTTATATCACTATTATGTCGGTCATGACAATAACCGTGATGGTTTTATGCATACTCAGATTGAAACCAGGTATGTGACTGATATCCTTTATCATGAGTGGTATCCGCAATTGTTTATGGACATGCATCATATGGGTAATAGTGGAGCCAGACTCTTTCTATCGCCATTATTTGATCCGAGACACCACTCGCTTGATCCCTTGCTTACCCGTGAAATTGAACTTACAGGGGCATATATGCGTACGGTGCTTGAGGAAAATGAGAAGATAGGTGTTGTTCATTATGCCCTTTGGAATCATTGGAGGATGTCTGCTATTCATACTAGTGCATTATGGCATAATGTGACTACTATCCTATTTGAAGCGGCCAATACTTCTTATCTTGCAACACCTGTTTATCAGGAAAAAAGTGATTTTTCCGGGACTCGGATTAGAAGACTTGGTATGCCGGGAAATAATCAGACAATAAATTATCCCAGTCCATGGCAAGGAGGATGGTGGCGATTACGCGATATAGTAGAGTATTCATACTTGTCTTGTATGGGATTTCTTGAATCCGGGGCTTTACATAAAGGTAAATATCTCAAAAACATGTACCGGATGGCCAGAAATAGCATAGAAAAAGGAGAAAATGAAGCTCCTTATGCCTTTGTAATACCTCAAAATCAAAAAGATCCAAACAGGGTTGCCAATATGGTGAATATTCTTATTTCTAATGGTGCAGAAATTCATCAGGCTGACAAACCTTTCAGTGCTGCTAATACTGATTATCCTTCTGGCTCTTATGTAGTTTTACTATCGCAGCCATATAGGCCGTTTATAATTGATATCTTAGGTCCGCAATTCTATCCTGATCGTCGAAAGTATCCTGGGGGTCCACCTGAGGGTACATTTGATCTGACAGGATGGACCCTTCCATATCAGATGGGTGTGCAAGTAGTTGAAATAAAAAGTCCTTTCGATGCAGATTTGCACCAAATTTTGAAAGCTGAACTTCCACATGGAAGTGTTCAGGGTAGCGGAAAAATATATATAATTGATCATAATGTGCTGGATAGTTACAAAGCTGTCAACAGGCTTTTGAAAGAAGGAAACAAAGTCGGATGGGCAACTGAATCCTTCACTTCCGGAGGTAATCAGTATCCGGCAGGAACAATTGTAGTCACAGGTCGCAGAATTGATGATTTTATTGGTAAAGTGGCAAAAGAGTTTAATCTGCAAATAGATGCAGGAAATCCGACTACAGATTTAATGACACTTAAGCCTCTTAAGCTTGGACTCTACCAGCCGTGGATAGCCAATATGGATGAAGGCTGGATCAGGTGGATCTTCGACAATTGGGAGTTTCCGTATACTACATTACATAATGCTGATATTCAAAACAGTAATCTCAAATCTGATTATGATGTAATCGTATTACCCGATATAAGAAGGTCTCAAAGTATATTAGATGGACATCCTGAGGGTTCAGTCCCGGATAAGTATGCCGGCGGTATAGCTGAAGCCGGACTGGATGCCCTGCGTGAGTTTGTAAGGGAGGGAGGCATATTAATCACTCTTAATTCCTCATGTCAGTTACCAATAGATCACTTTAATCTACCTGTAAAGGATATTTCGCGAGATTATCCATCTACAGAATTTTTCTGTCCAAGTGCCATCCTTCAGGTCGAATTGGATAATAATCATCCTATATCATATGGAATGGACCATTACGTTGATATGCTTTCGTACAATAGTCCTTTGCTGGAGTTCCTGAAGCCTGAAGAACTGGCAAAGAACAAGGAATATATACCTGTTGAAGATATGAAGGTCATAGCCAGGTATCCCGATTATAATCCTTTCAGGAGTGGTCGTTTGATTGGAGATCATATTTTACATAACAAACCTGTTCTGGTTGAAGCTGAATATGGTAAAGGCAAAATTGTTATGTTTGCATTCCGTCCTCAGAATCGCGCGCAAACACATGGTACATTTATGCTGTTTTTTAATTCTCTTTATTACGGTCAGGCAGACTTTAACCAGGGAAATTAATTTTAATATAATTACTTCATAAATTCACAAAAACAAAATCATATGAGAACATCAATCATCCAGGTTATAATTTTGATGCTACTAGTTTCAGCTTGTGTCAACAAATCCTATAATCCCGAAACCGAGCGTCCTAATATATTATTCATTATTGCCGATGATATGTCATGGGAACATGCAGGTTGCTATGGCGATCAGGCAGTTCGAACTCCTGCCATTGATAAACTGGCTGCGGAAGGAGTTAGATTTGAGCATGCGTATACTGCAGCTCCTTCATGCTCTCCTTCAAGAGCAGGCATACTTACAGGCCAGAATGTTTACAGGCTTAAAGAGGGTGGTGTTCTTACAGGATTCATAAGAGACGAGTTCGTATTGTTCCCTAAGCTATTAGAAGAAAACGGATATGTAGTTGGCTCTACAGGCAAACGATACGCGCCTCGTACCAGGAATGTTGTGGGTGCCATTGATGAGCCACTAGGAAAAATTTATGATAAGCATCGTTTTGATTCTGCGCCAGAAGGAATATCCAGGAACAACTACAGCGAAAATTTCAGGCAGTTTATTGAGGAAAATGAAGATAATGAACCATTCTTCTTCTGGGTTGGCATAACGGAACCTCACATTAGATATGAAATTGACAGGGGAGTGCGTACCGGAATAGATACATCAAAAATAAGAGTTCCCGGCTTCCTTCCGGATGTTTCGGTGACAAGGCTTAATATGGCCGATTACCTGAGCGAAATAGAATGGGCCGATAACGCAGTTGGGGAAATGATAGATATTCTGGAATCGAAAGGATTGAAGAACAATACTCTTATTATTTATACATCCGATAATGGTATGCCGCTACCACGGTCAAAAGCTACTTTGTACGATCATGGTGTCCGAATGCCTCTGGTTATTAGATGGGGTGATCAGGTGAAAGGAAAGAGAGTAGTAACTGACCCTGTTAGCCTTACTGATATGGCTCCTACATTTCTTGATCTTGCAGGGATTGAAATACCTGATCAAATGACCGGCAGAAGTATTAAGAACCTGCTCTTTTCTGATAAGTCAGGTGATATTGATAAGGAAAGGGAATTTGTTGTAACTACTTTTGAAAAGCATATCAAAAGGCAAATGGCGTTACCTTAGATATGTAAATGACGGTGGAGAAGAAATGTATAATCCGGATGATGATCCACATGAGTGGTATAACCTGGCTGGCCAGCCTGAGTATAATGGGATAATAAAGGAAATGTCAAAATATGTTCCGGAAAATCCTCATCCTATAGTTGATTCTGATGAAAGGAAAGTGAAAAACTGAAATTTTAAATACCTGGTAAAGTAAAAATAGAATATCTTATGAAAACAACAGTTTATATATTATTTTTCATCTCAGCATTAATGATAACTGCCTTGCCGGCATGCACCGATGCTAAGAAAAGTGAACAAAAAAGGCCGAATGTAATTTTTATTTCTTTTGATGACTTACGTCCTGAATTGGGATGTTTTGGTAATGAAGAGATAAAAACCCCTAATCTTGATAAATTTGCCGATGCCGGCGTAGCCTTTCTGAATACATATTGCCAGGTTGCTGTATGCCAGCCTTCCCGGGCCAGTTATTTGACAGGACTCAGACCTGATTCAGTACGTTCATGGCATCTCGGTGATCATCACCGGGGAGCTCATCCCGATATAAAAACAATGCCTCAATATTTTCATGATTTTGGCTACTATACTGTATCTATTGGAAAGATCTTTCATAATCATGTGCCGGATTCAATATCCTTTGATGAACCTGATCTCAGACCAGATGCCTACAAAACTGCTGAAATGATTGATCGTGATGCTGAATCTTTTTATTACGATGAAGATATTAACGAGGAGTTGAGAAAGGTTAGGGAGGAGCGGATCAGAAAGAATCCAGGAGCATATGCCGGTGGCTGGGCATATGGAAGGGCTGTTGAGTGTTCTGATGCCCCTGATAACGCATTTTATGACGGAGCGCAAACAGAGCTGGCTCTTGAAACAATAAAGCGTCTGCAAGATATGGACCAGCCATTCTTTCTGGCACTAGGCTATTTCAGGCCGCACCTGCCTTTTGTTGCCCCGAAAAAATACTGGGATCTATATCACCGCGACAGCATTCCAATGGCCTCAAATCCATACTTGCCTGTTGAAGCGCCTGTTTTCGCTATGAACTCAACGTACGAATTAAGCGGTTGCTACGACCTTGAAGACATCGCAAAACACCCTTCATTAGGTTTATTGCCTGACAGTATTAGTAGAACACTCAAACATGGTTATTATGCTTCTGTAAGTTATGTTGATGCATGCTTTGGTAAGCTTATAGATGGGATTAAAGAGATGGGACTTGCTGACGGTTCTATCAATATAAGTGGTCATTGCACTGATGTAGAAGCAGTTGTTACACGAAGGGAATCATACACTATATGGATCGGTTCTGCTTCGGGAGGTGTATGGAAATTCGTTAATGAAGGCAAATCATTCGAGCCGGTCTTTAAGGACTTGCCCACCCGCTTCAATAGGTGATATAGCGATTGATCCCAAAAACCCGGATGTGGTATGGGTTGGAACAGGATAGGCCAATATTTTCAGGAGTTCCTATTCTGGATGCGGGGTATTCAAAACAACTGACGGAGGAGCTAAATACTACCCATTTTTCGACCATGGGTTTGTATATTTTCCGGTTTTTAAGGTGAACGGTCATCTTATGGTTCATGCGGAGCTAATGGGGTAGTACTGATAAAGTTGAAGAGTTACAAGAATAAAAGATAAAGCCTTTACATAATTGCGACAATGATAAATGTTATTATCATTTTTCATGTTTATTGTATAAGATAACAATAAAAACTAATACTCTGAAAAAAACTATTACTATGAAATTGAAAATTGCGATATTCCTGATTTGTTGTTTCCGGCACCAGTATCAGAGTACGCATGGGATCGTCGGTTAACTCAAGTAATGAGCCCCTGTTCATTGTAGACGGATCACCAACATACAGTATTGAAAATATTAACCCGAATGATGTTGCATCAATCAGCGTTTTGAAGGATGCTTCTGCTTCTATATATGGCTCACGAGCATCTAATGGGGTAATACTGATCAAGTTGAAGTAATAAGAAATAAAAAGTAATATGCTCATTATTAGTTTTTAAAGTTTGAGATTTAAACTTCCCGGAATCATCAGTTTTTAATAACGGTCAAAAATAAGTACTTATAAGTGTTATACGACAACATTTAAGCTTTTTTAAGACTTCTTAATGTGTCCCTCATATATACAAATAAGTAATTTTAACTCTACATTTATTAAAGTATAATTGTTATACCAGCTAACCATTGATACCTGAAGCTACGAATCAACCCAGGATATTGAGCAGGATTATAGTCTTCCTGCTCATAACTGTAATCAGTAGCTATACTATTACACGGGCGCAGGATACTTCATCGGTCTCGGAAAACGCCAGGGAATATTATGAATGAAAAACAGAGATAGCTTGAAAGAGTTATTTATACTGGCTTTTGAGAAACGTCCTGCTGAAGAGTTATATGATTTGATAAAAGATCCCTATCAAATGACCAATGTTGTATATTCTGGAGAATACAATGAGATAAAAGAAAGCTTATTCGAGAAATTAACAAAACATTTAATGGAGAATGGTGATCCCCGTGAACTTGGAGGAGAAATGAAATGGATCGGATCTCCATATTTTGCCGAAAAAGATAAAACCCCCAGGCCAAGTGAAGAAGCCCGGAAGCTATTAAACCTCAAAGAGGAGTATAGCTACATAGATTGAATTATACTTGAACCATGCAGTTTTATCAACATCTAAGGATTTAAATAAAATAACCACAAAAATTCTATGATTGATTTACGCAGTGATACAGTGACTCGTCCTACAAAACAAATGTTAGAAGCAATTTACAAAGCGCGAGTAGGGGATGATGTATTTGGTGATGATCCAACTGTAAATTTCTTGGAAGAAAAAGTTGCTGCACTTTTTGGCATGCCGGCTGCAGTTTTTTGTCCCTCTGGCACTATGTCCAACCAGATTGCTTTAAAAACACACACCAGGCCTGGAGATGAAGTGATCTGTGATAGTAGTTCGCATATTTATAATTTTGAAGGAGGCGGAGTAGCCTTGAATTCAGGTTGTTCTGTAAGGCTTGTTCAAGGTGACAGGGGAAGGTTTACCGCATTGGATGTTCTTGAGAATATTAATAATCCAGATAATGATTTAGAAAAGGTTATAAAAGCATTAAAAGATAATTAGGAAACGAAAGGAAATTGATAAAACCAATATGTTATCTGATTTCGCTGGATGCTATATGCATTATCAAGATACTGTAATATCGGTTTGACGAGGCCGCGTTACATCCACATGCATACGATCCAACTTGCCGTCTCCATCGGAATCAAATTCCGTCTCGACCCAGAGGTCATGACGAATCCACATATCGGGATCTTTAAATTCGGGGACGATCTGCGTTTCGCCATTGACAATGATTGGAGCCGCTGGCTTTTTATCCGTGCTATTTATCTCCTTAATCTGAGCGCTAGACTCAATGGAGAATATTATTGCAATCGCAGATATGGTAATTACTAGCTTTATAACTCTTTTCATACGCTTAAAATTTTATAATTAGTGCTTGTCCATAAAGTCAAACAATTTTTAAATCAAATGCTTAGTTTATAGACAGACTCTAATTAATTGTAAATATATTAAAAAAAATTTGAGAACGTATGCAACCGCTCACCA
>JABUBN010000297.1_pt1 | contig 14368 bp, 17 predicted proteins | sample 7240341 | NCBI WGS metagenome assembly JABUBN01 (sample SAMN07256345, study PRJNA390944) | subsurface metagenome | isolation source: Methane hydrate marine sediment | place: Pacific Ocean: Eastern North Pacific, ODP site | reverse complement strand
AACATATAGTAATAAAATGAAAAATGAAAAGCGCAAAATGCAAAACCATAGCTTAAAATTAAAAATTTAAATATATTGTTTTATCTATTGATTTCCATCTTTCTTATCTTGCATGCTATATAGCAAAAATGAAAAGATAAAGATGCAAAAACTAAAACTTATAATTTAGTACTGAGAGAGAAAGTTTTAAGTTTTGAATTATGGTTTTTCGCTTTTAATTTTAAATTTTTAACCATATACTAAAAATTGTATTTGAGACTAACGATTAATTTATATTCTAACAACGATATATATTGTGTAGTTTAATTAGAGAAGGGTTTATTTATGTTTAAACACTTTACCGCAGATACTAATAATCAAGAAGAATATGCTTTTGCTAATGGAAGAATAAAGAAGTTAGAAAAAGAATTATTAAATAATGAAATATTAGATAGAATGATAAAATCAAGTGATATCACTTCTGCTATAAAAATATTGACGGAAAGTGATTTAAATGATTATTCTTTTGATCTTAATAATCCTTCAAATTTTGAGATTTCATTAAATCAAGAATTATTACATACTTATGACATAATAAAAAGCATCTCTTTAGTTTCTACTTTTAATTTTCTTTATTTTACCTTTGCTTCCAAGTATGATTTTCATAATATCAAGTTACTTATAAAATCGAAATATCTAAAAAAAGAATTTTCTAATGAATTGATTTCACCAATTAGTACTATAGATGTAGAAAAACTAAATTCAGCGATTAAAGACGAAAAATATGAAGATATTCCCGATTCTTTTGAGTTTCTAATTAAAAAAACATTTTCCGAGTATAGTAAATTTAAAGACCCCGAGATTATAGATTTTGTTTTAGATAAAGAAAGATACATAATGATATTCAATAAAATTAGAGAAGTAGAAATAATTGAAGTAGAAGAACTTTTTTTAAAAAGATTTATTAAAATAAACATAGATCTTAATAATATAATTAATTGCGTCAGAGTAAAGATAAGAGGGGAGAAAAAAGCTTTTACCAAAGAGTTCTTGATTCCCGAAGGTGATTTTAAAACGGAAAACTTAATAGAAATATATGATTCTCCTTTATCTACCTGGTGTGAAAAACTTGTATATACCGATTATAAAGATACAATAGAACTGGGCATAAATTATTTTCAAAAGAATAATTCCTTAATGGAATTGGAAAAATTAAGAGATAATTTTATCCTAAATTTTTCAAAGATAGGAAAATACGTTACCTTTGGGATTGAACCGTTAGTAGGATTCATTACCGCAAAAGAGAACGACATAAAAAATATTAGAATAATATTATCAGGCAAGTTAAATAAATTAGCTCCTGATAAAATTAAAGAAAGAGTACGTGATACTTATGTCTAAAATTGCTTTAATGGGAAATAGAGAAACGATAATAGGTTTTAAATTGCTGGGTGTTTCTATATTTCCCGTAAAGAAAAAGGAAGAATCTGTAGAAATATTAAATAAATTAGTAAAAGAAGAATATGCGGTGATATTTATAACCGAAGAAATAGGCTGTCAAATAATTGAAGAAATAGAAATACTACAAAAAACATCTTTTACAAGCATAACCATAATACCCAGTAAATCGGAAAAGAATTATTTGGGATTAAAGATATTAAGAAATAATATTGAAAAAGCTATAGGAACAGATATATTATTTAGAAAAGAGGTAGAATAATGGAAACAGCGAAAATAACTAAAGTTGCCGGACCGGTAGTAGTAGCTAAAGGATTAAAAAATGCCAAAATGTATGATGTAGTAAAAGTCAGCAATCGCAAGTTGATTGGTGAAATAATTGAACTAAATAAAGATTTGGCAACTATACAGGTTTACGAGGAAACTTCAGGAGTTGGCCCCGGAGAACCTGTTTTTTCTACTGATATGCCCCTATGCGTGGAATTAGGCCCCGGTCTTATCTCATCCATTTATGATGGTATTCAAAGACCTCTGGATGTATTAAAAGCAAGTAGCGGAGAATTTATTACTAGAGGAGCAGAAGCGGATGCTGTTGATAGAAAAAAGAAATGGGATTTTGAGCCAATTTTAAAAAAAGGAGATAAAGTAATATCCGGCGATATTATAGGTACTGTCCAGGAAAGTAGTATTGTTAAACATAAAATTATGGTTCCTTACGGAATTCAAGGTGAAATTAAAGAAATATATAAAGATAAATTTACGGTTACAGATACTATTGCCCTAATAGAAGACCGGGAAGGTTCGATTCACGAGATTAAAATGTTGCAAAAATGGCCAGTAAGGGGATCAAGGTCCTACAAGAAAAAATTGCCTCCTATTGAACCGTTAATTACCGGACAAAGGGTAATTGATATGTTTTTTCCCATAACTAAAGGGGGAACTGCCTGTATACCAGGTCCTTTCGGTAGCGGAAAGACCGTAGTACAACATCAGATATCCAAATGGTGCGATGCAGAAATTATTCTCTTTATCGGATGTGGCGAAAGAGGCAATGAAATGACCGATGTTTTGCTTGAATTTCCGGAATTAATCGATCCTAATTCCGGAAAACCATTAATGGAAAGAACTATCTTGATTGCCAATACTTCAAATATGCCGGTAGCCGCCCGTGAGGCCTCTGTATATACTGGTATAACTATTGCGGAATATTATCGAGATATGGGATATAATGTTGCGCTTATTGCTGATTCAACTTCTCGTTGGGCGGAAGCAATGCGTGAAATATCAGGCCGGTTAGAAGAAATGCCGGGAGAAGAAGGATTTCCTGCTTATTTAGGTACCAGAATTGCAAGTTTTTACGAAAGGTCAGGAAGAGTAAAATGTCTGGGTAGTGATGATAGAGAAGCAACATTAACTATTGTCGGTGCGGTATCTCCACCGGGAGGAGATTTATCCGAACCGGTTACCCAAAACACTTTACGTACTGTTCAAGTTTTCTGGAGCTTACAAGATAAGTTAGCTTACAAAAGGCATTTTCCCGCAATAGATTGGTTAACCAGTTATTCTCTTTACCTATCCGGACTATCTGAATATTATAAAAAAGAGATCGGTGAAGAATATATGGAGGTACGTGATAAATCTATGGCATTACTCCAGGAGGAAGCAGAGTTAGAGGAGATTGTAAGATTGGTAGGTATTGATGCCTTATCAACTCATGAGAAGCTAATATTAGAAACAGCAAGATCTATCAGGGAGGATTTCCTGCTTCAAAATGCCTTTGACATAACTGATTCCTATAGTTCTATAAAAAAGCAATTTCTTATTTTAAGATTAATTATAATGTTTCACGAAAATGCTGAAAAAGTAATTAAAAATGGTGTGACTATTGAAAAATTATATGCTTTACCAGTCAAGGCAAAAATAATTAGAGCTAAACTTATAGAAGAAAAGAACCTAAAAGTATTTAGTGAAATTGAAAAAGAAATAGTATCCCAAATTTGTTCAACAACCGATTAAAGGGAAGGAGATAATATAGCAAAAATGATTAAAGAATATTTAACCATATCTGATGTGGCTGGGCCTTTAATAATAGTAGAAAAAACAATCGATGTAAAATATCAGGAATTAGTTGAAATAGAACTATCTTCCGGAGAAATAAGAAGAGGGCAAGTGCTTGAAATAACTGAAGACAAGGCAGTTGTCCAGGTATTTGAGGGGACAACAGGAATTGATATTTCAAATACTAAGGTTCGTTTTTTAGGAAAGGTAATAGAGTTACCTCTCTCTATGGATGTGTTGGGAAGAATATTTGATGGTTCAGGAAGACCTATAGACGATGGTCCTCAAATTATTGCAGAAAAAAAATTAGATATAAATGGAAATCCACTTAATCCTTATGCTCGAGATTATCCTAACGATTTTATACAAACCGGTATTTCATCCATTGATGTGTTAAATACTTTGGTCAGGGGACAAAAGCTGCCCATCTTTTCCGGTTCAGGATTACCCCATGCAAGACTTGCTTCCCAAATCGCACGACAGGCAAAAGTATTAGGAAAAGAGGAGAAATTTGCCGTTGTATTTGCCGCTATGGGAATTACTTATGAAGAAGCAAATTTTTTTATAAGTGATTTCAGAAGAACCGGAGCGATAGAAAAAAGTGTTATGTTTATTAATTTAGCAAATAATCCGGCAGTAGAAAGAATTATAACTCCCCGAATGGCTCTAACCTGCGCAGAGTATTTGGCATTTGAAAAAGATATGCATGTATTGGTAATACTTACTGATATGACTAATTATTGTGAAGCTTTAAGAGAAGTTTCTGCAGCTCGAAAAGAAGTTCCCGGCAGACGTGGTTATCCCGGTTATTTATACACAGATTTAGCTACACTATACGAGAGAGCCGGAAGAATAAAAGATAAAAAAGGATCAATAACTATGATACCGATATTAACCATGCCAGAAGATGATAAAACTCATCCCATACCAGATTTAACCGGTTATATTACAGAAGGGCAGATTATTTTATCAAGAGAATTGCACCATAAAGGGATTTATCCTCCAATTAACGTATTACCTTCTTTATCTCGTTTGAAGGATAAAGGAATTGGGTTAAATAAGACGCGCGAAGATCATGCAAATGTTATGAATCAACTTTTTGCTTCCTATGCAAGAGGTAAGGAAGCTAAAGAGTTAGCTGTCATTTTGGGAGATGCTGCCTTAACAGAGATAGACAAAAAATACGTTAAACTCTCAGATGAATTTGAGGAATATTTTGTTAAGCAGGGAGAAGATGAAAATAGAACTATTGAAGAAAGTTTAAATATTGGATGGAAACTATTAACAATTATTCCGAAAGTAGAATTAAAAAGAATAAAAGATGAATTTATAGAAAAATATTTACCAACGGATATAACCACGGAGGATAAAAATATCAATGCTGTTAAAGGTTAATCCAAATCGAATGGAGTTAATAAGATTAAAAAAGAGATTAATTGTCGCCAAGCGGGGATATAAACTCTTAAAAGATAAGAGAGATGCACTAATTCAAGTATTTGTTCGTTTAGCAAAAGAAAGTAACATGGCCAGGGAGGAATTAGAAGAAAAGCTTCTGAAATGTTATGCTATTTTTTCTAACACCTCTTCTTTGATGAGCAAGTTGGCTTTAGAAGAAACCCTAATGTTTCCTAAAGCAAAAAGTAAGGCAGAAGTTTCTTTCAAGAACGTAATGAGCGTAAATGTTCCCCAATACAAACTCAAATGCGAAGGAAGATATTATTCTTATGGGCTGGTTGATACCACTGCCGAGTTGGACAGTGCTTTAAAAAAATATCATGAAATATTGCCTTTAATGTTAAGAGTAGCCGAATTAGACAAATCAATAACTCTTTTAGCCAATGAGATTGAAAAAACCAGGCGAAGGGTTAATGCATTAGAATATGTAATAATTCCGGATTTGGAAGAAACAATAAAATTTATTACTATGAAATTAGACGAAATGGCCAGATCAAACACTTCGGCAATTATGAGAATTAAGGAAATTATAAGAGCATAAAAAACGGCGTAAATTACAAATACACCGTTTTTTTATTTATATCAAATTATTCTGTCATTGCGGGGAGTGAAGCGACGAAGCAATCCCAAGTCATTGTAAATTTATTAAAAAACGCTCTATTAAATCTAACAAATTTATTTTAAAGGGATGATAATGAAGATTGGAATAATTTCTGATATTCATAGTAATTCTGAAGCAATAAATAGTGTTTTAAAAAACATTGAAAACTGTAAATGTGTTGGAGGAAACCACGATTTTGCAGTTGTAGGAAAAGTAAATATAAATTATTTTAATTACGCTGCGAGGGCTGCAATATTATGGACTTCTCGCCAATTAAAAAAAGGTAACATTAATTTTCTATTAAGCCTGAACAAAAAGATTGGGCTTAAAAATAAAGTCTTTGCAGTTCATGGCAGTCCTCAAGACCCAATATTAGAATATATTTTAGATAAAAATACCGCAAGTTTAATCTTCAGTAAATTTAATTTTAAAATATGTTTTGTAGGTCATTCCCATTTAGCAGGATGTTTTTCTCTTGATGAAAATAATAATCAAATAGATTATATAAATTATAGAAATGGTGGGCGTATTGAAATTAGCAAGAATAAAAGGTATATTATTAATTGTGGGAGTGTTGGTCAACCCCGTGACGGTAATCCAAAGGCTAGCTATGGAATTTATGACCTGAAATACGGAATTGTTAATATTTATCGCGTTTCCTACCCGATTCATCTAACCCAGGATAAAATAATTAATGCCGGATTACCCAAAAGTTTAGCTGATAGGCTAAGCTATGGTAGATAGATTGTATGTGTGCCCGTGGCTCAATTGGATAGAGCGGCGGCCTCCGGAGCCGTAGATTGGAGGTTCAAGTCCTCTCGGGCACACCAACCATTTATTGTATCCCTTCCGTTGTCATTCCCACGAAAGTGGGAATCCAGAAACGCAAGCTAACAAAAAAAGATAGATTCCCGTTTCCACGGGAATGACAGAAGTCGGTCAACTAAATTAGCTTGTAGCCTGAATTTTTAATTGGTTAATTGGGGAATTTGCCAATTGGTCAATTATTATATAAGTAAAGTTAGGATAAATTTTATGTTCTATTATGTAGTAAAGGCTATTTGTTGGTTAATACTAAAAATATTTTGGCGAATGGAAATAATAGGAATTGAAAACCTTCCCCAAAGCGGAGGTATGATCATTGCTTCAAATCATGTCAGTTATTTAGACCCAGCTGTTTTAGCTGCTTCATTAAACAGAAAAATATATTTTATCACTAAAAAAGAAGTTTTTAAAAATGGTTTTATAAGTTTTATTCTAAAGAACTTGAATGCAATTTCGGTAGATAGGGAGAATGTTAATATACTTGCTTTTAAAAAAGCCATAAATATTCTACGAGAAGAAAAAGTATTAGGTATATTTCCGGAGGGCACACGTTCATCGGATGGAGAACTACAAGAATTAAAATTGGGTGCGATAAAAATCGCCATGAAAACGGGGGTTCCCATCTTGCCGGTGGGAATTATTGGTACTCATAAGATATACCCTCGAGGTGTAAAATTTCCTATTTTTTTTAAACATAAGATAATTGTCAAATATGGTGCTCCTCAATATTTGGATAAGCTAAAATTAAGAGATAAAATATACCAAAAAGAAGAGTTATATTTATTGGGTAACAAAATAAAGAAGTTATCTGCAGTAAATACTTAAATAATAAATATGATTATATAATAAAACTATAAATAGAAAAAAGGTGGTATTATGAAAAAATATTTTACATTTATTTTATTAGCAATACTATTGACTTTTTGTTCTGTTAACGCCATAGCGGAAACTAATTATCTAATTACACTAACTTTTGGTGAATATGGTAACAGACCTGGTGAATTTAATTATCCGGTTTGCCTGACACTCGATAAAGATAATAATTTATATGTATCTGATTGGGAAAATGACCGTATACAAAAATTCAACTCTAATGGAAGATTACTAAAGGTAATTCCGGAAGTAGAAGGGGAGGATGCGTTAAAACTTGATGGACCGGTAGGCTTGGCTCTGGATAGTCAGGGAAATATAATCATAGTAGAACAATTTAACAATAGAATCCATAAAATATCACCGGAAGGTAAATCCTTACAGATGACCGGGAAAGAAGGTAATGGCCCGGGTGAATTTTCTGATCCAAGAGGTATTGCCATAGATAAAGATGATAATATTTATATTGTAGATACAGGAAATAGCAGAATACAAATATTTTCTCCTACTTTCGAGTATATCAAACAATTTGGAAAAGAAGGTATGGGAGACGGTGAATTTTATTACCCAAGAGGAATTGCTTTTGATGAGGAAGGAAATATGTATATTGCCGACACTTTCCATGATCAGGTACAGGTATTTAGCAAAGAAGGCATATTTTTAAGAAAATTCGGAGAAAGCGGAAGCGAGCTTGGTCAGTTTAATGGCACAAGATATATTGCTCTTGATTCAAAAAATAATATATATATCACTGATTACAAAAACGGCAAAGTAGTAAAATATGATAAAGATAATAATTTCGAATTAGAATTTGGTAATGAATTAGATAGAATTAGTTTAAATTACCCTGAAGGAATGGTTATAGATGACAGGGATTATATTTATGTTGCCGATGCTGGAAATAATAGAATTGTAAAATTTTGCGTATCCCAAATAGTTATTCACAGTAATTTAGGCGATAAATATAGCGAAGAAAAGAATTGGGAGAAAGCAATAGAAGAATATGAACAGGTTATTTCTGCAGATCCTTTAAATACCAATGCTCGCGAAAGAATTGCCATTGCCTTTTATGAAAACAAACAATGGGAAGAAGCTATCGAAGCTTATAACTATCTTCAAAAAGACCATCCGGATGATCAGAAAATAGAATTAAAAATTATTGATTCCCAATTTAATTTAGCTGTAGATTATGAAAATAATTTGCTCTTTAAAGATGCATCCAAAAAATTTAAAGAAATCTTGGATTTAAATCCCAATTATCCTTCAGCTAAAAAAAGATACTATTTATCTTATTCTAAATATTTATTTTATTCAACTTATTTTAGAGTAGGTTTTTTATCCTTAATTGTAATAATATTTTTTATAGTATTATTACCAAAAATTAAAAAGAAGAAAAAAAGTAGCCAACATCCTAAAGGTGATAGATATTAATACTGAACGAATGAAAGTCCTTTATATACAAAAGTAGGGGAGGGGATCTTATGAAAAAGCCGGAAATTAGAGAACCTACCGTTGCCGGTAGTTTTTACGACGCTGATAAAAAATCTTTGAATATACAGATTGAGAATTGTTTTTTACATAAAATAGGACCAGGTAAACTACCCTCAACAATTATTAAGGGGGAAAGGAAAATCGTTGGCTTGATTAGTCCACATGCGGGTTATATGTATTCAGGTCCTGTTGCGGCTAACGGCTTTTATAAAATTGCCTTAGGTGGTAAACTAGACACCATAATTATATTAGGCCCTAATCATCGCGGCTTCGGGGAAGATGTTTCTATTATGGTGGAAGGAAAATGGAAAACACCTTTAGGGGAATTGGAAATTGATACAGATATTGCAGAAAAAATATTAAAAAACTCTAAAATAATTAGAAATGATCCAAAAGCTCATCAGTATGAACATTCTATAGAAGTCCAATTACCTTTTGTTCAGTATATTTTCGGCAAAAATATTAAATTTGTACCAATTTGCATGACTCGCCAGGATATTAATACTGATATCGAAATTGCCGAATCTATTTGTTCTTCCGTAGCCGATAAAAACATTTTAATAATTGCCAGCTCAGATTTTACCCACTATGAACCACAAGAATATGCCGAAAACGCTGATAAACAGGCAATAAATGCCATACTTAATTTTGATTCCAAAAAACTATACGATATGATTTATCAACAAAATTTAAGTATGTGTGGTCCTGGTCCAATTACTGTAATGCTCAATATATGCGAAATACTAGGTGCAAAAAAGGCTGAACTGCTAAAATACGCTACTTCAGGAGATATTACGGGCATGTATGATCAAGTGGTTGGTTATGCTTCATTGATAGTATCTAAATAATGCTCCATACTGCAAATGAATATAATTACCCATATTTAGTTCGGGTATGAATGAGTTGTGTAAAATCAGAAGGAGGAAAGGTATGTTCCCCCAAAAAGCATTACCGCCAGTTTTGGAGTTCCATCCGATAGAACCAAAGAAAACCAGCATGCCCGATGCCTTTGCTTTTACCGGTTTGGCAGCTGCTTTTCGCAGGGCAGGATTTGTATAAATACTCCGTCGGTCAGAGATTCGACCTATAATGAGGTACTTTATTAAAGAAGGGTAGGGGCATTTAAAAGTTACTCTATAAAGAAGAGAAGCATTAAAGTATTTTAATGTATAACGCTCCCTTTGGCAATCAAGTTGAAGGATTTTATATTTTTTAAAATATTTTTATAGAAAAAGAAGGATTTTTAAAATATTTATAGTATTATATTATTAGTGGTATCGTTATCTGAAAAAATTAAAATCTCTTTACTTCTCTATAAAAGTAATAAAAACATTGTATAGGGGGAATATTATGAAACATAAAAGAATTATTATTTTAACAGTTCTTGTTTTAACTATCCTCTCATTATTTTTATCATTTGTTTATGCTCAGGTTTGGGTTATCGAATATTCTGCTGACATTAGTCCAACTGCTAGTAAAGTTTCGTCAAAGATTAGAGACACATACTTAAAGGATAATTATTCTAATGACATAAGCCCTACAACACAACATGATGATAGCAATATGAGTAAATCAACCGGAACATTTAAAATAACAGATGGACAAGGTAACATTATTGGGGACATAAATACGACTTCATTGGTAATTTCAAAAAAAGTAGGATTTTCTTCTGTGGATGATGTCATGACCGCTGTAACTATTAATAATATTGGAAAAGATCTCAATGCTTTTCCCATTACCATTGGCTCTTCCGTAGAAGATGTTATTAGAGCTATGGGGACCCCTGAATCTATTCAAATATCTTTTAAATCTTTTAAATATCGAAATTCTACTGTTTATTTTGATAACGATTGGAAAGTTCAGTCTTGGGATAATCGATATGGTAATTTAAAAGTAAGTTTGGAAAGTAAAAACGAGGATATATTTGATATCGGTGAATATTTAATCAATGAAATTTTTAAAATTACTAATGATAATCTAAACGAAATATCTAAAAAATTACCTACTGATAAGGCTGTTGAGATAATTATTAAAGAATTCTGGGAGCTTTTAGAGAACCAATAAATATAAGTAATATTTATATCTAACTGGAAAACGATTATATTAAAGAGGTATTAAAGTATTAATTTTTGAAACGATTTCTATTATAACAAAAATAGAAGGTTTTTCTTTGACTAGAATTGAGATCTAAAAACTAAGATAAATTTAACTCTCTACATAAAAAAAGAAAAAAGCCGATTAAAATTCTTACATTTTCTATGGGTATCTAATCCTTTTCCCAAACGGACTAAAAGGAAAATCCGTAAAAAATTGAAAGGAGTAGATTCATGAAAAAGAAATTATTTTATAGCCTGGTCTTTATATTGGCTGTTTTTTTAATGGTAAATTATTCTTATTGCGTATTAGACGGGAATGCTTCCTCAGACGAATTAACCGATTCAGAAAAATCTTTAATAAAAAAGTTCGGTTATGGAGAAAATTATGTAAAAAGATGGCCTGATGGGATTGTCAATGTATATAATGGAACAACTTATAAGGGTTTGCCAAAAATTATTAAAACTATTAATCAGATAATAGGGGAAAAGACTATTTTTAAATTGAGTAAAGATAAAAAAACAAGTCAGGTAGTTTTTGAATCATATGTCTCAAATAAATATGCTGCAGAATCTAAATGGAGTTGGAAAGGGTATAATTTAGAAAAATGGGTAACTTTACTTAGCAATAAATATGTACATGATAGCAAAAATAATAAGTTTTTCTTATCAAAATTTACTCAGATTGCCGGTTTTAATTTTAAGGCCGATGAAAAAAAATATGGGAAATGGTGGGAATTTTCAATCGATAGAAATGTAAAAAAGATGTTAAAAGCTTTGTATAAAGTTCCTCCGGGTTATAATCTGTTAACCGGAGAAGTTGAATAAATTAGACTATTCTCATTTAAGTTTACTTTTTTTATTATTGTTTTTTTTAATTTTTCTTTTGGATTTGGAAGGTAGTAGCAATATGAAAAGTGCTGGGGAAAGTGAATTGATAGAATCATATAATTTTGGAAAAATAATAATTAATAGTAAAGAATATCATTCCGATATTATTATTTATAAAGATAGTATCAATGATAAGTGGTGGCGAAAAGTAAGCCACAATCTTTGCATCGAAGATATACAAGAGATTTTTGATAAAAAACCGGAAGTATTAATTATCGGAACCGGGTATTATGGTTTAATGAAAATACCCTTAGAATTAATTAAATATTTAGAATCAAATAACATTGAGGTCATCATTAAAAGAACAAAAGCTGCTTGCGATGAATATAATATGCTTTACCAAAAGAAAAATGTTGTCGCTGCTTTTCATTTGACCTGCTAAACTTTGATAGAAAATATTAACATAATAAAAATCTTCTTATAATAGTTAAGAAAACAGAAAAAATAGCGGAAATATAATAAAATCTATATTACTTTACATAAGATATATTATAGGACGTTGTAAAATCTATAAAAAATAAAATATTTCCCGAATACCCGACCAATATTCAATTTTGGCTGACCCTGGATACTTGAGCACCATTGCGGTTTTCACCTTCCTAAATTACTTTTTCAACCGTCATTATATAGTATGATATAAATGAAGAAAAGTTTCAGTTTTTATTTTAATTTAACTATTATATTATCTATAATTGCCTTGGTATTCTCGCTTTGTGGTGTAGTCTTACCTTGTTGGTACCTATTATATGTACCATAACTCACTCCGATAAAATGAGCCATTGCGGTAGGACTTATATCGTGTTTTATAGCCAGGCTTACCAATTTCTTGATTCTTTCGTCTTTTATTAAATTTATATCTATTATATTTCTTTTTCCCATAATTTTCCCTATAAATATAATAACATATGGATGTATAATTTGTCAAATTATTTCAATTATCGTTATTATTACTTCTTATTTTATCGCTAAATTCCTTTTTCACCTTTAGTTTTTGATACACTGTATCAAGTTCTTGATCCACCACATTATTTAAAAAATTAAGTAAATTGGGATATACTTTTTTCTTTGCTAGGAAAGTTTCGCTAAATTCAATGATATATCCTTTTTTTGTGATGTCTACCACATCAATTTTATGAACCTGGTCAGTTTTTTTAAAGGTCATTTCACAATCTTTATATTGTATTTTTACAATCATTTCAAAAGCTATAATATTATTATTAGTTATTTTATGCCCCACCCGACTACCCCCTTAAACACATATTTTTTTTATCTTCTATATATTACTACTATATAGAATTAAAAAATCCTTCTTTTTTTAAAATTATTTTTAATATTTTTAATAATCCCAATTATCTACTTTGCCTTCTTTAACCTTTTTCATAAATTCTTTTAATGCTATCTGGCAAAAATCAGATAAACTGAGCTTGATAGGCTTAAATTTTTTGGCCAGTTCCCGGGCTTCCTCTTTCACTTTGGCAGATCCCGCGCTAAAAGTGATTCTATCATCTTCTTCTTTGATCTTGATAACTTCTTTTTTAACCATTATATTACTCCTTTATTTTTTTTTAAAAGTATCTTTGAATATTCCACGTTTCTTACAAATAAAATAAAAAGCTATAAATGCTATAAAAATTATTATCGCAAAAATCTCAGATTTTCCACCGATAGCATATAATATTTCTGGTATAAATTTTGCTATTACTAAAAATGCGAGAATAGAAACTATATAAACTATAACTTTTTTCATTTTTTCTTTGTTTCCTCCTTTTTATTGGTATTTTTCCAATTTAATACCACATAATATTCCTTTCGTTTTTAATAAGTAGTCACAAACCAGGGGACTTTTAAAATCCCCTAGGATCTAACTGCTTATAAAGATTTATTAACTAATTCTCTATATACCACATTACTTGACCAGGCATTGAACTTATTAAACCATTCCTGTTCGTTGTTTATGTCTTTAATTCCATAGCTTTTAGCAATATCAATTTTAGTTTTTTCCCGGATGTCGTTGGCAATCTTCCTATCAACCATAACAAATTTTACAGTCGGATAATCTCTATTATTATAGTAATTATAGCAATCAGTCATACCGTCAAAATGTCCTGATTCATATTTATCAACTAACTTTCTAACTTCATCCTCCGGTACTCCGTTAGTATAATAAATGTCTACACTGTTCCCCCCTGCAAAACATTCAGATCTGATAGAAAACTTAATACCTGGAAACTTTTCTTTTAATTCCTTCCTTATGGTTTGGGCTACTTCAGCACGTTCGCTTTTCATTTTCTTAATACCCCCCCTTTAATTTAAAGAAAAAATATAATGGATATAAAGATAATAAGGAATTTAACACATATTTGGATTGGTGTAAACAATGGATATATGAAATGGTTAGAATCACAAAACCTACTGGCTCTATATTCGTACATAATATTCCTAAATGGCTAACCTATTATTCAAATTTTTTAAATGAAATTGCATACTTTAAACATTGGATTACCTGGGATGCGCCTTCTGCACCGATGGGAAAAACTTTACAACCTTCTCATTATGGTATTTTGTATTATGTAAAGGATATAAAGAAAAGAAAGTTTTACGAGATACGTTATCCTCATAAACGGTGCAGAAAATGTGGTTATCTTCT
>JABUBN010000296.1_pt1 | contig 14407 bp, 14 predicted proteins | sample 7240341 | NCBI WGS metagenome assembly JABUBN01 (sample SAMN07256345, study PRJNA390944) | subsurface metagenome | isolation source: Methane hydrate marine sediment | place: Pacific Ocean: Eastern North Pacific, ODP site | reverse complement strand
GGATAAAGAAGCGGAAAAGATGAAGACTGTTGGAGATGTGATTAAATACTTAGATAAATAAAAATATAAGGGTAATTTGAAAGGAGGTGAATCAAGATTATGTGTTTTTTGTTCGGTAATGTAGATATAATCTCGGGGATCTCCTTTTTTATCTTTGACATCGCTCAATTTAAGGGGGAGGATATCACCAATCCGGATACCTGTATTAATCGAAAATACGAATAATAACAAGTCACGGGGATTCTTCTGCTTTAGTAAATTACCTTTAATCCGGTTAATCTGGTTTACGTTTCGGATCGGTTCAACTGTATTCATAATTTTAACCTCCTTTTATTATTTATTAATTTATGACAATAAGTTATTAGTAGTTATAAGCCAGGACACCAAAATTAATTGATGCCCTGATTTCTGACTACTATTCCTTCTTTACTTTGTCCCTTGGTAATTCTGTCTTCTTTATTTTCTCAATAGATGCTTCTATAATAGGGGTAAACTTCTTAATGTCATCACTATTATTTAAGTCAAATAAGACGTTCCAATTACCCGGTGCATACTTCCCATGGAGTTCTTTGCTGAAATACTTAAAGGTCTCTTTTGTTACCAATGAATAGCTGACTTTATCTCCGCAGACTGCATACCTTACCCCGAAGATAAGACGACTATTTTGTTTGAAGTTTAAGATGCCGATATTGACCTTTTCAAGTTCGTATTTTATGTTACCAAAGTCTGCCGCCTTCTCTACCTCTTCCAGTAAACTCATAGCCTTTAGTTTTACTGTCTCCAAATCGACCTCTCCAGGGGGAACAACTTTCAACAATTTTCTTAAATTATCCACTTTAGTTTTAGTATTCTGTTTTACGCCACCCTTTTTATTAGCCATCTTTTCAGTACCTCCTTCCTTTGAATTTGTTAGACCCACACCAAACTCTTTTTCTATTACTGCAACCACATTCTTTTGCCTTTCTTTTAACCCTATCTTTTTATCCTCTGCTATAATAGCTTTGCGATAATCCAATTCCTCCTTTACTATCTCCATTTCTTTTAACCTCCTCCTATTTAATTTAACATCTTCATTATAATATAACATTAAATAAAAGTCAAGTGTTTTTGAAAAAAAAAATTAAAAAGTTTTTAAGAAAATAGAGAAAGTCTTATTCTATATAAGTTTTTGCAATTAAAAATATTCTTAGTTTTGGTTAATAAAAATTATTTAATTAAATGTTACCCTTTATTTTATCCGATAAGTAACTAAATAAGCTAATTATGAAGTAAATGATCATCAATCTTATCTTTTATATCTTTGCCTTTTTCGTCTTTTGTATAGTCATGAAAACTAATTCCGAAAATTATGAATATTACAGCGACCCAACCCATCAGTCCTAAAATATACAAAATTAACATCTTAATCCTCTTTATTAAAACGTTTTAGTATATTTGCCTAAATTAGCAGCACACTTTTTTTGTAATTTTTTAGTCAAATATACAATTATGGAGGAAACCGCTTAGTTAAGTCAAAGTAAGAAAACTAATAAGAATCCCAACTGACTTCGCGATCCCCTCCAACATTTCTGAATATTAATTATTTTTTTAAAAAAATAAATTAGTGGAGACAGTCTGGCTTAAGTAATTCTTTTGAATACAACCACTCTTAATACTCCACCAAAAAATATTTCTTTTTCATTTCTTAAATCCTCCTCCTTATATTTTCTACATTTTTATCAGGTCATTCAAGCAACCCTGCCTCCCCTTCAGAGAGAAAAGGTTAAAAAAATAACCGGAGAGCAGGGTCAGCAACCCGGATAATAGGAGAAAGCCGGATCACCGCATTAATTCACTTATTCCCTTTTTTCTTTTCTAATGCAATATACAATTATCCCCAAAATTACTAAAACCGTTACGATAAAATACCAATACATTATATAACCCCCTTTTTTTAAATAACCCTGGTCCCTGAGTTCTTGCGATTATGTGACACTCAAATCACTTCTGTAAGACTTTCATTATGCCCTAGGCATTTCATTTTCCGTAAAATATTTTACTGAGAATCCCCTACAATTATCCCAAGTGAATATCAACGGGTAAACCCGTGGTATTCTGCCCTTCGGGTTGAAAAATTACTGCACATGAATTTGAAGTCCGTAAGGTCCACCAGAGCCTATCCACTCCCTTCTGCCCTTATTTCTTCCATCTCTTTTATTATATTTTCTACATCAAGTACCATTTCCATTATCTCTATTTTTTCTTCATATAATTGAGGATCAATCTCTCTCTTAACTTCTGGTTCAACAATATGATAAACAAGGAGTCCCAACTGGACTCCAGTCAATGGACCTGCGTAACTTGGGTCACCTATACTAACGGTCTCAGCAACTATGCCTGCTCCTTCTGCATCAGCACTTCCTATAATCATAATTGGCTTTTCTTGTTTATTTTTATCCGCTAATTCTTTAATCCGTTTTTGTAACTCAAGGTCCATTGCCCCAGCAGAAGTTCAGACTAAGCACTCAGTTGAAGCAAAAATAATTTCTGCTCCTGCAGATTTTATACATTCTGCAATAACTTCTCCAGGAATTCCATCTCTCTCCCCTAAAGCAATAATCTTCTTCCCTGAAAGCATTCACAACCCCTCCTTCCCTTTTTTATTTTGTATTATTTATAATTATGAAAGCAATTTAATTATACTTTTTTTTAATCCTTCTTGTATCTCTTCCACAGAATCATCTAAATTATCTGTTAATTTGCCTACTTCCTCTCCCTTTTTAAAAAAAAGAAAAGTGGGCAAGCCCTTAAATCTGAACTGAAAGGTAAAACGCCTATTACCTAAATGATTAAGTTTGACAATTTTTAATTTATCTTTATATTCCTCTACTAATTTTTCTAAAAAAGGTATAATCTTTTTACATTTTTCACACTTATCGCTCCAAATATCTACCACAACGGGCAAAGAAGATTTTTTAACTTCTTCTTCGAAATTATCTTTATCTACCTCCATTAAATTAGACATTTTTATATTTCTCCCTTTTTATTTTTTTTAACAGATATATCGATTCAATTTTTTCTAATATTTTATTTTAATATCATCTAGGTAGTAAGATATATAAAAAGTGTTAAGATCTAATTTAAAAATCCCTCCTTTTTTAAAATATCTATAGCCTTTTCTTTGTCTTTTTTATTAAGCATAATCACCGGACCAATACAACCCATTCCAGAAGTAGCATAAATATAAGTATCTAATAAACAAGTAACTGCTCTTTCTATCTCCATTACATCTATGCCCTCTATTTCTTTGTCTAATACTACCTTTGGAGGTAATTTTTTAAAATCTTTTTGCTTAGAATAAGTACAAGTACTAGCAAAAGAAGAATATTTTTCTATTATTTGTTTTAATCCGTATTTGTAAGCTTTTTCTAATTCATCCTTATAAACCTGGAATAATTTATTTTTAACCATTGCAGCAGTAAATTTTAAAGCATTAACGATCACGCTCCTCCCTGAAGCACGAGAAATGATATTAATAATTCTATTTGTATTCTCACCTACCCCAGGGCCATAACCATAACCCAGTATTTCTTTTTTACCGCCATTAATATATGAAGATAAAATTTTCATCAAGATATTCCCCGATAAACTATCTACTATCACAACATCTGCTTCACCAGAAAGTAAATCATTTCCTCTTAATAAAATATCCTTATCTTCCCGTAGGGAAGCCACCCACTTAATAGGATAACCATTAGCAACAAGCTCATCTAATGCTCTTTTTGCTACTAACGCCCCTTCCAAATTTAAAAGACCTACTCTTGGTTCTAATATACCATCTGTTTTCGCTACTGCAATACCAGCAATAGTATTTCTAATAAGAGCTTCTACCCGTTGAGTGGCAGAATTCCCTGTAGTTGTAGCTAAATAAAAAACATTTCCTTTAGATGGAGAAATTAATTTACCCACAGAAGCAACCCCCATATCAAAAGTATAATGCATTGCTAATGCTCCATCAATCTCTCCCGAATCGATTAGTGTATTTAAAGTTGAATTAATCTCTAAATCATTGGATATTTTAATCGATTTAACCCTTCCAGGGGTATTCTCTTTCCCTATAATTATTGGTTCTGTCTTTTCATTATATCTTAAAATTTCCTCGCAAGCAGATATTATCTCTTCTATATCATGTTCGTAACCAAAGGTAGAAACAGCAATTTTTATTTTTTTTGCTTCTTTAATTTTTATCTCATTATCTAAATCCTCAACAATTTCCCCCTCTTGAATTTTTTTAGGTTTATTTCTTTCCAACAAGAGAGAGACTCCATCAAATAAATTAGTCATCCTCCCTAAAAATAAACTACCCTTACCTATTATTAGTGAGGTATCAATTTTATCTTCTAACATCTTTTTCCGGGCGAAAGAAATAAAAGGGACACCAGAAGGAATATGTCCTTGTGTAGGGACAAATCCGATCATTCCTTTTTGTTTTACAAATTCATCTATCTCTTCTCTCTTTATTTCGTTTTTTTTCACAGCTAGAGCAGCTATCATCCGATAATTGGCTCTAGCTACATCTCCCGCACCCGCCGGAACGGTAATTTCTGGATTGTGTAGTTCAGCTGCGAATTTATCTATATCAGTAATTTTTTTATTTAATTTTGCTAAAGGTTCTGAAACTAAGGCTTCCATTATTTCTTGTGGAGATGTTTTTCTACCGATAGTATGCCTCCCTGTTATCTCATGTCTTATTATCGGATTTTTTCCATCATCCTTCCCAACTATAATTGCTATAGCAGCTAAGCAATCCTCTAGAATAGGAATTTTTTTCTCTAATAATTTTTTGTAATTCATACCCAACTTTGGTAGCGACCCACCAGCAACTACTGCTATTTCTTTAAAAGTTGCTGCACTCACATGGCTTGCAGCAGTAAGCACTCCATATACTGGACCAGCACAAAATGCTCTTAAATCAGAACCAGTAGCTTTATTGCAGCCAACTACTTCTCCAATGGATTTAGCTAAATTACCTCCTCCTCTTTGAAAAGCGTCTCCAACTGCTTCTTCCGAACATTCGATAATATATTCAATTTTTTCCGAATTATAATCAATATTTTTAAGTGCGTATTTCAAGGCTAATGAAGCAGAGGCTTTAGAAGCAATATTTTCTGAAATAATTTGGGCAGAAAGATTTGTATCACTTTTATGTGCATAACGTACACACCCTATTAAATTACAATTATCATCTATATCTATAAGTGCTAAAACTTTATTTTTTTCTATCTCCTCTTTTATTTCTACTTCCTCTTTACCCTCCCCTAATTTTTGCAAGTCAAATGTAGATAATAAAGGATGTTTTTTAAGTTTTTTTGTTATTTTTGCGGTGAAAGATTTCTCCAACCATACTAAATCAAAAACGTCAACAATCTTCATAAGGGCGAAAAATTCATCCTGGGGAATAATTTCTCCATAAGGCCCAAATCTTTTGCTATTTTCTATAATATTTTTACTACTATCCCACCAAGGTTGATCGTGATCTCCCAGGACTTCTGGCCCTAAATTTCCGATATATACCTGGTTGGGCAAATAATTAACCGCTTCCTTGTATTTTCTTAGATGAGGAAGTAATAAATCTAAGGATTTATCAGCTCCTTCTTTCATCTCTTCTTGAAGAGCATGACCGTAAATCACTAAAGAAGGACAATGTATTAATATATGTCCTCCACCTTTCACCACTGCATGATCCATTACAATTAATCTCCTTATTTAATCATACTATATTTCTTTTTTTCCTCCTGCTATTCCTGCTATGAGACGTAAAAAAGAAATAATATCATTTTCTTTTAAATTTGTTCTAATTTTGTATCATTTTCTTTTAAATTTGTTCTAATAATTTTATTATTAAGAATCATATATCCTACAAACAAAACTGTGCCTATTAACAGGGAAATCACAGGAGAAAATTTAGGTAAAACAAGGAACAATAAAATACCTCCCAAACCAATTAAAATTATCCTTTCTATTATTTTTATTTTTTTTATTAAATATCCTTCTAACGCTGCCGCAAATATAATAATCCCTTCTAAACTAATAACAATTGCTGCACATACTTCTAATGCTGAACCCTGGAGAAGTAAAGGAGGATTAAATATAAATACATAAGGGATGATAAATCCACCTATAGCAAGTTTAGCTGATTCAAAACCTGTTTTTATAGGATCCGCTCCACTTATTGAAGCTGCGGCATAAGCACAAATTGCTACAGGAGGTGTACAACAAGCAACTATGGCAAAATAGAAAACAAATAAATGAGCGGCTAATAAATCTACCCCTAAACGTATTAAAAGACCGGCCCCCAAGGTAGATGAAAGGATATATGCAGCTGTAGTAGGCACTCCAAAACCAAGGATAAGAGCTATAGTCATGGTAAAAAGCAACACCAAGATAAAATTTCCTTTAGTAAGTGCAAGAATTAAGCTACTAAAAGCTAATCCTAATCCTGTATGGGTAATTACGCTAACTATTATTCCAGCACATGTGCAAGCTAATGCTACTGATACTAAATTCCTAGTTCCTAATTCTAAAGTCCTGATAAATTTTGTAAATGTTAATCTCGATTCTTTAGAAAAAAAACTTGTTAGAATAGCTACTAATATTGAAACGAAAGCAGCCATTATAGGGGAATATCCCCTTATCAAAAAATAAACTAAGGCAATTACAGGTATTACGAGATATGATTTACGTAATGTTTTTCTTAAATTCGGTATTTCCTCATCTTTTAAACCTTTCAAATTACATTTTAGAGCTTCAAAATGTACCATAAACCCTACCGCTACAAAATAAAGAACAGCACTTGCAAATGCTCTTATACAAATCTCGAGGTACGGAATTGCAGTAACCTCTGACATAATAAAAGCTGCAGCACCCATAATTGGAGGCATATACTGACCTCCTGTCGATGCTGCAGCTTCAACTGCACCAGCAAATTGAGGCCTATATCCAAGTTTTTTCATTAAAGGAATCGAGAGAGAACCAGTTGTAAATACATTAGCAACAGCAATTCCACTTATCATTCCAAACAAACCACTACTTATAACAGAAATTTTAGCAGGGCCTCCTTTAGCCTTACCAGCTAATGCATTTGCAAAATCAATAAAAAAATCACCTATACCTATCGTACTTATAAAAGCACCAAAAAGTACAAAAATGGCTATATAAGTTGCTGAAATTCCCGTCATTATTCCAAAAATACCCTCATCGGTAAGCAAATACATAAGTTCAACAATCCTGGGATAAGAAAAACCGCTATGATATAATATCCCTTTCAGGTAAGGCCCAATAGCTAGATATATTAAAGTAATTCCTGCTAATATTGACAAAGCAGAGCTCACAGCCCGTCTTGTTGCTTCTAATAACAATAATATTACTATCGTTCCAAAGAAAACCTCAATAGGTAATACAGATGTAACGTGTTCCCACCGTAAATTCAATCTTGCATTAGAGAATACCACAAAAGAACAAACAATAAAAGCTAAAACTGAAAAAACTATATCTAATATTGTTACCCTTTTTTCCTTCTCTTTTGAAGAAGGGAATAATAAAAAGGCAATCGTTAATACAAAAGTTAAATGAATACCCCTTTGCAATCTTGGAGTAAGCACTCCAAATCCCGCTGTATATAAATGATATAATGATGCTAAAATACAAATTATGCCTATAATAAATTTCCACTTGCCGCGTAACTTCCTCATTTTTACTCCTTGTATAATACTTAATTATTATAATAATTTGTTTGAATTTTCATACCAATTTAGTATAAATTCTGTTCATAAACTTTAACTTTACAAAATTAAACCAAAATATAAAATACAAATTTTAAAAAAGCCCTTAAGATGCAAATCAAAATATACCCCTAAGGGCTTTTTTAATTAGTTAAAAGATTATTAGGTTTTGTTCTATTTCATAAATCCCATTTCCCGAAAATATTTTTCAGCTCCAGGATGAACAGGGCCCCCACCATCTTTCCATGCAATTTTCGGATCAAAAATCTTGCAACTATTATGAATTGCTCTCACCCTATCGGTATTTTCACATATAGCTTTTGTTATTTTGTAAACAATCTCATCTGGAACATCCTTGTTTACGATAAACGTGGTGATGCAAAGTAAAGAGGGGGTATCTTTTTCTACCGTACCTCCATACGATCCCGCTTGAATATCACCTAAGGCAAATCCGTATTTTTCGTTTAAAAACTTCCGTAGATCTTCAGGGAACGTCAGCAATACTAAATCCTGGCCTATCTTTACTTCCATAACAGCTGCTGAAGGAACAGCAATGTTCTGGAACATAGCATTTGCATGTCGGTCTTTCATTAGGGTAGCTTGATCACTATATCCAGTATGAAAGACTTTTCCTCCCCATTCCTTAAGGTCTTTATATGTTAAGTTATAATACTCTAAAACTTTGGTAAGAGCCCATTCATCTGTTGTGCCCACCCTATCAACCGCAATCTTCAAAGGAAATTTTTGATCAATTAACTGATCAACAGAGGTTATACCATGTTTCTTCTCCATAACAAACTGTAAATAGCATTTACCAAATCCTGTAGCTAAAACTCTTATATTTGGATATTCCTTTTCAAACGGTTTAATCCCTTTCATAGCAATGGGTACAAAAGTTGAATATACTACACCTATTTCAGATTCGCCTTCACTTACTCTTGCTAAATTAGCAAGGCCTCCACCAGGCACAGTCTTTATATCTATATCTGGTATCACCTCTTTAACAATCTCACCTAATCCTGCTGATACTGTATACCAAACCCCTCCTACTGAACCTGCAGAAGATTTTAAACTCACTGCATATCCAACAATAGCCAAGCTTAATATTAATATACTTATTAATAGCATTACAAATATTCTTTTTAGCATCTTATACCTTCTCCTTTCTTCTTTTAAATTTTTAAAAAACCTTAGAAAAAACATGTATAGCACAAAGATTATTAATTATATCATGCTTTTTTTACATTAATAACCTCCTTTCCCCCTTTTTTTCTATTTGTTAAAATTGCGATGATCTTACCATAAATTCTATAAAAAGAGGATGTCAATTGTTGACTTGTATAGAGATCTTTTCTTTTTTATTACTCTTTGAAATCTTAAATTGGGAATTCCCTAGTTTACACTATGTACCTTTTATATATAGTTAGTCATATCTATAGACATCTTGGGCTAAAATCTTTTGAGCTTCTTTAATGTCCGCAATATTCTCTATTTAAAACCTTTCTTCACCTTCAGGATATAGTTTTAAATTACATTTTTTGTTGTTTTTTAGTAGCTCGCTCTTTTATCTTTTGTTTAACAACCAAATTGTATTTCTTATAAAATACTTATAAATTTTTAATATAATTTAAAAATTTATAGAACATAAATTAATTTTATTTTTACTCTATAATAACCCTCTATCATTATAAGTTTTCTTACATTAATACATTAATTTACCTAAAAATAGTTTGTTTTTCAATTTTTGTTTGAAGAGTAGTTAAGGCCTTTTTTAATAAGTCTTTCCTGAGTTCCTTTTCCTTATTTAGTGGTAATTCTGGATTTCCCATAGGATAAGGGATGGCGATAGTAGGTACAATTCGATTTGCTCCGACTGTTAGAGAAATTGGAACAATGCTACACATATGTACCGTAGGAATGCCTACTCTCTCAATTTCTTTTGTCATCGTTGCACCGCAACGAGTATCTGTTCCTCAAGTAGAGGTAAGAATTACTCCATTTACTCCTGCTTTTTTCAGCTCCTCCCCAATACTCTTTCCAAAACGTTCTGCAGAAGCAACCGCAGTAGTATTTCCAACAGTTACATAATAATAATCAAATAATTTTCCAATAATTCCTTCTTTTTCCAATTCTCGAGTTACATCAAGCGGCAATATTCTATCAGGATCATCATTTGCATACACAGGGTCATAACCACCGTGTGCTGTTTCATATTCTCCGCTTTTGAGATCTGTAACCTTGGTAATATTATATTTAAGATATTTAGAAGCATTGTGAGCTTCCAATCTATCCGGATTTCCTTTGGGCACAATACCACCACTGGTTACCAAAGCTATCACTGCTTTACTTAAATCCTTTACTGCGGGAGCAGGAGACACCCTATCAAATTTGGGCATGGGAAGTTCGTTTTTAAATTCTTCACCCCTAATTTTATGAGCTAACATCTCTACTGCTCGAGCTGCTCCTCTCTTATTTGCCCATATATTAACCCTAAAGCCTTGAGGAATATATCCTTCTTCCTCTGGAAAACCTATTTCCCCACTTTGACACAATTTAAGACAAAAAGAGCTTAGTATGGGTGCAACCTCTTTAAAACCTTTAGCAGAAGTAGTTGTGGGTAAGATGTAAGTATATTTACGATAAGATTCTACTCCAGGATTTTCAGGATGCATTGCAGTAAGTGTAGGAATATTTAGTTTTTCTTTCACGGCTTTACAAATCGCCCCACAAGCCATACCGTATCGACCAGCACTAAAAGCAGGACCGGCAATTAGAACATCGGGTTTATATGGAGCAATTAAAGAAATAAGTTTTTGACTAGCTTCTTCAATACTCTCCGCAAAATAACTATCTCCACATATTGCAGTAGCTATAATTTCTGCTTCCCCATTTAATAGCTTTTCCAATAATAGTCCTGGTCCAACAAGTCCTTCTTTTATCAAAGGAAGAATATTAGCTTTTTCCTCTCCTCCAATTTGGGCAAAAAATTGATTTATATAGTGCACTACTCTTATTTTCTTTTTTAACATTCCTTTTTCCCCTTAATTTAATTTTAAATTATTTAGAATATTCTTACTTTTATATATAAAAATTCTAACGAAGACGGGTCGTTAAATTACTATAACCCAATTCACAGGTTGAACCCATTATTCCTGCAATCTCCATCTCAATACTACCATCAGATTTTAAACTTCCATTATGTCCACCAGTAATAATATCTATAGTATCTAGCTCTCCTATTACCTCATCCATAGGTGGTAAAGTGACTAATTGATTAGCATTACCATTTGTAACAACAGCGTCAGCTTCAACAGTTACATCTGCTAAACCCTGAGAAGCCCCATCTCTTCCTGCATATTCATCAGTAACTAATACCGTTTTTATCCCTTCTTTTTCTAGCTTCTTACAAAGTGCCATCAAAATAGTTTCAGGATTGCCTCCCCCATCTTCAGTAATAATCGCTCCTTGCGCATCCATTAATTTCACAAGATTAACAGCATAAGAACTGGCTAATTCTATAGAAGACCAATCAGTCCTTTCGTTTATTAAAACTACTCCTGCAAAATATAAATCTTTCTTATGTCGCTTATATAATTCTTCTACTATTGGATTGTTAAGCTGATGATAAGTAGTATGTTTATGACAAGGTGCAGCACAATTTCCACTTACTATAGCTCCGTCCATCAGTTCTGTGGGAGAGATAATTGTGGGTAATATTCCTTTAGCATCAAATCCATAGACATAAGTATCATGAAGCAATCCCTGGCTTAGTAACATATGTACAAATACTACCCTAGGAAGGATAGAGTAAGATAAATTGTCCGTAGGAAAAGGTAAATATTCATAAAACTCATTCTCATCGGACTCTATATCTTTACCAAGTTGACCCAAATAATTGGCTGCTTTTAATCCTGCTACGCGAACAGTTCTTTCGTGAGTATGTTTATCCATTCCATTTACGGGAGTGCAAACTATTACCACATTGTTGGTTTTTGACCAGGGAGAATAGTTAGCACCAGGACCACTCATATCTATTAATCCTTCTTGAAAATTCACAATCCTCCCTGAAGTTACTACCGCTACTCCTTGCAGAACATGGGTTATACCATGCCCCACTGTCTCTGACTTCTCAAAAAATCCTGGAAATATTTCTCCGCTTCCATTTACTTTAACTCGTGGCTCAATAACATCTTTAATTGGAATAATTCTCTTACTTTCCCCTGGTCGTGCTATCTTTATGTCAGCATCCTTTAAATTTCTGTCTTCTAAAATTAAAGTTCTTAATTCTTCACGATTAATAATTAATGTTCTATTTATAATTTCAGATTTTTCCCCAAATTCTACATTTTTAATTTTAATTTTACCTAATTTTAAACCTATTTTTTCTAAAGTCTTTTTCTCAAATTTTACTTCTTTATCTTCATTCTCTTTAAATGTTATAGACATCTTTTTTTCCCCTTTTGATTAATTTTAATCAAAAATACAAACTAACTTCCATTTTAAAAATATTAATACTAAAAACCAAAAATAACAAATATTTAGCTAACATTTATTTCTCTTATATATCTTCTCTTTTCCCAATTTTTATGACTATCCTTCTATGAATTTTTATAATAGCTCCCATCAGATCCACGAATAACCAATTCTTTAGCTATCTCAATATGATTTCTAACAATCTTTTTTGCTAATACAACATCTCTTTTCTTTAAGGCTTCCAATATCTCTCCATGTTCCTCAATGCTTCTTTTCTCATAAATAATATTTTTTAGGTTAAAAATTCTATAATGTAAAATATTGTCATAAAGAGAGGATAATATGGTACATAGTTTTTTATTTCCTGTAATTTTATACAGCTGCATATTAAATCTTTTATTTACATTTAAAATTTTTTCTAATTTATTGTCTTTATTGTTATGTAAATAAGAGATTCCTTCTTTTATTATCTTTTCTAATTTTTAAAGAGCGAGTTTTCTGAAAGCCTATTTACATTTGTATTCCAGTATCATCTTACCTCTCCTTTATTTGTTTCTTTAGCTCTTTTTTTTTGGCCTCATAGAATTGTTGTAATTCTTTATTTAAAGTTTCCGGACTGATGCCCAGAATTTTGGTAATTTTTTTAATATGTTTTTTAGAAGGAAGACCGGACCGCCAAGGATTTTATTATTTTCATTTAAAAATCTAATTCTTGGATTTCTCTCTAAATAAATCTCTTGAAATTACCATGTTTGAAAGTGGCATTCTTTGTGTTTTAATTGTCCCCAAAGCAGGCCAGCCAACTGCTATATGAAGTGCTACTTCAATATATTCTGGGAGACCATATTTTTCCCTAAACTCTTCCCCAGTATCTTTTCTTTTTTCTGATTTCGCTACTTTAGAAAGCCAAACACCACCTAATCCCAAAGCATGGGCCATTAATAACATATGGTCTGCAGCAGCAGCGGCATCATACCCTGGATTTTGAGGGACTGACCTATCTTGGCCAACTACTTTTGGAATCCTTTTGTCATAACATATAACTATTATAATTGCATTTTCTACATGGGTATCACTCCAAATCATTTCAATCTTTTTGGGATCTTTTAGAACAATGAATCGAAGTTCATCGAGATTACATCCAATTGGTGCTGCTCTGCCTGCTTCTAAAATTTTGTTGATCATACTATCCGGTACAGGTTTGTTAATCCAATTACGTATTGAACATCTTTCCTGTATGAGTCGATCTATTACTTTAATCTCCTCTTCCGAGAAGGCTTGGTGTGGCGGTTTCTGCCAATCAATCTTTTCGCCAGCACGAACCTTTTTAGCAAACTCACAGTATCCCTCTGCCCATCGAATATCCTCATCATCTTCTGTAAATCCCCTTTCCTTCCATACATCAAGTGCCAACTGGGCCTGTAAACCAAAATTTGTTTTTGGTTCCCCATTCCATTTATTAATAAAAGAATAGAACGGGACTTCAATGTTGTGATGTACACGTTCCCGAAGTAGTGCACGAAGAAGTTCGGGATCCATATTCATTAAATCTTCCTTTTCGTAAGTTGGCCCACCAAAATAATTAATTTTTGTTTTTTTGTTCATATGATTGAAAATCTCCTCCTTTTTTTATCTGATTTTCTATTATTTTTGATAATCCTTTAGCTATTTGTCAATATACGACCAATCTATATCATCATCTAAAAAGTCTTTTCTTTCTTGTTTGGTCGTCGCCCTTATTATAAATTCACAATATTTATTACCATCAGGTATTGATTTTTTGTGAACTAATGCAAAGTTAGGATTGTAAGCCATATATTTTGCCGGGTCCACATAACAATAGAACCGCCCGATTTTATCTTCGCCAAGTCCTTTCCATAATTTTCCCATTACACATCCATGGGCCCTTATTCTCTTTTCTCCATCAACATCTACCTCTTCAATTCCATTATGCATCCCATATAATGGTAAATCCTCTTTATAATTCTCAGGATCATTTTTAATACCTTGAGTGGAAACAGCCTCCTTTACTTCTTTCCCTATTCTTGTCCCGTAATCTTTAATAGCTTTCAAAACTAATTTTTTTTCCTTTTTTATCCCTTAATTCACTAATTATTGTTTTAGTATAAGAAAGATGTATAAGAGCTAACCTTCTACAAATTTTCCTCACTTGC
>JABUBN010000295.1_pt1 | contig 14444 bp, 17 predicted proteins | sample 7240341 | NCBI WGS metagenome assembly JABUBN01 (sample SAMN07256345, study PRJNA390944) | subsurface metagenome | isolation source: Methane hydrate marine sediment | place: Pacific Ocean: Eastern North Pacific, ODP site | reverse complement strand
TATATGATTTAATAAAAAAATTATGAAGGAAAGAGTCCAAAACTGGTTAAAGGAAGCAAAATGGGATCTTGAAAACGCTAATATTCTTTTAGAAAATAAGAGATATAGCACAGCAGTTTTTCATTCTCAACAAGCATCCGAAAAAGCAGTTAAAGCATTATTATTTTATCGAAATTTAAATGGATGGGGTCATTCCATCAATTCCTTATTAGAAAAATATAGAGAAGTAGAAAAACGCCAAATAAGTACAATACAAAATGAAGCACGTGAGCTTGATAGAAATTATATAACTACAAGATATCCAGACGCTTTACCTGAAATTGCTCCTCAAGATGCTTACGATAAAATAGATGCAGAAAAATCAATAAATCAAGCGAATAAAATTTTTTATTTCGTGGAGAGTGAAATTAATTATTTCAAACAAGAAACTAAGGTGAAAAAAAATAAGTAAGAATACAGAGACCATTGATTACCTTACTAAATTTGTGAATGAGTTGACTGGTGTTCTTTCCTTAGAATGCGTGATATTGTTTGGTTCAAGAGCAAGAAAGGATTTTATGTCTCATAGTGATGTTGATTTAATATTAATAGGTGATTTCAAAGAAAAGTTTATCAAAAGGGGAGCTGTTATTTACGAGAAATTTGATTTTCGTGTTGGATTGGATGCATTTTGCTATACTCCTAAAGAGTTTGAAAAAATGTTTCAAGAAGGTATTGTTTCTATTTTAGATGCTATAGATGAAGGAATTTGTTTATTGGGTCGGGAATTTTTTAAGAGATATAAAAAGAAAATTAATAATTTAAAGAGTAAAGGACTTCGAAAGGAGCCACCAGTATGGATTTTACCTAAGTCTATGGCTATAGATTAGATGGAAATTATAAAAATCCCTTTTTTCATCTATAGATAACTAATTTCTAAGTATTCATTAATTTTAACAATGGTTAAAATTAATTTTAATCAATTATTAGGAACAATTAATATTGACATTAGATAATATTAATCATAGATTCGCGAAAATTTAAAGTTATAGAGTGGTTTCAAATTGAAAATTGGATTGTTTATATGTGATTGTGGTAAAAATATTAGTGGAGTAATCGATAACGGTAAACTGATAGAACATTTTAGCCAATATCCAGATGTCCATGTGATAGGAGATCAATATTTATGCGCAGAATTGGGTTTAAATAAAATAATTGAGGAAATTAAAGAAAATAAGATCGATCGTGTAGTTATTGCTGCGTGTTCCTTTAAATTACATGGATTATTGTTCAGAAAAACCATAGAAAAGGCGGGCATCAATAGATTTCTTATATCCTTCGCAAATATCAGAGAGCAAAACTCTTGGGTTCATAGTGACGAACCGGAGAAAGCTACGAGCAAGGCAATCGACCAAATAAATATGGCAATTGAACAAGTTAAGCTTCTCATGCCTTTAGAGGTTCAATATGCCAAGGTTAATCCAGCAACTTTGGTAATTGGGGGCGGAATTGCCGGTATTAAAGCTGCTATAGTCATTGCGGATGCTGGATATAAAGTATATTTAGTTGAAAGAGACTTAACAATAGGAGGACACATGGCTCTTTTTGACAAAACTTTTCCTACGTTAGACTGTTCGATCTGTATATTAGGCCCTCTTATGGTAGAAGTAAAAGATCACCCCAATATTGAGTTGCTTACCTACTCTGAAATTGAAAAAGTGGGGGGTTATGTTGGAAACTTTGATGTAAGAGTAAAAAAACATCCGCGATTTATTAACGAAGAAACTTGCGTAGGTTGCTTTGATCTCTGTCGAGATGTATGTCCAATTGATGTAGAGGATACTTTTTTTCCCAGAAAAGCAATTGATGTGGTTTATCCTCAAGCTATACCGCTCTATCCAAATATTATAGAAGAATTTTGCATCGGATGTAAGGCGTGTGCGCAAGCGTGTGATCGCGACGCAATCGATTTTGATCAAAAAGCAGAGACAATCAAATTTCAAGTAGGTACAATTATAGTTGCAACAGGGTTTAAAACGTTTGATCCTAGTTTGTTAGGCGAATTGAATTATCAAAGATATATTGATGTAATCACCACTATGCAATTGGAGCGACTGCTTAACAACGAAGGACCTACTCGCGGAAGATTTGCGAGACCTTCCAATGGAAAAGTACCTAAGAAAGTGTCGTTTGTATTATGCGTAGGTTCAAGAAATAAAGTTATTCACCACGATTATTGTAGCCAAGTTTGTTGTAATGAGGCAATCAAACAAGCGGTTCTATTAAAAAAGGAATATCCTGAGATTAAAATTAATGTATATTATACTGACATTCGAGCTATGGGTAAGAATTGTGAGGAATTCTATAATAGAGCCCAAGAAACTTTTGGGATTAGGTTTATAAAAAGCAATATTTCTGCAATTTTAAAAGACGATTTATCAGAAAGCGGAGAATTATTAATTCGGGGCGAAGATGTTATTGAGGACTCAATTTTCGAAAATAGAACCGATGTCGTGGTACTAGCCGTAGGGATCGAACCTGCAGAGGACACAAAAGAATTAAGTCAATTGTTAAACATATCACAAGATCCCTATGGTTTCTTACTAGAAAAGCATCTGAAAATAAAACCTTCTGAGACCTCTGTGAACGGAATATTTCTGGCAGGCGTGATACAAGGGCCTAAAGATATTCCTAACAGTATAGCTCAAGCAGAAAGCGCTGCTGCGAAGGCTATCGCTTTAACTTCAAAAAAGAAGGTCGAATTAGACCCTCATATCGTCTATTTTAATCCAGATGAATGCGATTTATGCCGATTATGCGAAAATATCTGTAACTTTAACGCTTTAAAAATTGAGAAAAATAAATTAATCATCACCCAAGTTAACTGCACAGGATGCGGAGCTTGTGCCGCAATGTGCCATTCAGATGCGTTGTACATTCCAGGTTTTACTAAAGCGCAAATAAATGCTCAAATCAAAACGGTATTAAAGAAAAAAAGCGAATCCCCCTTAATAATCGCGTTTCTCTGTAATTGGTGTTCTTATATGGGCGCAGACCTTGCTGGTACAAGTAAATTAAATTATCCGAGCAATGTAAGATCTGTGCACGTAATGTGTACAGCAATGTTGAATCCTTCACAAGTGTTTGAAGCTTTCTTTAACGGTGCGGATGGCGTATTAATCGCAGGGTGCCACCCACAGGATTGCCATTATGATACTGGTTTTATGAAAGCAACGACTAGATACGAAAGTATAAGAGAAATACTTGGGGAAGCTGGGATAAACGAAGATCGCGTCAAAATAGTAAGTATATCTGCTGGCGAAGGTGAAAAATTCGCTCAAGTTATTTCCGAATTCAAATCTGAGCTTGGAAAACTGGGACCAATTAAGCCTGGAGAATATGTAAAACCTGTATTCGCGGAAGAAAAAGCGAAAGAAAAAGCAAAACTGGATGAAATATAAAAAATAATTAATGATTTTTCTTTTATCAACTAAGATGTTAAACAATAAATCTTCCCAATGAAAACATTATGAAAATTCGAGCTATTACAATAGGACAAAAAATACCTTATTTAATCGAGGATAAAGAACTCGAAAGCGTAATGGAGCAAAGTCTTAGCAATTTCAATGCATTCAATAGAGACCTAACGCAACAATTTAACGACATAGCTATTGAAGTCCAGACTAAAAGGTTGTGCTCTCAACCGATATTATCTTATGATCAACAATTGCATGCGAGAAATTTAAATGAAACATTAATAAAAATTCACGAACAATTAGCTATCTTAGAACGAATCGTATCGAAATACGAGTTTGATTACTTTACTTCTTGTGCTGTATTAGCGGACGAACAAATTCAGAAATATGGTATTTACGAAAAATTATTGTTGAATGAAATACCTGCGTTTATTAAAAGAAAAGAAAAATTTTTTAGTTCTTTACATGTAGCGTCAACGGAAAACGGAATTAACTTATCTGCTCTTCGATCAGGAGCTAAAATTATAAAAAAATTATCCGAACCAGATCCCTTTAAAAATCTAAACTTTTGCGTGAGCTCTAATGTGTCTCCCGATACGCCATTTTTTCCCGCAGCTTATCACATATCAGAAAGACCTTCTTTTAGCTTAGCGTTGGAGATGGCAGATGAAGTTGTGAAGGTTTTTGAAAACTCAAAGAATTTTAAAGAAGCACAAAATAACTTGAGAACAAGGTTTAACGAAATTTACGACAATTTGATGAGAATTTGCGAAGATGTGGCTAACAAGCACGAAATTGAATTTAACGGAATCGATTTCTCTCCAGCGCCTTATCCTACTGTAGAAAAAAGCATCGGTACAGCCTTCGAAAAACTAAATTTCGAATATTTTGGAGCTCACGGCACTCTTATCGGAGTAGCAATAATAAAAAATGCAATACCCAAAAGAAAAAAAGTTATAGGATTTTCAGGATTTATGCCTTCTGTGCTTGAAGACTATACAATAGCTAAAAGCTTATCAGAAAATAAATTTAATTTAGATACACTATTGCTGTATGCTACTATTTGCGGAACAGGATTAGATTGTGTTCCATTACCAGGTGATATTACCGAAAGAGAATTGTTTTATATTTTATTAGATATATGTACCATTTCATTAAGATTGAAAAAACCACTGACAGCTAGACTTATGCCAATTCCGGGTAGAAACGCGGGCGATGTTGTAGATTTTGATTTTGAGTACTTCGCCTCCTCAAAAGTTATGGCTATTCGAAGATTAGCTGAAACTAATGAAAATGATATTTTTTCCAGTAAAGAAAAAAGCTTCAACTTTTTGTAATATAAATTTTAAGAAGGAATCTATCCTAAGATTAATTGTTATAAACTAATTTAAGAATCTCGGGAAAAAAATATGGAAAATCTTGTGGATAATACAAAAAAATGCAAGAAATTGATATTTTCTAACGAAACTTTAGAATATTTTGATAATGAAATTGATTTTAAACCTGATATGAATCCCAGTGCTAATCATCTTAATAATTTTAGAAAAAACTCAAATTTTCTTAGGGATGAGATGTTAAACGAACTTGATCACCTAAAAACACTTATCCTAAACAATCCAGATTTGAAATTGAAAGCCCTCGATGAAGAGGAAAGAGTAATCTTTTTTAATTTTGTAAATCATTATTCGAGATGTCCTACATGTGGTGCTACCAATCACTACTCGCATTTAAAAAAAATGTATTTTAATGATGAAAATATAGAACTGAGAGATATTTTAATCGATTTTATGTATTCAGAAATAAAAAAGCTACAAAATTTTAATATTAATATAGGAATTCCTTGTTGTACTTGTTTTAAAAAATATTTGGAAAAAAATAAATAAATAAGGTTTAGTATTTTTCTATAACTTTTCCAGCTTGTAATATCTTAAAATTGATTTTGTTACCAACTTCTTCGATTTTCTTAACGCAATCTGCTTGAATTAAGTAGTCTATGTTGTATTTAAAAACATCTTCTTTATCCAAGATATTGTTGGTTTTTAGTTTTTCAAATAAATCTTCTTGAGAGGTTTTTTCCACCTCATTTAAAAATCGTAACATTTCTCGTCTTATTGGATTGTTTACAGCTTTCAAATAAAATGCGTGATCTACCATTTTTAGCATTCCTCTTTAAATGTATGGCTTTTTTGTTTTCATTTTGTATTTATTTTAAATAATCAACAACCTTGCCAGCTTGAGTGATTACGTAGTAAATTCTGTCTCGTCTCTCTATTTTTTCGATGCATAATGCTTTTATTAAAAAATTAATGTTGTACTCTAAGATAGAAGGGTCTTTTAATATCTCTTTTTCAGATAATTGGTTAAATAATCTCTTTTCTAAAATTTCATTAGAATCATTTACAATTTTCAAAATTTCGCGCCTAATAGGATGGTTTACAGCTTTGAGATATAAATCGTGATAATATTTACTACTCTCAACCGTTTTGCTAAAATCTTCGATCGTTTTGAAGTCGCTGTAATTTTCAAATTCAAACTCATCTGGCATAGAGTGAAAAAAATATCAAAAAGTAAAAACTTTTACTCTATAATCAATAAAAATTTAATATTTAAGTTGAATATTTAAAACTAAATTAAAATCTTGAAATTATTATGTCAGAAAAAAAACCTATGAGTTATGATGAAATTAAAAATTTACTTGGCGCAGATGCGGAAAAACTTCTAAATCACACATGCACTGGAATTCCAAAAGAAATGATTCACGAACCTGGCCCAGATTTTATCGAAAGAGTGTGGGAGCATTCTGATCGAAATAATTTGGTATTAAACAATATGGAAAGAATATATAACCAATGTGGTAGATTAGCGGGTACAGGATATGTCTCTATTCTCCCTGTAGATCAAGGCATTGAACATACTGCCTCTGCTAGTTTTGCTATAAATCCTAGATATTTTGATCCCGAGAACATTATTAAATTAGCAATAGAGGGCGGCTCTAATGGTGTAGCGTCTACTCTTGGAGTTTTAGGCTCAATTAGTAGAAGGTATGCGCACAAAGTTCCATTTATAGTTAAAATAAATCATAACGAATTACTTACAAAACCTAACTTGTCTGATCAAACAATGTTCGCTAGTGTAGATCAAGCATTTGATATGGGTGCAGTGGCAGTTGGCTCAACTGTATATTTTGGCTCTCAAAATTCGCGGCGACAAATTCAAGAAACTTCGGAAGCGTTTAAATACGCTCACGAGCTTGGACTTGTTTGCGTTCTATGGTGCTATCTTAGAAATAAGAAAGAGTTCATTAAAGATGGAAAAGATTACCACACTGCAAACGACTTAGAAAGTCAAGCTAATCATTTAGGCGTAACTATTGAAGCAGATATTATTAAACAGAAAATTTCTACAACTAGTAGAGGTTTCGTTGAGTTGAATTTTGGAAAAACCGATAAACTTGTTTACGATAAATTAGCAACCGACCACCCTCTTGAGTGGAACCGATATCAAGTAGCGAATTGCTATATGGGCAGAGTTGGGTTAATAAATTCTGGTGGAGAATCTGGTGGAAACGATCTTGCCGATGCCGTTAAGGCAGCCGTAATCAACAAAAGATCTGGTGGAATGGGTCTTATTTTAGGAAGAAAAGCCTTCAAAAAGCCAACACCGGAAGGAATTAAGATATTAAACGCTGTGCAAGATGTTTATCTAAACAAGGACATCACAATTGCCTAAATTCTTATAAATTAAATATTTTTTTTTATAGTTTTTTGTTATATTATCATATCTGATTGTGACACTTCATCAAACCCATAATAAAGTGTAGTCTGAATGCATCTGACAGACCAAAAAACCGTCATCCAATATTTCAAATGATGATTCGATTTTCATTATAGAAAATATCCAATGAGATATCTTAGCTTGACTTTTTGAAAGCTAAAATCCCTCCAAATTGATTAAAACGATCCACTGCAGGATTTTCTATTGATATTGTCTTTGTTATAATTCCCTTATTATTCGCGATTTGTATAAGACGATGGATTCGATGCTTATTTTTGTGGTTGTTAATGAAATCTTCAGTTACGATTAAGAAATCTAGCTTTTCTGCTGCGGTTTTGTCTTTTTTACCCCCTTCATAAATGAAAGCTTCAATATCTTCCAAATTATACAACAGTAATCTGTTAGGATCACCGATGTTGATTATTTTTTCTAGCTGTTTAACTAATAGATTTATTTCGTCAGATGTAGTTTCATGAATAATATGTAATGATTTCTCCTGAGAAATTAAAAAATTAGCACTTTCTAATGTATTAGCAGTTCCAACAATCTCACCAAAACTTACTCGATTATATCCCTTAGAACGAACTAACCACTGGTGATGTTTATTAATATGGTCTAAAAAGATGGTTGAATAATCCTTTTTCTGTGAGCTTGCTAATAAAATGCTTTTTAAACCATCTCTAATAACAAGTCGAATGATATTTACTAGTTCTTCAAGTAAATGATATATTTGCTTATCATCCAAGTATTTCCATTTGCGAGTTAATTTGATAGTTTTATAAACTCTTAAAGAATGACTATACACTTTCCAGGTATGAATTTCTTTTTCATCAAAACCAATTAGTAGTGCCACTAAAAATCCACGTTTTGGTTTTTTTTTCATTCTTTTTTTCGTCTCATGACTAATTATTTAGTAAGTCTATCGTCATCAGTATCTAATTTATCGATGTTATTTTTTTTTAAAAAATTGTTTAATCTTTTTGAATTAAACCAGATTACTTTTTTAGATTTATCTAAAGCTTTAAAATGAGTTTCATTTCCTGACCAAATTGGTGCATTTAAGAAAAGAGCACAGGCAACAAAAGGTATGTCATTTTCATGGAAAATTAAACTTCTAGCCTCAACAATCTTTGGTTCATATTGTTTGGGAGAAATTTCAATTATATCAAATTGGGAAAGAATAGAATTCACAGTTTCTTCCTGAAAATTTAATTTTTTTGAAAGATTCCTAAGAATTTCATCCCAAAATATAGCGGGTGCAAATAATTGAATTTCATCATTATCAATAATACAATTAAGAAGTTGTCTTTCGATGCCATTTTTATTATATATAGCTGAATATATTATGCTTGTATCTATAACTAAGGGAATCATTTCTTAGATTCTTCCTTTAAGATTTTTGCTCTTATTTCTTCTCCAGATTTTATGATATCTTCTAAAGATAAATTCTTTTCTTTTAATTTTTTTTGAAATTCAATGCCAAAATCGTCAATCTTCTTTTTCTTTGCTTCTATTATTAGTAGTTTTAGTAATTCATCCATAGATTTTGCATTATATGTTGATAGAAGATTCTTTAAATCTTTTTTGGTCTTATCTTTAATAGAAATTGTAGTATATGTCATGTTTACTTATATGATCTAATTATTTAATTATTTAATAAAATAATTATTCTATTAATAGTAAAATCATTATATGTTTTTATATCTATCAAAAATGTACTATAATTATTGGTATCTTTTTAAAGAAGTAAAATAGTTTGAGTAAAATAATAGAAGGGATGGAAAATTTCTTCGGATGTGGTGCATTCGAAAGCAAGATTTTTGCTGATAATACTTGTTGTTTTATTGGTGCATTTGGTGTAATTTTTTCGTACTTTTTATTCTGACTTCTTAGGCTTTAAGATTATATAAAATTATCTTGTTCTTTTTCAAATATTTTAAATTTTATTGCGTTTTATTAAACTTAAGTTTAAGTCAACTCAATTTAGATTATAATATGACCTTATTTGATAAACTTGATAAGCATGAGTTAAAAGATCTTCTTGTCAAATGTTGGATGACCCATGATGGCGCGTGGTTTTATAATGCAGTAAAAGAATATGGAATCGATGCTGCAAACAAGCTCAATAAGGGAGCCATCAAAAACTTATCAGTATTGGAAATGCAAAGAATTCGAAAAGCCTTGGGAATGGAAAATACGAAGATAACTACTTTCGAGCAACTAAAAAAATTCATCGATGATGGTTTTAGCATTTTAAAAGGAGATTTTATGAAGTTTGAATATACTTTCCCCGAATATAACTGCATGCATTGGGAAATGGATAAATGTTTCGCGTTCGAAGGAATGAAAATGATTGGAGTAAAACAAAGTTATGAATGTGGTCTTATTTATCGTGTATGCTGCTGGCTGGATGCATTAGGCATTAAATATGAATTAAAACCTAAAATTAATGAATGCTTATTATATTCCCAAGAAAAATGCGTGGGAGATATATTTATAAAGTTAGATGGGTAGTACAAATTTTCTCAAGAAAAGTTCTATTATATTAAAAATTGGTCTACATTATCTTAATTAAAGTTAAAAAGTATATTTATCATAAGTTAAAAGGATTAATTAAAGAATAAAAAATGTGAGTAATACAATGGGAAAACCTACAAATTATCCAGATCCTAATAAAAACCCTTATAGAGTAAATAAAGAGCAAGGACGAGAATCTAGTCAAACAAGGTTTACAAAACCATCAGTTAATTTTGAAAACCAACGCGTTTGTCCCGCGTGTGGAAAAGCAATTAAAATTAGTCACAATTTTTGTAAATTCTGTGGAATAGATTTAGTTGGTATACAACCTCTTGGATATTCCGATAGAACGCTAAAAGATTTAGCTAATACAGCACTAACAGACCCTGATCCTGGCGTTAGGAAAGACGCGGTGGATACTTTAGGAGAACTCGGTGATAACGAGGTTCTAGGCGTCTTAGCTTATATTTTACTAAACGATGCGCATGAAATAGTTCGAAAAGAAGCTGCGGATGAATTAGGCGATTTACATCACCCACACTCTCTTGATGTTTTAGCTAAAGCCTTAAAAGATCGAAGCTCTATCGTGCGAAAAGAAGCAATAGAAGGTTTAAAGAAAATTAAACAGATGAATAAACCCGAAAAAATCGATAAAAAGGATAAAAACCTTGAACTCAGCTCTAAGGCACAAGATAATGAAGAATCTAACACAACTGAAAATAACAGGTTGAATGACGAAAAAGAAAGAAAAAAAGAAATAGAAGAAGGTCCGGTTGAAGAAATTGAACCACAAGACGATGATCTTAATGGTTTATAGAGCAAATAACTTGCTTAAAAATAAGGTTTAATCTGTTTTCCTTTAGGTTCAAATTAATATTTTTATTTACGTATTAATCTTTATTACTTGGAATTTTTGGTAGTTCTCTTCGAGATGATGCAGGTTTTTCAACTTTATTTTTTGGAGGCGTGCTTACTTTCTTTAAAACCTCTACAGCTTCCACAATTCCTTTCTTATCGTCAAAATAAACTCTAAATAAATTATTATCTAATTCCATTACCCCTTTTGGAAGCTTTTTAACCTCTTCCCAAGTGATATCTACAACATTCTTTCCAAATACTTCCGTTACTCTAGAAACAGCACCGTATAAGGAATGTCCAAGAATCAGATTTTGGCGTTCGTAATTTCCCGGAATTTCTATACTTAATATTTTTTCTTTAATTTTTTCTTTTTCTTCCTCTAATAATCCAAAAGTTCTTTTTACTTTAGATGGACTAATAAGACGTTCTTTCCCTTTTAATTGCGGGATTCCAACAGCAAAAGAGGACATCACTACATTATCGGTTTTATCATCTAAGATAGGCGAATAGTACTCCTCCTCTACTTTTCCTTTGGCAAGTTTACTTGCGTTAGATTGACGTTCTGCTTCTAATAATCTATCGCGTTCGATATTTCGGACATAGCGCATATCTGGTAATTTTTCCGTTACCTCCATAGATTCCAATCTAAATGCGTTTAAAAATTCCCCCAATTCGTCCCCTTGATCTATGGATACAATTTTACAGCGATGGTAACGAGAATCTTCCATCAATTCTCGTTGCAATTCTTGAGCTACACGGGAGCTTATGAACCTTTTCCTAACGGGAGATTTTGCCCCTTTCCAAATGTAAATCCTTCTAAGGTCTTCCCGAATAATAATAAACACCTGTTCCGGATTTAAACGATTTTTAAGCTCTTCTTGTTTTATATCTAATTTATTTCGTTCTCCGGAATTATCAAGCTCATATACTATGAATTCTTCGTAAACATCAGTCATATTGTATTCTCAACTTCACATTTGAATTTAGTTTTTAAAATTAATATTTATTTAACGAAATAATCTTTCAACCAAAATATAAAATTTCTTCAATAAAAATTTATTTAAAAACAACAATAGGATTCATAAAAGATAAAAGAATTATTAAAAAAAAGTATCTTTGCGTTTTTAACAACCTAAAAAAATTTGGATTTGGAAATATTCTTATAATTTCCTTCACCCAATTCTTATGGTTGTATCACCATCTTGATTATTGTCGATCGTGTAAGACGTTGTCTATTGAAAGAACAAATCCCAAGAGTATCCTTCGGTCTGTTTTGTTATCTAAGATTTTTAAAGCGTAAGTATCTTTAAAATCAAACATACCACCTAAAAAGATGTCTCTCCATTTATCAGCTTTTTCAATTTCGGCGACAACATTTCCCGTTGTTACATCGTAAACCTTGAAACTAAATCCCATAAATTTTCCTTGCGCTCGAAACCATTCAGTTCCATCAGGCGCTTCTAAAAAGAACACAGGACGAAAAAACGATAGAATTTTTTTCTTAATCCTTGCGATTAATTCTCCATCTGGAGTTTTTAAATCTTGAGCGCCTCTTGCCGAAATTAGTTTAGCATGAATAGTTGCTGCGAGCGTCCCATCCACCTCTTGGAGCTCTACTCTCTTGCGAATACTAAAGATTATTCTATGCATTCTTCCTATTATTTGATTATTTTCATCGAGAATATCGCCCGAACCCCAATCCCAGTACTTTTCTTTCAAAATGTAGTAATTCCTGTTGATATCAAACAGGCTTGTTGGTTTTGGAGCCTTTTGCTCGATGATCCTCTCACTTGTGGATACTGAGGTTAATTCAAAACCACACTCCTGGCAAAATCTTTGGTTTAGGTCCTTTAATTCAAGACCACAATTAGAACAAAAATTTGGAATATTTCTCACCTATTATAAATTTTACAATTTTGATCAAATTAAGACAACATATTCTTTTAAATTTAAGCTAAAGAAATTGAGTTAAAAAACCAAATAAGAAAAAAAAAAAAAAAGTGGTTTTATGCATATTTTAAAATTTATCGATTTTCTTCTTTTTCGTGATGAAGCATTAGTACAATTCCTAATATTAACATAGCAGAGTCGTCGTCTAAATCGGGCGACATACTTACTCCGTAATGCCCTCTTAGTAGACTCTTCCATAATTTTTTACTAATTTCAGCAACTTGTTTTCCGTCTTTTAAAATCTTGAACTTCAAGGTGAATATATTTCCTTTCATTGTAAAGACTCTATTTTCGTTTGGATCCTCAAACCAATAGCTCGGTTTAATTGAAACAAGTTTTCTTTTTAGTTTTCCGATAAATTGATCGTCGTCTTTTTCACCACCTTTAAAGAACTTATAACTTGCACGCAAAGAGATTATTTTTTCTTGAACAGTTAACACAGGAACATCGTCAAGGTCTCTTATTCGGTATGTATTACCGATCTTTATGAGACTTCCTCGAAAGCTACCAATTTCTTCGTTATTCATATTAAATATTTTACCTTTATCGGTTAAAGAAATCATTTTTTCTTTAAGGATAAATTCTCTAGTATTTAGCAACGACATTTTTTTCACTCTGTTAGATTTTCAATTATTATTTTTTAAAGATTTTAATCTAATAATCAAAGTCCAGCTTTAAAAATTTTTGCAACTATTATTTAATAGATTATACTAGCAAGAGTCACAAATAAATAAAAAAATAAAGGATAAAATTTATTTAATTTATAATAAAAAAAAAATGAATTAAAGTTACCATGTCGTTAGTTTTTGTTTCTGAAGGATATTTTTGTGAAGGAGAAGTGGAAAAGAAATGGCAATTTAAAATGGAATTTGGAAAAATCCTATTAACCGAACAAAAGTTATCACTAGTAAAAAAATCAAACATAAGTTTAACAGAAATCGGTTCCTCAATTGATGATTTCAAGGATGGTTTTATAATTCCTTTAGAACTTATCAAAAAAGCGTATAGCGCGAAAATTCAAAAAATATTTGTTGTAGTAGTTGAAACCAGAGACGATCATTTGTTCTCCATTACAATGGCAAATAATAGAAGTATAGGTAGGCAACAGAGTATTACTTTGAGTGAACTGATAAATGCAACTATAATAAAAACTATCAATATTAAAAATATGGCATCCTCTCCGAACGATACGGAAATCGAACTAGTTTCTAATAAATGTGAATATTGTGGAGAACTTATTGATATTAGTTGGAAATTTTGTAAAAAATGCGGAAAGGAATTATAAAATAATTTTAAACTATAAGAAAAGAAAACATGAATTATAACATTGAATAAACTAGTTAGCGATGACGGCGTGGAGCTCCAAATGGACCAGGGAACCTTCCACGACGGTAAGGTCCGCGACCCATCATTGGTCCACTACCCGCAGAGTCATGCATTACATTATCTATTGATAGAACAAATCCAACTAGTATCCTTCTGTCTGTTTCGTTATCCAAGATCTTCAAAGCGTAAGTGTCCGCAAAATCAAATAACCCCCCTAAGAAAATATCTCTCCATCGATCAGCTTTTTCTATCTCCGCTACCAATTTTCTTGAAGCAACTTCGTAGATTTTAAACGACCAGCCAAAAAAATCCCCTTCAGCCTCGTACCATCTATTTCCCATGTTATCTTCCAAAAAGAATTTTGATCTAAAAAAGGTTAATATTTTCTTCTTAATTCTTGCGATTAATTCTCCATCTGGAGTTTTTAAATCCTGAGCGCCTCTTGCTGAAATGATTTTACTATGAATCGTAGCAACAACGGTACCATCAAGTTCTTGGAGTTCCACTCGTCGTCTTATGCTAAAGATTATACGATTCATTCGTCCAATTAATTTTCCCTCGCAC
>JABUBN010000292.1_pt1 | contig 14502 bp, 21 predicted proteins | sample 7240341 | NCBI WGS metagenome assembly JABUBN01 (sample SAMN07256345, study PRJNA390944) | subsurface metagenome | isolation source: Methane hydrate marine sediment | place: Pacific Ocean: Eastern North Pacific, ODP site | reverse complement strand
GAATTTCCACCGATTGCTCTGATACGGGGTCTCCCGGTGTCTAAGTCAACCGCTTTAACCGAAGCCATTGCTAAGGCAATAGCTAAATCTATCCTATCACTCTGTTTTGACTTGACTAACCTAAAGCCCCTCGGTGTCTCTTTGGCAATACTTTTTAAAACGTGTCCCCTGAGTTCTCTATCCCTGTAAACTACCAAGTTACGCCCTTTAATCAATGAAAATAAATTCTCTCCGGCTTCTACCAGTCTATCGGTAGTCTGGGGGAATTCTACCATTTTTAGCGATTCTTTTGCTAAGGATATACCGCTTCTGTGAAATTGGTAAGGATCATAATTAAAAGATTCTACGTTATATTTTTTATGCAGTTCCTTTAAATAGACCTCAACGGTCTCCTCAATATCGATAGGATTCTTCTTTGAGGGAATCCAAATCTTATGACAGCCCAAAACAACCCGGTCACCTTCACGATATACACCAACCACACAAGAGCTATCGTGTGAAACGCCTATATCGATTCCTACGCTTAACTGACCCTTAAAGCCCGGTAGAATAGGTCTTAGGTTATCGTCTACGCAATTATCCCATTGCTCTGCACTTACAAAAGCGGATTCGGAACTGGTCCACCTATTCTCGTGTAAACGGAGATATGTATTCGGTCTTAGTCGTTCCCTCTGTTTATCTAAGTATTTTTTAGTTACCCAACTTGCTAAATTTTTATGACTCCAAATGAAAAACATTTCTGAATCAGTCTTAGCCAGTCCTTTTTTATAAAGATCGTGGAGCAAACTCTCCTCATCAAAACCGGCATAGGAAACCACCAGCGAAAGAGGATTTTTCCGGGTCGGTACAGTTGTTAATTCGTCCCAAAATTTTCTATTTTGATCTAACTGATACGCCCAAATTTCATCCCAAACAACGAGATTAGGATTCGTCCCGGAGCCTGTTTTATAATTCGGAGCAATTACCCGAGCTACCGTACCGGTCTTTTTAACCTCTATAACATCTTCAAAGATATTAACTTCCTTTAATTGCCTCTTATTCATCTGTAAGGATTTCTTTAGCTTATCAAATATGATCCAGCTTGATTGTTCTTTACTATTTGCGGTAAGAAGAAGCTCTCCCCAGTCCTCATCTTGGAACAAAAAATAGTTAGCTACCATACTGGCCATAGTAGATTTGCTGTTCTTTTTAGGCAAGCCTATAACCGCCAGGCTATACCTGCGCAGTCCTTCATTATTTAAGCTAAATAAAGGCTCAAAAATCTGCTCTTTTTGCCAATCCTCTAACACTACCGGCCTTTTTGTTTCGATAATATAATACTGATCTTGAAGATATTTTATAATATTATTTCTATAAACAGAGCCAAAAGGGTTATACTCGGCCTCTTTCTCTGTTTCGATACTTCGTTTATTTTTGCTCTGTTCGCTTCCTTTTATCCCGCCCTCTACTTGCCGGGCTTTAGCCTCAGGAGTATTGGCCCGAAAACTTTCTTTTGATCTCTTTTTTTTATTTTTAGCCATATATTGTTTACCTCACTTCTGACTTTTATTCTTTCTCTTTCGCTTTTTTAACTTCTTGCCATTCCGCCGATTACTCCTATTGTCGTATTCGGATTTTTGCCTTTTTATCTTTTTTTGTTTAGCTTCCTTACGGAAGAAGTCATCTATAATTTTTAAACTTTGCCAATCTGCCATTTCGTTACTCCTTATTGTTAAGTTTTATAACTTAGCTTTAAGAATTTTCTTGCTTTTGCTTCTCCCTCATCTGTTAATTTTATTCCTTTCACTTTATTAAATCCTTTTCTTGAAAAAACAGTTATTTTTCTTTCTCTCGTTGGATCTATTTCACGCTTTAAGCAATCATTTTCAAAATCTTTTATGCTTTTACCTTTTTTGTTATAAAGTCTAGCCATATCACTTAATTTCATTTTTGATAATCCTATAACCTTTCCTCTCTCGATTAAACTCCAGATTGACCGAGATAAAACTACCTCATTAGTTGGTGTTCTCTCCTCAAAAAATCCAGTACGTCTGCCAATTATGTCTCGTCTGGTAATTACTCTGTTTGGTGATTTTAAGCAAGCCGTCAAGATCCACTTCTGCAATTTAGAGAATCTTTTTTTTGACACTTTAACCCCCTTTTTGTTTTAAAAAAAATAGCCGGAGCAAAGAGTAGAAATACTCTTTAAAATCCGGCTATCTTGTAGCTCTTATTTATTCAATTTTTAGAAATTATTTAACTTACCAAATTTTACGAATTATCTTTCTACCGATAATTTTATTTTTAACTCTCCTAGCGATCTTTTTCGTATTCCCTGATCTGACTTTTTCAGCGTCGTTGGCAAGTCGAGCTAAACGATACAAAAAACTTACCAATTTACCCAAAATTTAATCCCCCTATTCTTTCCATTTACTTCCTCGCTGTTAAGGGAATTTCAAATACAGGTCCATTACTAAATCCATGCCCATTAATTTCGAAATGTTCATCGCCTGAAGTAGTGTTGTAAACAACATATACCTTTCCAATATCAGTGGCAATATCCTTATTACCATTTTCAGTTTGCGGTCCACCATCAGGGATATGGATACCTGATTTTTCAAATAAATTTTCTGTTTCTCCAGCAGGGAGGGCAGCACCATCTAACTGTAACATACCCTTAACATAGTCAGTAGTAACATCTGCTAATTCTGCCTGAATTAGAGTTTGTATAGTTCCTGCATTTGCCTTAACTACTGCATTTTTGGCCTTTTGCTGTTGCCCCGTATAAAGTCTTAGTCCTAGCAAAGCTAAAACTCCAATAATGGCCACTACCACCATCAGCTCAATCAGTGTAAATCCCTTTCTACTTTTTCTTAAAAATAACATATCAAAAACCTCCTTAATATTTTTTAGAGTTTTACCTCTATATATATTATTCCCAAGTTTGAAAGTTTTTAGACATAAATATTAAAAATATTTTTTGATTTTTTTATCCCCTGCTCCCTCTAGAAAAAGGCTAAAGAAAGAAGAGGGAGCAGGGATCGGCAACCTAGAAGGAATTGGTTAAAAATCCAGGCTACCGATATTATTTATTCTTTCCCTCGCCTGGTTAAAAAGCCCGGACAGCACGGACCTTGTGTGGAGAGCTCTTGAGGACGTCGACCTGAAATCCAGTAAAGAAATCCTGATTCCACCCGCGGTTCTCAGAACTATACTCCGACGAACTCCAGTAGGTGCCATTAGTGAAACCACCGACTAACTCTCTGTTAACCCACAGTTCGTTCAGTTCATCTTTCGAGGGCAAAAACCAGTCGGTATAACCGCCACCGTTATAAGCTCGTGCTAAACCTGCCGCGTAGGTGCTGTCCCCGCCATTCCGTTCGATGATCAAGTCCGTGTTTACAGAGCCGCTCCCGATTGTGGTGAGTGTCCCTATTTTAGTGCTTTGGTAGTCTACAATTGCCCATATGATACCATCTTCTGAACTTTGGTCAGCTGTAGCTGCAATCAATCCATGCCCGATTCCATCGGTATAGACTACTATGCCACCGCCATAATTATCGCCCACTTGAAGATCTCCTTCTACTATTATAGTGATCTCTTTGCTACATAACGAATCACCACCTGAGGATGGAAAAACCGTTATTGTTGTTTGATACATCCCTGGAGACATGAATGTCCCTCTAAAGTTTACTATAATATCCTCCATGGCGAATTCATCTGTCTCAAAAACATTGTCGCCTATTAGCGTAAAGGTTACTCCTGATACAACATCTGTTTCAAGAGTCCCTTCTATTTTTACTTCTTCTATAGATATTGGCCATCCAAAAGAAGCTTTTACAGGCTTTCCTGAATCATCATTAGGTATCATGTTGATCGTAAACCAGTATGATTCACCTACTGTAAATGTTGGTAAATCTACTGTTATCTCCATTGGTATCCTAACCCTACTGACTGTAACTGCTATCTCGGCCGTAGCAGTAACGCCTTCTGTGTAGCTTATAAAAATAGTATCTGTTCCTACTCCAACTGTTGTAACAATGCCAGCTGTGACTGTAACGACTCCAGTAGTAGGCTGAGTCAGAGTATAAACACAAGCGTTAGTTACCTCTTTGGGATCTCCAAAACTATAGTTAGCAGTAACCTCTAAAAATCCAGTTTCTCCTACTTCCAAGTCCATTGGATCAGGTATAACTACGATTCCAGTGAGCTCAGCTACTGGTGTTATGGTAATAGTAAAACTTTGGGTATCATATAAAACTCCATCAGACACCTTTACGGTAACGCCAAAACTCCCCGCAGAATTAGGTGTCCAGGTAATTACTCCAGTATCTTCATTAATTTCCATACCACTGGGGTTCCTAATCAGAGAGTAAGTTAAGGCATCTCCATCAGGGTCGTTAGCTTCTACATAGTAAGTATAGAGTATCCCCACTTCCGCCTCAGTAACTGCAATTGATGTTATTACCGGTGCCTGGTTATCTACAGTTAGCGGTGTAGTCAAACCACAGCCTACCAGCAAGAACAAAGACAGTAACAAAGATACTAACACAAAAATTCTTTTACTTAACATTAAAATTTTCCTCCTAAAATTTTTTTTGGTCCTCCTTTTATAAAATATTAGGCGTTTTTTTTGCCCTGCCTCCCAGACGAAATTTACTAAAAAAGACTGGAGGACAGGGGATCGGCAACCCGGATTAAGGAATTGGCTAAAAGTCCAGGCTACCGGTATAAGTGCAGGCAAGGGGTAATGAAGAAACTGAAGGAACCCCCTGCCCTCGCGAAATTAAATTGTCAGCGAGGGGGAGTGATACACCTTAGGCAAACCCTCGCTAACCTTTTTCTCACAAAATTTGCCTAAGGTTCATCCTAATTTTTAATTAAAGTGGGTAAGTGATATAATCGGTGTATTGCACGAACCACTTACCTTCTTCCGCACATCCAACAGCTCCTGGATAATTGTCACTTAGAATCGACATTTCATCATCACTTTCAGCATAGGCATACTTAAATTGAGTGTAAGTTCCGACCATTGTTCCGCTGATTCCGTCCTCATAAACGATTATCTCTACCTGTCCCATAAAGATATTTTCTGTGAGTAATCCATCCAAAGAATATCTAGCCCAACCAGTTAATAGTCCTGTTTCGTCAATAGCTAAACTTCCTTCAGGTTCCATTTCTTCGGTCATGAAGTCATTGAAGAATTCATCTATATTAGTAAGATAGTATCCTCCATTATCACATTTCAGTATTGCAGGACCAATAAGTTCAGCAGGCCATTCTTGAATAAATGAGCCATCTAAAGCATTATATCTTCTAGCGCTCTCAAGCCAATTAATAGTGATTGACCTTACCACTGTAACCTCTAGGGTATCAGTTTCACCTCTATAGCTTACGATAATATCGGCTGTGCCAACCTTGACTGCTGTAACTTCACCAACACTAGAGACTGTGGCAACCTTACTATCGCTTGTTAAAAATAGGCAATCTTCAAGGGCTATAGGACCTTCATACACACGAACCTCATAGGTGGCAGTGACCGAATCAATGTTATCAGATTCTCCTACAATTAAGTCCATTGTCTTTGGATCGACTTCAATTCCAATAAAATAAAGTCCAGGCTCATCTGGTTCTAATGGATCATCCGGTTCTATGGGTGGAGCTACAGGAAAACATCCCACAAAGAGGAAGGAAGCCATGGCTATTACCATTAAAATAATTAGTAACTTTTTCATTATTTTTTTTCTCCTTAAAATTTTAATTTTTAAATAGCTCCTTAATCTTCTTGCCTATGAGAGAATTCATTTCATAAACATTTCTCCATATCTCGACCTGATACAGGTTAAGATGCCATATTAGATGATACGTCATAAGCTGAGAAAAGTTTCGATCCAGTTTGCAGAGAAGGGGGAGCCCGTTTAGGTCCATGGCCAAGAGGCAAAGTCCTCACGGGGTTTAAGCGTGTCTACCAAAACTCTTGGCCAACCTTGCGGACTCCCCAGCTTTTTTATTTTAGTATATCAGTTTTTCGTCTCTCATTTTTGACCCGTATATCTCTGACTCTTCTATCCTTTTGGAGTTCTACATACGGCATAGATATTCTTTCCCCGGCAAATAACATCGCTTTGACTTTTCCGATATTCGTGAAATATAATCTTAGCCTCCTTTTAAGAGACTCAAAATCGACTGCAGAAGTTATGCCGGCAAATTGTTCGGCATCTTTTGTATATTTCTGAACTACTTTCATTTTTTTTCTCCTTTCTTTTTTTTACCACCTTGCTTTATTTTTCGAATTGTTTAAAAAATAGTCGGCAATAAAATGGTAAATTTTAACTAAAAATTTAATCATTATTTTTTATTTGTTCCTTTCAATTATTCTTCTTTTATAAGTCCTAATTTACCACCGCATTTTTTACAAATTTTCCCAACTCCCCAACCGAAGAAAATCGCTCCACAATTCTGACAGCAATATTTTGGCATTTTAAATCCTCCTTTAAAATTTTATTTAACAAGCACCCTCGCCCTCCGGTACTCCCGGTTATATTTTTTAATTTCCTCTCTATTTTTTTCCCTCCAAAGTTCTCTTACGGCCTGACAGGCTTCTCTATTCTCATGATAATATTTCAAATTCCTTTTTTTAATCCTTTTTTTATTCCTCTCATACCACCTTTTGGCAAGATTTTTTAAAAATTCTGTATGGTCTTCCCGGTATTTTGCATTATAGAGGCGCCTATTTTCTTTATGATCATCTCGATATTTTTGACTTTGTCTCGATATTCTATCCTTATTATCATAGTAGTATCTTAGGCTCTCTTTACTCCTACAATCTTTGCAAACATTACTCCTGTTACCCTTCATTCTTTTATCAATGGAAAAATGAAAGGTCAGTTTACGCTCCCCACATCTTAAGCAAATCCTAAAAAGCATTAATTCTGCTTTTATCCCTCTTTCTAATAATTCTCTTTCTCTTTTCCGGATAAGAGCCAAGTCCTCAAACCCGTAAGAATTTTTATCCATATTAACCCTCTTTAGGAAATACCCCGACATTTTCTACCGGTTCAAACCAATTTTTTTGGGGAATCATAGTCCCTGACGGTTCTGTTTTTCCCTCTTTTTCTCCGAATCTTTTTTCAATTTTATACCCATTTTCGAGATCGGTAATTTCCCAACCATAAGAAATTTTTCCGTCTTTAGATTCCCTTGTCGCTAGCTTTGTATAACAAGTGCCTTTCAACGTTTTCTTTAGTAATAATCTCTCTATTTCTTCATTTCTGTATTTTAGAATTTCCCTTAGTCGGTCATCTTTCAGAAATATTATTTTCATTTTTTAACCCTCTTTTAAATCTCCCTGCCCCCTGAAAAAGCACCGACTCTAAAACAGAGAGCAGGGGATCGATGATCCGGAGAACGCATAGCCAGAAAGACCGAATCACCGAGTTATTTTAAAGCCTTTTCTTTTCAATATCTTCTTTTAATTCTTTGCCTGATATATAAGATACCAAGGCTATTCCCAATAAAGTTAATATCGGGATCGAAATCAGCCACCACATAATTTTAATTACCTCCTTTTCTTTTCTTCTTTTCTTCTTTGATCGAGAAATAACTTAGTACTGCTATCACGACTAACGTGACTAAGATTATAACAATAAAACATCGCCCCATTATTTAAATCCCCTTTCCTATATCAACGCCCTTTAATTATCTTTATTATCTTTCTGACATCTACCCCATCTTTCATTTTAATCGGTTTGTTTCCACAAATTGGACACACCAAAATTATTTTTCGCCTACGTCGGCACCACCCGCAAACCGAACATTTATATCTTGGATACATTTTAAACCCCTCTCCTTAGAGATTCCCTGCTCCCCGAGAAGAAAAGGATCGGGGAGCAGGGATCGGCAATCCGGTTCTGTCCTTAGTCTGGCCGGACCGCCGTAATTATTTAACTTTCGTTTTTAATTACTTCCCGGTAATGTTGTCGTTCCTGATAATCTCTCCAATCTAACCAGGTATTAATATGATAGACAAGCGATAAAACTTCTGTTTTTCTTTGAAGTGGTAAAAACTTATCCTCTAACTCCGTCTCTAATCTCTCCTTAATATTTTCAATTTCTTTAGTCTCTACCTTTTTAAACAATCTAAACCTCCCTTCTAAGCGTCAATAAATTTTTTATGCTCCCCTTCTTTTTCGACTTTCTTTTTCCTTTCAATAAGTCCCTCAATAAGGTTTAAAGCACTTAAATATTTATCTCTTTCTCTTTCCGTCATTTTTTCCTTCTCCAATTCCACCTTATAGAAAGCCCTTGTTTCTTCTAAAGCCTTTAGTTTTATTGGCATCATTCTTTAGACCACTCCCTTATATTTTTATTTATCTAAGTATCTAATCGCATCTCCAACAGTTTTTATTTTTTCCGCATCTTTATCCGGAATTTCTAAATTAAATTCTTCCTCGAAAGCCATTATCAGTTCAATTGTATCTAAAGAATCTAAACCCAGATCATCAATAAAAGAAGAATTTTCGGTAATTTTGCTTTCATCAACTCCTAATCGAACTACGAGTATCTTTTTTATTCTGTCCCTGGATTCCATTCTATTCTTTCACCACCTTTTATTATTGAATAAACTGCTCACAATAGCCCAAAAACCGCTTAAATACCGCTCTGTTAACACTTTTTTGACTCACTCTATACCTTCCTATCACCCCCTCTTTAGCTCTAAACCCTGAAAGCTATAAGATTTAAGGAACGTTCCTTAATTTCGCTAAAATAAAACGCCCAAATATCGCTTTTAAGCCCCCTCAAATATCGAATAGGTATAAAGACAAGCGTATATTCGCTATTATCGCTAAAAACTTGCACCTTAAATGCAGATCTCCCTCTCCAGCCGGTTAACCTCTTCCCTGGTGATCCCGATATATCTTTTAGTTACCTCTTCATTCTTATGGCCCAGCTTCTCTCGTATCATCGTAATCGAGGCTCCCTGCAACCTGGCCTGGTAGCCCCAGGTCTTTCTTAAAGAATGAAAGCCGTATCTCTCGCTATCTAAACCGACCTCATCGGTCCACTTCCTAATAAGCTTCCAGACCCTTACCCTGCTTATCGCCCGGCTCCTATTTCTGAACGAATAAAATAGAAAATCGTTAGGATCAAGCCCCTTTTCTTTCGTAAGGTAGAAGTTTAAGGCCGTCCTGATCGGCTCATTAAGGTAAATCTTAGCTTCTCTCTTTGTCTTTGATTCTTTAACGAAAAGATATTCCTTAATCTCTCCGGTGCCATTAATAAGGTCTTTAACCCTTAACTGCAGTAAATCGATCCCCCTTAGAGCACTGTTGATCCCTAAGACGAATAAAAGGTAGTTCCGGGGGCTCTCTTCCTCCCTTAAATTGTTTTTAATAGCCAGTATCTTGGTTTTTGCCCGGATAGGCTCCACAAAATTCATTTTCTTACCTCCCTTATTGATTACTGAATCTAACTCATTGTAACATTAAGTTAATCAGTATGCAAGTCAAAAGGGATAATTTTTTTTTGCTTTCTCTCAAAGCTTTTAGATATAAGCTTCTTATCGCTCTTATCTCCTCAGCCATCAGGATAACACAATAAGACTTGTGTTAAGTAGGGACTAAAGCCCTGGTTGAACAACTACAGGGAGCCACAGGTAAAAATAGAAGATTTTTTTTGTTTACCTTTTTAGCCCGATTTCGCTCCTTTAACTTTACATAATTTATCTGTTCAACTAACGACTATTCACTAATAGATTCATCCTTAGTAATTCCATAATCTCCCAAGGTCGAAGCACTGCGACCTTGCTCTTCCCTGTCTCCACTAGCTTTCCAAGTCGACAGTAGTGTCATCTTGATCCTTCTAACTTGATAAAAGTTTCCTTAAATCACTTCTCCTCTATAAACTTATTTAATTTACTCTGTTCCTCTGTTTCCTTTTCCTGCACTTGTACCAAAAGACCCTGGTCAATATTTTGTAATATACAATCTTTAATGATACTCCTAAGCACGTCAGGAGGTAGTGAATCAAGTTCTACTACCATATCCGAGCCATAGATACTAACGAATTTCTTATAATTAGGGTCGCTTTTCTTGCCGGGATCAGAAGGCAATTTATATTTTTCTATCTGTCCTTTTGTTAAAGCAATTCTTTCATAGTGAATAAATACTCCAAAAGCCTCTAACCTTTCTTTGATAGAATTATAGATAGATAGCCCGGAAGGATCAAAATCCCCACAATAATACAAATAGCATTTCTTATCGCTTTTAGCTTTATATCTATTAGAGGCTTCATATACTGCGGTCCGGGATAATTGCCCTCTGGCCACCATTAGAGAAACATCATATTGATAGGTAACATTAGTCAATACACTTCTTAAAGCGTCTTTCTCTGTCCAGATTTCTAAATATTTAGGTTGATTATCCCATTTGTCTTTGTTATAAGATCTCCTGACTGTTTCCATAAATTCATTAAGATCAAGCCAAGCGCCGGGTTTATCTACTGCTCTCAACCTATCGGCAAAGGCTTCCTCTGGTAGTATTCCCTCATCTCTGCCAACTACGCAAATCCGGGATAGTTTTCTATAATTCGCTTGCACGTTAGAAAATACTTGCTTAGCTACTAACTGATAATAAATCTGTCGTAATGTTAAAGCGAAGTCATAACTATCTATTACTTTTTGTACTTGTTCAACTAATACTAAAGAATTTTTTTGCATACCTCTCTTTCCCCCCTTCATACCTAAAAAATCTTTAAGCATATTATCAAATTTACCATCAAATAAATCTTTGACATTTATATCTTCGGGATTCATACCCTTATATTTATCAATAAAATCTTTTTTAAAATCTTTAGGATCCATTTTACCTTTTTTAATAAATTACCTAAACTAAACGAAAACACATATGTTCGCCCCGAATCCTCTCTTTATTTTTCTATCTTTCTGGTCCTAAAAAATATCTGACCTTTTACTACCAATTTTTTTTCTTAATGCATCTATATATAAATTACTCTTCTCCGTAGAAGTTTCTTTTTTACTTAAGCCGGTAATTACATCTTTTATCAAAACTTTTTCTATCAAATTAAATTTATTCCACCAGGCATTAGCTATTGTTAGTTCGTTCATTCTTAGCACCTCCTTTTAAAAATCCTCTTTTTATTTTTCTATCTTTCTCTATCCCTTTTTACTCTCAGAACTGATCCGCTTCTAAATATTCTGATAAATATCTAAGGTGTGCATATTTTTCTGCCTCTGGTTTTCATTGATCTCTTTGTACAAATCCGTCTTAACTAAACACCGGATAGATGGTATATATATATATGCACTACCAAAAGTGGTAGTTATAAAACCCCCCCTATATACTAAAAGTGGTAGTTATACAACTACCAAAAGTGGTTGTTATCAACTACCATATTTAGTATCTATAAATGCTCTCTTTTCTTAAATTGATTCCCCATAAATTTATGGCCTTTTTTAAATTTAGTCTTGAATATTTTAGGTAGAATCTTTTTCACATCTACTTTAACAAAGTCTTTAGTTCCGTATTTCTTCCACCTATCGGATAGGCCATATATCATAGGTTGCTTTTCCAGGCCACCACGCTTTATAAGATCCATAAAACCTACTTCAATTAGCTTATTTCTGCTCTTAATAAAAGTATCTATGGCCATTATATTTTTAGCTTCTTGGTAAGTAAAAATAATATTATGGTCGTTCTGGCCATTATATTTAAACCTAAACTCTACGTATAGCCATTTTGCGTGTATGCTTAATTCTTTAAAAGCCTCTGATTCTCTTTGTTTGTGTGTTACTCCTGCAAATTGTCCATCAAACTTGCTTTTACTCTTTTTCTTTTTACGCATAATACGTCCTTTCTTCAAGCCCGGCCAGGAAGTCAGAGCGAAAGGACAACCAAACTCTCCGACCGCCCCAGCCAGGCAAACAGATGGGATCGATTACCCATCTGCTGGATTACTCCTAAAATGCGAATATTTTACCCTTTAATAGCGTTTCTTCACTCTCATTGGTATGTTTCTACCTACCTCTTAATCGTATTTGCCAAACTTCCCCCATCTCCTTTTTTTAATATTAATACTTGACATTTTCTTACTTACCCCTTAAAATAAATACAGGGGAAGGGATAGGAACCAATCCTGATAGTTTCTTTCCTTATTAATCATATAAAAAGCCTTCGGTCATTTGCATGGCTCGGGGGTTTTTTATTTAATTAATCAAGTAACTGCTCCTAAAATAACAAAGCAACTAACTTCTGTCGAATCTCGAAGGGTCAGCGTACTATTCAACAACGGTTGTCCATCATGTCTAATTTCACCTTTCCATTGTACGATCCCTGCCCGAAATTCTGCATGCTCTGATTTTTGAAGTCGGTAGTCATCTTTTTGCAAAATTCCGTATTTTGAAAAATCGTATAAACCGATCGCTCCGGCACTATTTTGAGCCGGCACTTTGTCGGTAAAGAGTAAAGGCATACCGAGCAAACTAAATTGTCCCGGTTTGCCCTCTTTCATGATCCGGATTTTTTCGCCGGAAACGCCTATCGGTTGCGAAAGAGCGAGCATTGTCGGAATCAAACTGACTGAGCAAAGCCAAATTCCCTTCTTATAACTTTGAGGCATAAATTGCCCAAAAATTTTATAGACATTTTGATAGGCAATTTCGTTCAGAGATTGCCCGTCTTCCTCTGCAACGGTTATAGTACAGGGAGAATTAAGTACCCCTAAGGGAGATCCTGCACCAGTACCATTTATGTATTGCCAATCTTCCTCATCAGAAATTGCTGAGCTTAGCACATAAGCAACCGTTTCCGAGAGAGGGATTCCCGAATCTTCAAGGATTTCTGACGAAGTTTTTGTAAAAACAGAAAGTTTATTAATTGCCATGCTGATCATGCGGAATTCAGGATCGTCTTGCGTTGCGTCTGTGATCTCCGGAGTGTAGCTCGCTGTTACTCCTGCAACTCCGTCGGTATTTCGGTTAATATCAGCGAAAGCCGGAATTTTCATGCTGTTGCCAACTTTGAGATTATAGACTTTAGCTCTCTTTTTAACGATACTCTCCTCAAGAGCCAAATTATAAAGCTCCATACGGTATATCTCGGGGATCAAAAATCCTGATCCTGCTCCTTCACCGGCTATTAACGTTTTGAGTCTGTTATCATATCCTTTATTTATGGTATTTAAAACGTCGTCGAGACTGCTAAAGCCACCATCGCTAAGCTGTTCTCCACTACCAAATATCTGCTGAAATTTCGCTCCGATCCTGCCCTTAACCGGTACATCATCTGAATCAGCAAAAGCCTCTAAAAGTTTATTATTTTTAGTCTGATTGATTAACTCGAAAGCCCTGTCTTGATAAGGTTTTATTTCTGCTTTGACTTTAGCTGAGACTTTTTCCTCGACCGCTTCGCCGACAATTTCCTTTAATCTATCTATTGTAATACTCATATTATTCACCTACTTTTTAGATTTTGATATTGCCTGGTCAATCTCCAGCTCAATATCTCCAAAAAATAAGTGAATATTTTTCTGATATTTCTGCCTAATTGCTTATAGACATATTCTATTTTAAAAGATCGTTTAAAATATTTTGAAGGGGAGTAGCCAGTAAACACGAAAAACCTACTACCCCCCTGTTTGGGTAAGACTTCTCTATTTATCCCCAAGCAATTGCTTGCCCTAATAACCTCGAGAGGTCTCCTAAAGAAAGTGAGCGTTAAGGCCAAAGAAAAGATTCGGGGAGGAAAGATCTAGAGAAACTCCCCTTATCCCGGGAGCAACCTTAACCCGACACAGGCTCCCTATAATTGTTTTGCCTCTTCAAGTTCTTTTTTAGCCCCCTCTGTCCTACGCTTAAAATGTTCCCCAACCCTTCCAGAGAATTGCCTATTTTTTTCGTCAATTATCTTAAATCTTTCTGCCATTATTTCAGTCAAATCCTCAATTATTAGTCTCTTTACTTCCTTCGCTAACCAAGGTACGTTAGACTCAAAAGTTAACTTGATTGCCTGGTTTATCGAATCCATAATTTTATCGTTAGACTGATCCCAAAAAGAGCCACCACCCAAGAAGGCATTAATAGATTTTTCCGATACCCACCATTTTGAGCCTATCTTGACAGCCTTAATTCTTTTTTCTCTCAAATATTGCCTGACTACCCCGGGAGTAATATCAAGTATTTTTGCTACATTTAAAACATCATAAAATTTTAAACCTTTAAATATTCTTTTAGCTTTTATTTCATTACTCAATAAAAACACCTCTCTTAAAAATGTTATTAATCTACATTACCATACATACTATAACACAACTAAATTATATGTCAAATCAAATTTGATTATATCTTTCTTCCAGTAAATTATTGCTGGGACCACCAATATCTACCCAGCCTCTATCGTCATCGTCCTCGTCAGAATTTCCACCGATTGCTCTGATACGGGGTCTCCCGGTGTCTAAGTCAACCGCTTTAACCGAAGCCATTGCTAAGGCAATAGCTAAATCTATCCA
>JABUBN010000291.1_pt1 | contig 14513 bp, 12 predicted proteins | sample 7240341 | NCBI WGS metagenome assembly JABUBN01 (sample SAMN07256345, study PRJNA390944) | subsurface metagenome | isolation source: Methane hydrate marine sediment | place: Pacific Ocean: Eastern North Pacific, ODP site | reverse complement strand
AAAATCCCCGAAAGTTTCAGGAAAAGTTCCATATTAACGCCTCCTTACTTTATGTTCTTTTTCTTTTAGGTCATTCGCCCGTTTCAACTCAGTAGCCAGTTTCTCCCCTACTTTCACTACTTTATCCAGCATCTCTTTGAGAGTCTTCAGTTGTTTTGGCTCAAGGGTAATCTTCATCAAAAACCTCCTTGAATGCCGCAAAAGTCTTGCGTTTGTGCCAGGCTCGACCTTTGGTTTACATCAAAGGAATTATATAAAAAGAAAGCTATTTAATGCAAGATGTAAATATCAAAATCCTTGTATCCAAGTGTACATTAATGCGTAAAAAAAATCGTTACTATCAACTCGATTTTATAAAAGATAATTTTCAGAATTTAGTAGTCCCTGAATTTAGACATTTATGGACAACCTTCTGCTTGATTATCTGTGCTAACTCTTGTGTAAATTGCACATCTTAATTTCGCTTGTATTTTAACCTCCTTTTTGATAAAATAGTTTTGCAATACGGGGCCTCTCAGTATAGTATCACAATACTATATAAAAGTCAAGAAATATGTATTTAAAAAATTTAGTTAAAATTCGTAAGCAAAAAGGCTGGTCGCAAGAAAAACTAGCTGTAGAGTCTGGTATTTCTTATAATACAATCATAAAAATTGAAAGAGGCGGAATAGAAAATCCCAAAATTGATACTGTTATTAAATTTGCTGATGCTCTTGGCGTCAGCATTGATAAGTTGGTAGGGAGGTAAGGATAAAATGGGTAATAATATCTTAGAAAAAGTTAATTTTGGTCATATAGACGCTGAAGCCGATCCAAATCTAATCAGGTATTTTCTTGAAACTGATTCTTATAAAAGAATATTTTCAGGTGAAAAGATGTACGTTATTGGCAGGAAAGGAACTGGTAAAAGCGCTATATATTTAAGTATAGAAGGAATAAATGACATTAATTTTCCCGTCACTGGTTTAACTTTTGATGATTACTCCTGGCAAGTTCACAATAAGATAAAGGATGAAAGTAAGTCAATTGACTTCGCATATGTTAATACATGGAAATATATAATTCTTTTGGAATTAGCAAAGTTAATTTTAAAAGAACAAAAAGCTGATTCAAAAGAAGTTAATGAAATTAAAAGCTTTTTACAGATTGTCTATGGTTCTTTAACGCCTTCCTTTAGAGAGTTTCTCGTCGATAAAACTAGGAGAATCAAGTGCTTAGAACTACCAAAAATTCCATGGGCAGAATTGAGCCTAGGAAAACTTGAGTTTGAAGATCAAAAAACACCGGAAAGAAAATTGATAGCAAGTATTAATGTTGTAAATAGTATTCTGCAAGATAAATTATTTCATCTGCTTTCCTCTGATAAAATGTACTTTGTAATGTTTGATAAGTTAGATGATGGTTGGGATAATAGCGAAGAATTTAAATCATCTATGATCGGATTGCTTAGAGCTTGCAGAGATTTGAACTTAGAGAGTAGAAAATGTTATAAACATTTAAGATGTATTCCCTTTTTAAGGTCTGATATTTATGATTGTTTACAATATAATGATAAAAACAAAGCTTATCCTGATATTGAATTTTTAAATTGGAACCTTGAAAGCTTAAAAATAATAATTAATAAACGGATATCATATTCGTTAGGAAAAGGTATGCAAAGTAGCTGGGAACATATTTTTGATACCAAAAAATTAGCCAAGAGAACAACCAACTTTAATTATATAACTAAAAGAACCTTATTAAGACCTAGGGATATTATTCAATTTTGTGCGTCTTGCAAGAATATGGCATTACGCAATCACCACCACAAAATTTTGTCAGAAGATATTTATGAAGGTGAAAATGAATATTCTGAATTTATATATCGCGAATTTATAGATGAAGCACATAAACAATGTCCTGAGATTGAGCAATTTTTTGAGATATTACGAGGCCTTCGGTATGAAAGATTTACTTTTGAAAATTTTGAGGAAGAACACAAAAAATCAGGAATAGCAAAATCACTAAATTCTTCTGTAGTTTTAAAAAATCTTTTCGATTACAGTATAATTGGAATTGAAAGAATAGGTGGAAAAGTAGGAGGATCACGATTTGAATTTAAATACACGGATCCCTTGATTCGCCCAGAATTCAATAGAACAATAGTTATTCATCCTTCCCTTAAAAAACATCTGAAGCTAATAGAAAGAAGAAAGAGATAAAAAAAATAATAGATAGAAAACGGCATAGCAAGCCCTTCGCCTCTTTGTAAAAGACCTTCCGCAAAAAAGGGGATTTGAAAAAAATCTTTTCGCCAAAAAACTCATTAAAGACATTCAATATTCACCCAAAGAAATCCGAATAAATCTTTTTTATTTTGACCTTCCCGACGACAATCCTTCGACTTCGCTCAGGACAAGTCCTTCTTTAGGAGTGGGAAGCGGGCGAGCCCAAGACCTTAAAAGTATAGCAGAAATTGGCGAGCCAAAAAGGGCGGGATTAAATAAGAGTAGTTTTTTTAGTGGTTTTGGCGAGTTCGAAAAAGAAGGAATGGCTCCCCGAGTTGGACTCGAACCAACAACCCTCCTGTTACAAGTATCCCCCAAGGTCTTACATTACCTTGTAAAAATTTAACTCCTGCTAAAACGGAAGGCTTGGTAACAGAGCGCTGGCTCTGCTAGAGAGCAAGCAAAGCTTTGCTTTGCTGCTATAGGGCACATATGGAACAGAGCACAGGTGGGCGACCACAAGGGTCGCCTCTACGCGACCAAAATTATTACGGGGACAAGCCCCTACACTACGCTAGTCCTGTCCTATTGGTCGGAGTGGGGATTTTTGGAAGATTTTTCTGTTAGAATGCTATATTGTTCCTGGGCATTGATGACGGGAGTGCGGGATATCTTTTCTCTTTCATGGTTTGAGGTGGGGAGGTTGACTTCCAGTCCCTTCTCTTCTGCTTTTCGATAGGCTTCCTCTATTAGATTCTGAACCTGGGTATTTTCAGGGTTCTTTTCGCTTATCTTTCCGTAGAGGATGAGGAGATTATTTGCCTCCTGGCTATTTGTCAGAGGCAGTATCTGGCACTCTGCAAGTGCTTCCTCTATTCTGTTTTGAATGAGTAGAGTTTCTACGAGTTCGTATCTATGTTCTGGCTTCTTCTCGGTTAATTTCCTATAAACTTCGGAAGCCTTATCGAAAATTGAGTTCTCAATATATATTCTGGCGAGTTTGGAGAGATTGTCTGAAGTTAACTCCCTTCTCATCTGCACTTCCTCAGCAAGGGTGAGGAACTTGTCCTTATAGCCATTTTCAAAATAGAGTCTCAGGAGTTTATCCTGATATTCCGGATTTTTCTTATCGAGCCGGCTCAATTTCTCGTAGGCGCTGATGGCCCCTTCAGTGTCTTTTAGCTTCTCACAGAGTTGACCAAGAATGTTCAAATCGTAGGGCTTTTTTCTAACTGCTACCATTCGCCGGAAGATATTTATCATTCTATCTTCTTGACCCAAATCGTGATATATTTGTGCTAACCTTTGTAGAATATCGTAATCATCTCCTTCTAAGGAGGACTTCTTTTCGTACATCTCGGCTGCTTTTGTCAGGTCTTTTGCATTCTGGTAAGAAAGCGCTGCCTCACCAAACATTTCTGCTTTCTCATAGGCTAAAGCAGAACCGGAATCGAAAATCTCCTCTCCCTTATAGTGACTGGCAAGCATGTTTACTAAATCTCTGTTTTCCGGCAGATATCCAGAGATTCTCTGGTATGTAAGGAGCTCAGTGTATCTCTTTAGAATTCTGTTATGTCTCTTTTGATAAATTAAGGCGAGGGCGAAGCTGAGAACGAGTAAGGGAAGGAGAATTAAAAAAATTAACCAATTGGGGTATCGCGGTCTGGCTTCTTCTACCTCCGGGACTTCTTCTATCTTGGGGACTTCCACCTTTTCTATTTCTTCTATCTCTTCAGGGATAGGGGTTGGTGCGATTACTTCTTCAGGCATAGGGGTTGGTGCGATTACTTCTTCAGGAATAGGGGTTGGTTCAATTACTTCTTCAGGGATTGGGGTTGGTTTGATGGGGGGGACCTTTCTCGCTAATTCCATCCTTAAGGACCTTGCTTTCTCTATGCCTTCTATGGCTTTTGGGTTCTCTGAGTCAATTGACAAAGCTTCCTGAAACTCAATTATGGCATCATCAAACTGTCCTTTATTAAGGTAATCGTAACCCCGGGAAAGATGGGCTTCTATGAGGGGAAGAAGTTGTTTGGGCTTTTTTGTTTCTAAGAAATAGACATACGAGTCCCAGGGAGAGACAGCGAGATACTCCCCATCTTTGGTTAGTGCTACTCCCCAGACGCAATTCCCTATCCCATATTTCCATAGGAGTTCACCGCGTTGATTTAATAGATACACATTTCCTCTTACCGAACCTAAAGAGATATATTTGCCATCTCCGCTTAAGGAAACGGCTTTAATTCCATCTTCTATCAATTTTTTCCATAGAAGTTTCCCGTCCTTGCTAAGAAAATAGAGCCAGTTTTGGCTGGCTCCTATGATATTTTCACCACTATCGCTGAGAGCTATGCTTTTAATCTCTTCATCGGTCTCATATTTGCCCACCAATCTTCCTTGACCATCCAAAAAGTAGATGTATCCTTTGCTCCCTACGGCAACGAACTGTCCGGATGCATCTATGGCGACTGCTTTGGGTCGATTTACGACTCTATATTTCCACAAAATTTCACCTTTATTATTAAGAAGATATAGGTAATTATCCCGGCTGGCACAAGCAATGAACTGTCCTTCCTCGCTCAGGCAGATATCTTCAATCCAGTCTTTCATTTTATATTTCCCAAGAAGGTTCAAGTCCTTACCAAAGAGGTAGAATAAGTCTCTCGATTTGGCTACAAGGTATAGCCCATTTCCACTTAAGGAAATGGCTGTAATGTCTTGCCCGATTATATATTTGTTCAGTAGATTCCCTTTTCCATCGAAGAGATAGATAGAGCCATCCCGAGAGCTTGCAGCAACTCTCTGGCCATCTTTGCTTATGGAGACATTGTAGAGTATGTCGGCAGCCCTGTAATTCCAGGAAATATTGGGAGTGAATTCTGCTTTGGCGGGAAGAACTAATCCGAGGAGAAGTATGGTGATGAGAAGTGGTTTTCTCATTAAATGCTAGTCCCATTAACGCAGACTGAAGTCTGCTACTCCATAACGCTCCGATGAATCGGAGCTACTCCATTTCCATCCTAAACGCGAAGCTTTGCTTCGCTACTCCATTTTACTACATTACATATTAGGGGTTGAGTTCTTTTTTGATGGCTTGGCTAATGTTTTTGGCTATGTTTTCTATCTTTTCTCTGTCTTTTCCTTCAACCATTACCCTGGCCAGGGGTTCTGTGCCAGAGTAACGAACCAGTATGCGACCTTCTCTTCCCAGTGTGGATTCTGCCTCTCGAATCAGCCTGGAAGTCAGGGGGAGAGAAGTAAAGGGTTTTCTTTCCTTAACTTCCACATTTATGAGCACCTGAGGAGCTCTCTCCATAATTCCTGCCAGTTCGGATAAGGGTTTCTTCTCTTCTCTTATTATAGAGAGGACTCTCAGGGCGGTGATTAATCCGTCTCCTGTCTTACCATAATCGAGAAATATGATATGGCCTGCCTGTTCGCCGCCCAATATGGTTCCGCTTCTGAGCATCTCTTCCAGAACATAGCGGTCTCCAACTTTGGTCTGGAGCACGCGGATTCCTATTTTCTCCATTGCCAGAAGAAGTCCTAAATTGGACATAGATGTAACTACCAAAGTATTATTCTTCAATTTCCCTTTTCTCTTCAGGCACCCAGCACACAAGGCCATAAGATGGTCGCCATCGAGGTCGCTTCCCTTCTCATCTGTAAACAACACCCGGTCTCCGTCGCCATCAAAGGCAAATCCTAAGTCGGCTCGATTTGCCTTTACTGCTTTCTGGATTACTTCCAGATGGAGAGAGCCACTGCCTTCGTTGATATTCTTGCCGTCCGGAGTATTATTCATCACGATGACTTCGCCGTCCAGCCCACGAAAAATCTGGGGAGCGATTTCAGAAACCGAGCCATTGGCGCAATCAATGACCATTTTGAGTCCGGAAAAATTTACTCCTTGAGGGATGCTTTTCTTTATAAACTCAATATACTTCTCTTTTGCCTCCTGGAAAGGAATGATACTGCCTTTCTTTTCTTTTTCAGTATTAGAAAGTTTAGATGCTTTCAGTTTCTTTTCTATCTCGCTCTCCAGTTCGTCGGGAAGCTTCATTCCCGAATTGGAGAAGAATTTTATCCCATTATACTGGTATGGGTTATGGGAGGCGGAAATAACAATACCCGCAAGAGAGTTTGTAGCCTGGGTTAAGTAAGAGATGGCTGGCGTGGTGATTACCCCGCAGTCGCAAACGTCAACTCCTCTTCGGATTAGTCCCTTTGCCAGTCCATCAAAAATCATCTCGCCCGATTCTCTGGTATCACGCCCTATAATGATAGTTGGGTTGAGAGAAGGGACTTTTTGTGAAGTTAACCCGGAAGGAAGAAAGTGGTGGGTCAGAGTTTCAGCAGAGGCAATGCCAATTTTTTCTACGAACTCAGGAGAGAGAGGATACTTGCCGGCAATACCCCGAATTCCATCGGTGCCAAATAGCTTTTCCATAAGCTCTTCCTGAAGTTACTTTCCCAGGTATTTGACATAGTACCACAAGAAAATTGCTAAAAGTACGGCTATAATCTTTATTCCTAAGTTCTCTTTAATTTTTTTTATCATTGGAATCGGTGATGAATTAGGTTCGAATGAACTCCTCTTTTGCTTCTGCCAGTTTCGCCTTATACAGTTGAGTTATCTTGGAGTGCAATTCCTTTATATCTATCTTCCTTTCCAATTTTCGATTGTGTGCCAGGGAAATATCACCAGTCTCCTCGGAAACGACTATTGCCCAGGCATCGGAGACTTCGGTAATGCCGATTGCTGCCCTGTGCCGGGTGCCGAGAATTTTGCTCACCCCGGGCTCGCGGGTTAGGGGTAAGACGCATCCAGCAGCAATGAGTCTCTCATTCTGAACGATTACTGCACCATCGTGGATGGGTGCCCGACTCATAAATATGGAGCAGAGAAGGTCAGCAGTGACTTCCCCATTAATAATTACGCCTTTTTCAATATAGTTGCGCAGTCCTGTATCCTGCTCAAGGATAATTAAAGCCCCGAAACCTTTCTTGCTAAGTCTCTCCAGGGCTTTGATAATCTCGTCAACAAAAACTAACTCCTCGCTAAAAAATGATTTCAGTACAGGACCCTTTCCAATCTGTGCCAGGACGCTTCTGAGTTCTGGCTGAAAGACAATAACTATGGCAATTACGCCAGCAACCCAGACACCCTTCAATATCCAACTCACGGTCTGGAAGTGGAGTGCCCGGGCCACAAAGGTGGCTAAAATTAGAATGAATATCCCCCGCAGAACCTGAATGGCGCGAGTGCCTTTGAGCAACATAAACAATTTATATGTTATGTATGCTACGATTAGAATGTCTACGATATTAACCAGGTACCTTCGCCAAAGCAATGCCAAAAATTCCATTCTTCCATTCCTCTAAAAACGTTTTAATTCCTCCTCTCCCCCACGGGGAGGGTCGGGGTGAGGGGATTTACTTCCTCTCCCCAAGAGGAAAACATGACTTATTGCCTCATTCCGTATATTCTATCCATCCAACTCCTAAATCTTTTCCTGATCCCTTCTTTCATCACCATTCTTTGCTTTCTCACTCTGGCTCTAAAGGTGGGGGGTTGCCTTCTCCTGGGAATTCTTCGACCAGGAATTATCCTTAACTGTTTTCCTACCTGTTCACAAATATCCAGGACCCTGTCCAATTGTTCAGTGGTGTGGGTAGCCATATAACTGGTGCGAATTACAGCTTTCCCTTTGGGAACAGCTGGACTGACAAAGGGGTTGGAGAATATGCCGTTATCGAAGAGAATTCTGCGCATTTTAAAGGCTGTTATATCATCTCCCACGAGAAGAGGAATAATAGGGGTTTCACTGGCGCCTGTATCGTATCCCATCTCCTGGAAGCCTTTTTTCATCTTTCTGGTATTTCTCCATAATTGCTCTCGGCGCTCAGGTTCCTCTTCTATAATCTTCAACGCCTCTAAAACTACAACTACAGAAGCCGGTGGAGGGCTGGCGCTAAAGATTAATGCCCGCGAATGGTGCTTTAAATAGTGAATCACCTCTTCAGGGCCAATGATAAATCCTCCAATAGAGGCCAGAGACTTGCTGCAGGTTCCCATTACGATGTCCACTTCATCCTGTAGACCAAAATGCTCGGCTGTTCCTCTACCACCTTTTCCCAAAACGCCAATAGAATGGGCATCGTCAACCATAATTCTGGCTCCATACTTTTTGCCCAACTTCACTATCCCCGGCAATTCGGCAATGTCTCCCTCTGTGCTGAATACTCCATCCACCACGATGAATTTACCTCGCGAGGGGTCGATAGACTCCAGAGTCCTCTCTAAATCTTCCATATTATTGTGCCTGAACCTTTTCATCTCACCAAAAGAGAGCCGACAGCCGTCAATGATGCTGGCATGGTCAAGTTTATCAGTGATAACCACATCGTCCTTTCCCACTAAGCCAGCAATAGTGCCTAAGTTGGTAAGAAATCCCGTAGTGAAAAAGAGAGCTGCTTCTTTTCCTTCAAATTCAGCCAGCTTCGACTCCAGTTCCTCGTGAATATCGAAAGTTCCGTTCAAAAACCTGGAACCAGTACAACCTGTGCCATATTTCCTTAAAGCCCTGGCTGCTGCCCTTTTGAGTCTGGGATGGGTGGTAAGTCCCAGATAGTCATTCGAGCCAATCATAATCATTGGTTTACCATCGACAATAACTTCCGGGTCCTGAGCAGACTCAATTGTATTGAAATAGGGATAGAAACCGCCCGCCATTACTTCCTTGGCAGCTGTAAATTTGCCGCATTTTTCAAAAATATCCATTTCTCCCTCCTAATGTAAAAAAGGGGACAGGTACTTTTTTAAAGCCAGCCATTATCTTTATACCAGCTGGCTGTTATCTTCAGTCCTTCCTCTAAACTAACCCTGGGCTTAAAACCCAGGCTTTCTCTTGCTTTAGTTATATCGCAGAACCATCCATTATGGAGTAGTTCTTTTGCCTTCTGCCTGTCGATTAGAGCTGGCTTATGGGTTATCCCTGAGGAAAGTTCTGACAAAAAAGCCGATGCTAAAATCAGCCATCGGGGTATGTTTATCTTGATTGTTTTTATTCCCATTGCCCGGGCTGCTTTATCCGCAGCTTCTTTCCAGGAATACGACTTTTCATCGGCAATAAAGTAAGTCTCGCCACTGGAATTTTCATTTTCTGCCGCCAAAATCATCCCCTCTACCAGGTCTCCAACATATAATGCGTTAAAATGCCCTTCTCCCTTTCCCGGAAGAGGTCTTAATCCTTTCTTAAGAAATTTAAAATATGTGTATATGTCTTTATCCCGGGGTCCGTAAATTACCGGCGCTCTAACAACCAAGACTGGCAATCTGTCACTATAACTATGAACCACAATTTCTCCCTTAAGTTTACTTTTACCGTAATCGGTTATTGGCTGACAATCTTCCTCACCATTAGGATTAATCGGTCCCGCTGCTGCCTGGGTGGAGAGATATAGGAACTTCTTTATCTTTCGATTTGTTTTATTACATACTTCGAGTAAATTCCTTGTTCCCAGAAAATTCACCCGGTAGTAGGTCTCTCTATCCACAGCCCTCACTACTCCTGCCAGATGATAGACATAATCCGCACCTTCTACTGCCTTATACAAACTATCTTTTTCTGTGCAGTCTCCGTAAACAAATTCTACATCCAGCCCCTTGAGCCAGTTGAGATTGCTCGTCTTGCGCACGAGGCAGGTAACCGAGTATCCTCTCTTTTTTAATGCTTCCACAAGATGGCTACCAATAAATCCGTTACTACCACTTACCAATGCTCTCATTCAATTCGCTCCACCAGTTCCATAATTGCTCTTGCTGTTTCCTCAGCCGCCTTTGGTCTTGCTAAGACTTGAGCTTTTCGGCTCATTTCTTCTATCTTCTGAGGGAATAACAATAATTCTTCTATAACTTCTGGCAGGTCCTTCAGATGGTCTACTGCCAAAGCTGCCCCTTGGTCAATCAGGTATCGACCATTTCTCTCTTCCTGCCCGGGAATTGGTTTAACAATAATTAGCGGCAGACCCTTAGCTAATGCTTCGGCACTGGTCAGTCCGCCAGGCTTGGTAATTATCAGGTCACTGGCATCCATCAAGCTATCCATGCTGTTAGTGTAACTGAGCACTTTAGTGGTAAATGCCAGTTTTCTTCCCATTTTCTTTGCTCTCAGCCAGAGCCTCTTGTTTCTGCCGGCAACTATAATTGCCTGAAAGGGAGCATTCACTTGAGAGAGTAACCTCAGAATTCTCCGTACTGGAATCATACCCCGGCTTCCCCCTGCAATTAACAGCGTAGTTACCTCGCGAGACAGCCCTAATTCCGACCTCTTCTTTAGTTTATCATAAGAACTCATAAATTTAGGGTCAATGGGAATGCCTATCTCCTTAATCTTTTCTCTATGAATACCTCTGTCCACAAGAGTATCTTTTGTCTCTTCTGTGGGTACAATGTACAGGTCTACTTTGTCATGAAGCCAATAAGGGTGAACTAAATAGTCAGTAATCACCGCCACCAGGGGAAGACCATTTCCTCTCTCCCCTTTATAAGCAGCTGCTACGTGACAGGGAGCAGCCTGAGTGCAAATGATAACATTGGGCTTATGCTCTTTCAGTATCCTCTCCATCTTTGCAAAATATAGCCGATTAAAGAACTTCCTAAAATCTTTTGTAGCAACAGCAAAATCATGATTGTCGTAGAGAACCCTCCAGATTAGAGGAATATTTTTGATGACCTTCGTATACCAACTAATAATCATTCTTCCCCTTCTGGGGTAGGCACATTCAATAGAATCTAATGCTAAAGTTTCCACATCAGAATGCAGGCTAAACGCACTCTGTAGTGCCTGGGCTGCCCTATGGTGCCCTGAATCCTGGGAAGAGTAGAAGAAAAGTATTCTATTTCGCATATAAGAAATCAATCTCCTCTTTACTGTTTTGTACGGCTAAAACCGTGCTTACTTATTGTAGGCACAATTTCAAATTGTGCATTATCTCCTCTTTGTCCTCTTTGTCCTCTTCGCCTCGAGTTTCCTGATTCTCTTCTCGAGTTGTGCTATATCTTTCTTAGAAGCAAAGTCAACTTTTGACAGGATTCCGGCTACCTCTTTCTTTACTAAATCTCCCAACTTCTTCTGTGTCTTTTTTCCTCTCTTCACCAGCTCTCCCACGAAAGCGGCAGTCTCTCCCTTGCCTGCTCCTTCTATTGCTAACAATTGTTCTACCAATTTTTTTGCCCTCTCCTGAGTCAAGGCGGCTAAACCTAATCCTGCTAATAATACCCTATTAACTAAATCCGAAGCTTTGAATTTCATCTTTTTTTTCCTCCTTATATATTTAAAAGTTCGCTATACGAACTATTTCTTGAAAAAATTTATACCCTTCTGGCTTCTTCCAACCTCTGAGGAGTGCCAGTCATCTTCTCCATAATCTGAATCAAAACATGGCAGTCATTTTCCGTCAAGTTTCTTAAAATTCCCCTAACGTGCCTCTTTTTCCAATGGTCAACCTTGCGAATGATTCTCTTTCCCAATTGGGTAAGATGAACATGGACTCTACGGCGGTCTTTCTCATCCCTTTCTTTTTCTACGAAGTGCTTCTCTACCAGGCGACCCACAAGCTCGCTTACAGTATTCACATTAACCCCCAATAATTTGCTTAACTCTCCTACCATACATTTCCCTTTTCGGGTTATGGTAGCCAGGGCAAAATATTGTGGCAAAGTGATTTCAGCACCATACAACTTAGGGAGCTGGGGAACCTGAAAATTTTTGACCAGAGTAGGTAATACATCATCCATTCTGGAAACATACTTTTTAATCTCTTTTCCCCTCATAAATTTCACCTTAAAATAAGAAAATCGCAAGTATTTTACTTAATTTTCAAGGTTTTGTCAACAAAAATTGGAACCTTACTTTTTCAAAACTTTACACCCAGACTTACCCGATGGCCATTTTCCAATTTATCCGCCAGTCCGAAAGCATAATTAATAAAATAGTTCTGATATGTGAAACCCATACCTATAGCCAATCCGGTATCATCACTATTGAATTTATAGCCAATTCTTCCCTGAACCATCTCTCGCCAGTCAAATTCAAAACCAACTGCTGGAGTAAGTATCTGCTCATAAACCAGAAAAGGGAAATCTGCACTCAGCAGAATTTTCCGGCTGCCAAAAGACCTCTCATAAGCACCACCAACACAAATTGTTAACGGTAGAGAATCTCCCTCACTAATGAACTTAAGCTCTGTCCCCAGATTCCGAATTGCCAAACCTATTGCCAACCCTTCAAGCGGTGGATGATAGAGACCACCTAAATCTACTGCAAAGGCTGTACCACTCTCTGCCTCCACAACTCTCGAAGAGATTAGTTTGAGATTTATACCCATGGGCAGATTCTCCAGAAACTTCCGAGCAAAACCAGCCAATACTACAAAATCCTGCTCTGCCTTTGCGGTCCACTCATTACCATCAAGGTCAATCAGCTCAATGTCTCCAGCTGTGTAATAGGAGAAAGCCCCGGCAAAGACTCCTAAACGAGTCGGCTGACCGTAAAGAAGACTCATAAAATTGTCATCAGCCAATCCTCGCTGATAAGTGAATGAAGCCTGTCGATTAGGAAGAGAAATCAAGCCCGCCGGATTATAATGAAGCACGCCTATCTCTCCCCCAACTGCAGTGTAGGCCTCAGCCATCCCGCAAGCTCTTGCTCCCACCGGCTGCTCAAGTATAATCGCACCCGATGTCCCTGCTCCTTTTGCCCATAATCCGCTTGCCAGAACCACAACCAGAAAAATGGAAAAAATGATAGATTTTCTCATCTCCACCTCCTATTTCAAAATTGCTACCTTTTTGGTAGCTTTTATTCCCGGACCTTCCACATAGACTATATAAATTCCTGAGGCTATCATACTATTTTCTTTGTTTCTGCAATTCCATTCTATGAAATCCTGGACTCCAGATACGCTCTTGCTTTTCTCCCAAACAAGAAGACCCTTCAAAGTATAAATCCTGACCTTCACTGTTCCCGCACCGCTGGGCTGGAAATGAATCTTTGCCTTCTCGCCCTTCTTAGGATTGACATATCCTTTTTCTCCCCCCTGAATCTTTACCGCACCTTGTATAGGAGGTTCAAAGTGTTCGCCATATGCGCCCTCATACTTCCTCACCCAGATGTTAGACAATTCTGCTGTAGTCGACTCATAACCAGTAACATAGACATTGCCACCTTCATCAACTGCTATGCCAAAGCCACGATCATGCCCATCCTCTGCATCATTGTAAGTTCCTGTCCAGACCTCGTTCCCATCCGAATCGTACTTCCTCACCCAGATATTGTACCCTCCTACCGTACCCCTCTCAAAACCAATAACATAAACATTGCCACTACCGTCAACTGCTATGCCGTGGCCTTCATCGAAACTATCGGCTGGACCATTATGAGTCTTTGTCCAGACTACATCTCCATCCGTATCATATTTCCTTACCCAGATGTTATCCAACCCTACATCTACAGGCCTTTCATAACCAGTAACATAGACATTGCCACTTCCATCTACTGCTATGCCAAAACCTTTATCACTAAGATTATCCGTACCATTATGAGTCCTTGTCCAGAGCACATCTCCATCCGAATCATACTTCCTCACCCAGATATTAGACCCTTCTCCTGAAACCCACTCATAACCAGTAACGTACACATTGCCACTACCATCAACTGCTATGCCCTGGCCATAATCGCCAAAATCAGCCGTACCATTATAAGTCTTTGTCCAGACCACATTTCCATTTCTATTATACTTCCTCACCCAGATATTCTGATTACCCCCACCTGTAACCCACTCATAACCAGTAACATAGACATTGCCGTTCCCATCAACTGCTATACTATGGCCACGATCAGCACCATTGGATGTACCATTATAAGTCTTTGTCCACACTACATTTCCATCTGTATCATACTTCCTCACCCAGACGTCATTTCCTGCTCCATTCTGATCCACATAACCAGTAACATAGACATTGCCACTGCCATCAACTGCAATTCCGTAACCTTCATCCGCGCTATCGCCTGACCCATTGTGAGTCCTTGTCCAGACTTCATCCCCATCCGAATCGTACTTCCTCACCCAGATGTTATATGACTCCCCTGTAACAAACTCATAACCAGTAACATAGACATTGCCACTGCCATCCACTGCAATCCCATAACCACGATCGTGCCCATCGTCTGCATCATTATAAGTCCTTGTCCAGAGCACATCTCCTTCTGCTGCAAAAATAGTTCCGCAAAAAACGAAAGA
>JABUBN010000290.1_pt1 | contig 14547 bp, 19 predicted proteins | sample 7240341 | NCBI WGS metagenome assembly JABUBN01 (sample SAMN07256345, study PRJNA390944) | subsurface metagenome | isolation source: Methane hydrate marine sediment | place: Pacific Ocean: Eastern North Pacific, ODP site | reverse complement strand
TGACTTGAATAGTGTGACAGCAAAAAGCAAAAAAACAAAAGTTTTAAATAACACAATGATGACAATAATAATAGAAGGTTTAAAATGGCAATAAATATACTTGCGTTGATTGCGGACATCGTAGGAATAGGTACAGGCTTATCAAAGGTCATAGAAACAATCGATAACCTGCGATTTAAGTGGCATGTCAAAGGAAAAGAATTAGAACAACTTAAGAAAGATGTTGGTGATATTTCAGACAAAATAGTTTATGTGAAAAAGATTAGTGATATTTTAGAAGGTTATAAAAAGTATTATTTGAACGCTTATGAGATATATTCAAGTTCTGACAAACTCAGAGAGTATATCCAAAACAATTTTGAAGACCTTTCTGAGCAAAAAAGTGAAAAATGGTTCATTCTAGAAGATAAGCTTGAAGAGATAAAGCGTACTAAAGCTAAGAATATTAAGATAATATTAGGGGGAATAAACTATTTGGATGCTCATGATGCAGGGCAAATAACAGTTATTGCCACTTCTCTCAATGATAATTTTAATGCCGCAGATACGTTATTGCCAGTAAGAGACATAAATAAATTTAAAGCATCAATTAAACTTTTATCTGATGATGCATTAAAGTTATATAATATCTATGATGATAGTATAAATAAAATGATAAAGGGTTTAGGAGGTGTATGAAGGCAATGGTGATGAATATATCAAAAATAGAAAGTGAGATAGCATCTTTAAGAAAGATGAAACCGCTATCCACGGCTGATGCATTATCGCGGGTACACGAAATTGTTAAGATGATGGGCAAAGATATAGAGGAGCAAATAGAAAATGAAAATTTTGAAGCTTTAATGGAACTTTATGAAAAAGTAGCAGAAGTATACTTGGTAGCAGCCGAAAAGGTTCCAAGAGAGAAATGGGGTGTATTGGCATCTCCTTCAAGTTTTTGGGAAATGAGAGCCGAACAGACGAGATTAAAACTAAAACTGAAAAAATCTTTAGCATCTCGCCATAAGATAGCACCCATTTCAAAGCCTTTACGATTTGTTGGAATAGGTACTATTACGCCTTCTTTGAAGTTAGAAATTGATATTTCTAAACCAATTCATGAAATAGGCTTGCAATACCCCAAAAAGGAAGGATATAGAGATGTTCAACATAGTTTCATGAAAGCGATGTCAGATAAGTTCGCAGAGAAGCCTGAGTCAATGAAGGCGGAATTTTACGTGTATGGGAGTTTAGCGCAGTCGAAGAAAATTGGATCCGAATTAAAAGTTGAACCCTTTAAACCTATTACCTCCTTATTTCCACCTTCCACTGAAATTGAACTCAAAAAGATAACTAAAGGTGAACCAAAAATTGAACTTCCCTTCCCCTATGTTCATGAGATTGAACTTAAAGATGTAGCCCAGTATGCAGTAAGAAGTGCCCCTCTTGAAGTGAAGTCGAATATAGAACCTTTACCCAAAGATGCATTGAAAGAGGTTATCCATGATCAACAAAATATTTATAAAGAGGTCTTGTCTATAGATACAACTGGAGGTCAATACCATGAATAATGAAAAGGGAAGGGATAGCAGTATGTTTGAGATGACAGTAAAAGATTTGTTGACACAAATTTTTAAAGATGGAAAAAGAAAAGCATTTGAGGATGGGGGGATTGCAGCATTTAATGAGGTACGTACTAACCTATTAATTCTTGCCAGAGTAAGTAAAAACAGGGATATGTCTTCAATGGTTATGGATTTGAACGAGATATTTTCTCACTTAGGCGCTTCGAGAGATAAAATTATCGGGAAACTCTCAAAGGAGGAATTGCAGAAGTCAAACGAGCTTTCAGAAGAAAGTATTAACGCTGCCACAGGCATAATTGATTCGTTAGAAAATTTTGATTTCTTTAAAAACGATGTGGTTCAAGGCGAAGAGTTTTTAAAAGAAATCAAACAAAGTATTGTAATTGTTCCACCTGCGGAAAGAGAGAAAATACTTTCAGAACTTCCCAGAAGCATACAGAAAGGATTTTATAGAGCGGTACATGAGGAACTCCCAAAATTAATGGATGACTTCTATGAAAATATTTTGGATGCCCTAGATAGAGGATCCATTGAAGACATGCGGGAGATAATAGAAACAGAAAAGCTAAAATGGCATAGTTTTAGTCGTGGCTTCCCGTGAACATTTTCACATCAGCGATCCGCCTCTGTGGCTCATGGATGCACCCGATTTTAATCGGGTGTGGCATGGTTGGGGCTGATAAGGAGGCGATAGGGACATGGAAGATGAAGAAACAGAAGCTAAAGCAAAGTTTTATAATAGCTTAGCCGATTTATTGGATGAAATTAGAAAGAAAATAGAAAACCACGAACCGTGGATATATATTTGTGTTGAAAAAGAAGAATAGCAAATAGTATCATAGTGGAACTAAGAATGAAATGGAAAATAGGAGTGATTTTGGTACTATTGATGTTATTTTTAATGATGATAGCTAATGTAGCCGAAGCAAGAAAAGTTTATTCACGCGAAGAAATAGAAACACTCGAACGCGAAGGATACGAATTTGTGAAGTTATTATCTTATACCTCTCCAAAAATTATTTCGGAAAGGGCTGTGGTTGGTAAACCTGTAGCAATAGAAGGTTCTGTACGTGTGCAGATGCTTAAAGAAAGTACTACGGCAACAACTGTTTGGGAAGGAAATGGTTATGTTTCTAAAGACTTCATACATTTCAGCATTTATAAAGCTGATTTGGAAATATCCTCTAATCAAATTCGGAGTGATGAAAGTGGCTTTTTTAAATTTGATAAATTTGTCCCAAAGGAACCAGGATATTATAGACTCATTATCCGGACCTGTTATGGTGGGGAGTGGCATCCGAGTGATATTAACGGGGAGCGGCATCATCCGGGGGATATTATTTTTTATGTATCACCAATACCAGATTCAGATGGCGATGGATGGGATGATGAGCAAGAGAGAAGAGCTGGAACAGACCCTTTTAACGTTGATACGGATGGAGACGGTATTTGGGACTCAAAAGATCCAAATCCATTAGTTGCTCCTACACCAACACCCACTCCAACTACTTCAATTCCGGCTTTTCAAATAATACCAGCAGTTGTGGCATTATTAGCCGTAGCTTATCTTTTGAGAAGGAGTAAATGAAACAACAGGGATGCACCCGATTTTAATCGGGTGTGGAGTGGTTGGGGCTTGGATTTGGAAGAAAAAAAGAAGAGAGAATAGATGATAGAGAATGCAACGAATATAACAACACAGTCAGAAGTAACAGCGATGGGTTATATAATAAATTGGCTAAAAACATTCTTTTTAGAGACTTGGGCAGGGAATTTCCTACTGTTTATTCTTGTATTTGCGGCGATAGGAGGGGTAATAGTGACGACTCTTACTAGCCTCTGGATTCGGAAGCGTATACGCTTCCAAGAAATATATAAAAACTGGTTAGAGCCAAACGTTATTAAATTTGAGTTTGACAATGAAGGATTTAGGTGCCCACAGCAAAATGACCAAGAATGGGCGATGTTTTTTAAAGTAGTCAACTGGTCCAGGCACTATGTGATAAAAGGGCAAATTCTCTACAAAAAAGCAGAAAAAGCGGTTGATAGTTATAATAGGCTATATGAGCGGGTTAATACAGAATTAACTTCAATCGTCACACAAACAATTGATAAAGTGGATTTAGGTTTGTCATTTCGAGATAGTGGGAATTATGATCCACAGGAATCCATTATGCCTAAAAAAAATATTGTAGTCGGTATTATTGAGATTGTGACAAGTGAATTGTATGGAGAGAACAAATACAAACTATCTATAGAACCCAGAAATGGGAGATTTGTGCTATATGGTGGGAATTGGGAATTGGCCAAATCCCATTCAGAAGACAAGTTAAAAAACTTATGAGTTTACTTCAACCTCTGGTTGAAAATACGGTAGTTAAAGGTAAAGTTAAAGATATAATTGAAGCAGAACAAAAAGCTAGAACAGCAAAGGATTCTTATAATAAGGTACTTGCCAAAACAATTCGGGGGTTGAGATTTTAAAATGAAACAGATGCGACAAAGCGGATGCCCCACTTTTCATTGCGGGTGTGGAGAGGTTGGGGCTAGAAATAAAAGGAAGGGTAAAAAAAAGGGGTGAAAAAGAAAAAAATGAAAACTAAAAACCTTTTGTTGGTGTTAGCATTATTTTTTCTATTAACGTCACCGACTACGGCGATGCTAACACCTAGCGGGAAGGATTGGCTTGCGGTGCATGCGGGAAGTGCGGATTGCTATCAACCCTCTGGGATTTTATACACCGATGCGGATGGGATTTCACATACCGGTCCCACAGGTGATGTTGCAAACGCGTTGTATGTAGCACATCTCGTTGGTAAAGATACAGTTCCGATTACGTCAGATGGTAAGAACTATAATGATTTTAAAGCGGCGAATGGGGGTAACGATATGGTGATAACCGATGTCGGCTGAGTTTATGATAATGATGGTGGAGCTGGTGAACCTCAACATTGTGTTGGCGTAATACCAACACCTACGCCAACGCCAACACCAACCCCGGTGCCAGTATTCGACACAAGCGCCCCATCAAATCCCTACCCGAGCATTTTCGGCACTCACAATGGAACAATAAAGCCAAATCAAACGATAACTGTCTTTAAGATGTATACCTATCCCTGTGCAGGAACAGGCGGGCATACTGAATATGCAAGGATATGGAACTCATCGTGGGGAGGAGTAGAAGCACACTGGAAGGGTTATGTGGGGAATTGGCACAACATCTCTTTCAATAAAACTTTCACGCTCGTAGCAAACGAAACCTACAACTACACCATTTGCACAGGCTCTTATCCTCAAATAATTCACAAACACATAGCAAATGTAACAGGTGGAACAATCACTTGCACCGAGTTCACGGACGCAAATGGAAGAAGATATGAGGACTGGATTCCTGCTATCAGGTTAGAGCATACAATGCCCGAAATTGACATAGCATTTGTTATATTCAACGAAACAGATGACCTAAGCAAATACACAGAGCAAGCACTCACTTTTGTAAATCAACATATCCCTGCAACGTTTGAAGCGATAACTGTTCGACTTCCCGAAGCGACGGAATTTACTTATTGGGGAACAGGGGAAGACCGATGTTGTTTTCTCGCGGGTTGGAATGTGCGAAGTATGGGGCATGAGGAGCAACTACCATTAGCATGTTTAGGCTATTTTTTGTTATGGAAATTTAAAGAAGGGGATAAACCTTGCTGGGGCGGAGGAACATGGGGACCGATACATGGGCTTAACAACAAAAGAATTTCTTCCGCTCCATATAACGCATGGTGGTGGTCGGAACCGGGTTGGCGACCTGATATGCCCGGTGGGACATGCATAATATTACACGAGTTGCATCACATGATTGGAGGCACGCTGGTGGATGATTACAAATATTACAAAGGTGCTGATTCTATGAGCGAACATAGATATGGGGAGACAATACCAAACATCGATCGGATGAGTGATTTTGGATTTACAGATGATTACAACTTCACCGCATGGTGTTACGAACAACTTACGGAAGAGATGTGTAAGAAGTTGGAGATGATATACAAAAACCAAAAACACTCCACACTCGGAATAAAGAGGCCTCCTCACAATTCAAAAGCTCAACAAAAAGAAGCTCAGGTAGGGCTTTATAACCAAAAATAAGCATTCCATTTCGCAAAATATCTAATTATGGGACAAACTCTTTATTCCGAGGTGGATAGGTTGGGGCTTAGAGATTTTTGTGAATGAAAAGACCCCCAGATAAAAAGGAGCTATTTGCGGGGTGATAGGATGATGCGATGCGAGAAGTCGGACGGACTGCGAAGCGTTTTTGATTAAACTTTTTTAAAAAGTTTACATAGTAGCGGTGATGTCGGCGCCGGTGAATGGCTGGCAACAGCCGGGAGGATAAAACACCGACTATGCGAAGGGGTCCTGCTTTGGCGAAACCGAACAATGGGTGAGAAAGATGCGCAAATCAAGTAGGTGATTGGCGGAAGTAGATTCATGAGAACGATGCTGCGCCGATTACTGAAATGGATTGGGTAATGAAACAGCCTGTTGGAGGTTGGTGAGAAGAGAAGGTTGATCTCACTCCCTGTAATGGGGCAACGCCATCGGAGAGCCGTATACGGGAAATCCGTACGTGCGGTTCGATGAGGGGACGGAGGTCGAAAGACCTCCTCCTACTCTGCGTGGTTGGGGCTTCCAGATTACTGATTCTGGCAATCTGTCTGTTCCGGGCAGCGTTGGCATCGGGACGACGGACCCGATAGGTAATATTGGACTACATTTAAAAACTTCTCAATGGGCTTTTACTAGTGCCGCGGGCATGGTAATTCAGGCAGCTACATCTAATGATGATCCTGGTTTGATGCTTTTTATTCATCAGGCAAGGAGGTCGGTGCGTTTGGTGAAGCTACTAATCCGGGTGCGTGGTCAATAGATGCTCAACCGGGTGATGTTACTCTCAGGGCTGCTAATGGTAGATTAATTTTTTCCACAGAAAATGTAGCTTTTCCTCCCTATCCCACTTATCCAACGTACCCAGCTCGAATGGTGATAGATCAATCAGGCAACGTCGGCATCGGGACGAGTCCTACAGAGAAATTGCAGTTTCCAATAAGTTAAAAGCTCTGCTCTTTCTTTATTTTTTACGGTTTACCAAAATTGGAAAAAGCGAATGATTTATTTATATATGACGTAAGACTAATATTATTTTGGTGATGTATCGTGGAGATTGCTATAACAAAAATGAGCTCAAAAGGGCAAGTTGTAATTCCTGCTGGAATGAGGAGCAACATTCACGAAGGTGAAAAACTAGTTATCATTGAGAATGAGGGGCAATTGATCCTGAAAAAAATCAGCGACTTAGATGAAGCTCTACGTGAAGACATAATCTTCGGTAAAAGAACTGAAGAAGCTCTTAAAAGATATGAAAGGGGACTATTCAAAGAGATGGATGACAAAAACTTCTTAAAAGCACTAGAAAAATGGTAGATATTGCCTATGATCATCTATTTGAAAAGAAAAAAAAAACGAAATCGGCAGAAATACCCCCAAAATCAAAAAAGGTCCAGGAAAAGATAGAACACAAACTACCCGAAGAACCTATTACGGAAAGAGGTTAAAGTTACAGTTTTATCTTTCAAAACATAAAAATCTCGCCTTTTGAAAGGTTTAGAAAGCGTATTTGGCACTGCTTGTGTGGACCACCATATATTTTGGTCATACAATATCCTGATTATCCTTTGTCCAACTTCAGAACTCATCATCACCATTATAATGGCTATTTTGATATATAAACATTACCATTACAATGGGATTTTTGTTAATGCTAAACCAGAGAAATTATCTTTCACCGCATCTTAACCAACAACTCATTTATCTTATCGCCGTGATAGCCGAGTTCGCCACCTTGTTTAACGCTCCGTTTTATACCTTTATGCCCTTTTCTTGGTGGATGAAGCCTGAAAAGGGGTTTTATCTTGACTCCCGTCAAATCCTTCATCTTCGTCTTACTTTCATACAAACCGTGAGCAAGTTCTTTCATCGAGTCAAAAGAAGTATTCTCGCGTAAATACTCTTCGGTTAATCTTTTACCGCCTTCTAACCTACCCCTTTTTTTAAATAAGACCTCAAGCATATCCTCGGAAATATCACCCCAGGCAACGTAATCCTTCACTTTCCTTATCATTCCCTTGTAATAGGCATTCTCTTCTACTACTACACAGTGGTTCACTCTATGTAATCGAAGAAGCTCTAACGTATGTTTTATCTCAGGTCTTATACTTACACTCCCTCTTAGCTTTATTACTGCATACATTTTTTCTTTTCACTTCAAAGTTTTTACTAAAGCCGTTCTCCGTAAAGCATCGTAAGTTGCAAGTGCGAAGTTAAACGTGGTTCTCGTTTTACCCTTTGTCTTTGCCCACACATCGTTAACACCCGCAAACTCCAATACCTTCTTCGGCGTATCTCCGGCAGCGAGCCCGAGCCCTTTTGGAGCAGGTTTCAACGTTATTTCAACACCGCCTGATTTCCCCATCACCTTGAAAGGCAGGGAATGTTTCTCGTTACAGTCGCATTCCCAGGAGCCGCATCCTCGCTCGATATATGCGAGGTCCAATTTAGCTGCTCTTACCGCCTTCGTAATGCCATTGCGGACAAGAACGTCTTTACCCAATCCTATGCCAAGATACCCTTCTCGATTCCCTACAATTACACACACTCTGAACTTAACCCTTCTTCCCGAATCGGTCATCCTCTGGACAAGGTTTATATCCAGGACCTCCTCACTGAGGTCAGGAAGAAGAGCATCCACAATTTGATGCTCCCGCAATGGATATCTAGACCGAAGAACTTCTTCTATGCTTTTTATTTCTCCATTTTGCACCAGTACGCCCAACCTTGTCACAGGCGTCCATTCCTCTTCCCTTCTTCTCCAACCTGCTTTTCCGCTCATGCTGCCGTATGCTCTTTCCCTCCTTCCTCTTCTGCCTTTATCTTCTCCTTCACACTGTCGAAATTATCTAAGATGGAACTGTCTTTTAAGAACGTTGCGATATGTTCTCCACGAATACGCTCATCCGGGGGGAAGACAGCGGTGTCATGAGGTATGGTCATCCCGGAATCGAGAGCATCTTTTAAAGCCGCATACACATTAGAGCCATGAACAGGTGTATGCAGTCCAATGTCGAGTATAGCGTCGTCAAATCCCGCTTCTTTTGCCTTCTTGCCAAATAACAATCCCGTAAGATAAGCTGCGGGCGTGTTACATTTTCCTCCTTCATATCCGTATCTTCCAAGTTCAGAAGATATAGCCGCGACAAATGTTTTATCACCGCGTGTATCAGCGGAAACCAGTTGTATCCGGACGTATTTATTGCTTTTTCTCACTACTACCCTTGGCTTTCTGCTGAGTAATAGTTTCAGTCTTCGGCGGTAGTCAGTCTTACCCTCCCTTCTCCTTCTAAACGGAACCCTGTAAGTTGGACCGCTTGCGCTTGTTCTTCTCGTCATACTATTCTACTTAGCCTCCTCCACTTTTAGTAGTCCATTCGCTTTTATAAAATCATTTAAATGTGCGATACTTCTGAATTCACCGCCTTTCGCTTTATTGTATAACTTACGATACGTAGTTCTGTCAACGTAACTTTCATCCCTGAGCTCTTTCAATCTTCTACGTAAAGCCCTTATCTTAGTTATCCACCGTCTTTTCTTGCCCCCTCGCGCACCTTTTGCACCTTTTCTGGAACCATGTCCCTTTCTACGCCCAAGTGCTTTTTTCATCGCTCGCTCTCTCGCCCTTCCCCTGCTTACACCTTGTTTCTGCTTCTCTTTTATGATACCCTCTTCTATCATCCCTCGAATATCCGCTCTCGTTATTGCCTCTGCTATATCCCCTGTAACTTCAGGGTCGGGGTCTATCCAAACCCGTCCCACGCCGACCTTTAACACCTGTGCTGCTATCCTCTTCTGTTTCGAAAGATTTGCCATTGCTGCTTATCCTTGTTTCCTCCTTTATCTATTTTTGTCGTCGGAACTAATAAAGTATCCAAACCATTTTTAACTATACCTATTTTAACCTTATCTTTTATATTCATTTTTTCTTCTTCAACTGCTTCCCAAACAGAATTGTAGGCATTTATTCCCCATCTATTTAGAATATGCGTGTTGAGTACAGAAACAATGGACAGGTGGACTCGTTTCATTACCTTCCTCATATAAAACGCTTTATGCCCGCCGAGCACAAAGTTTGTTCTGATGGCACCTTCGGTTTCTTCATAGCTCGCGTATTCGTTCATCCAGTCCTCGAAATACATGTCACCGATTCCTTCTCGGCATTCTGCGACTAAAATCAACTTACCGCCCGGGACTACTGCTCGATAGCAATTCTCGACTGCCTTTGTCGCTTGATACAGGTTTCTATCTTTTGGGAATCCACCGGCGCTTACCACCAGAATATCAAATAAAACGCCAGTTTCACGGCAAAACAGGTCTTTTGCAACCTCAGCACCCTTAAGAAACACGGCGGTCATATCACCTGCGTATGCATCTACCAAATTACCGTTTCCATCAGCGACTGTATTTATCACGAAATCTGGAGGTGCAAAGGATGCCGCTTCTGACATATCCAGATGCACGGGGTTATTTTCTATGTTTGCAGTTTTCGCATGGTCATCCACCAGAAGCGCGTGATTATTTTTTATCGCCTCTCGTGATGATATACCCGGAAGGATACTCTTTCTTCCGCCACCGAACCCTGCATAATAATGTAAGGTTATGTCGCCAGTTAGAATCTTTATGTTCGCTTCCACGTAGTTCCTGTTTAACGTCACTGATGTCCCTCTGCTTGTCGTGCCCAGATACACCAGATCTTTCGCATCGCAATCGTGAATCAATACGTTAAATTGATAAAAATGCTTACCAAGTATCCTCTTTAATTCTTCTTCTGCCGGTGGCGAATGTGTGCCGCAAGCCACGAGCAGCGTGACATGTTCTTTATGCTCTTCGCCCATTTCTTCTGTTAAGGCATCGAGCATTTTCTCGGTAGGCGCGTCTCGTGTGTGGTCATCGACAACGATTATTATTTTACCGTTCTTTTTCGCATTCACTATTTCACTCAGCTTTTTTGTGCCGCTGGGGTTTTCGAGGGCATGTTTTATCACGTCTTGCTCTTTGGAGTTAGCTTTGCTTCTACCGCTCTTGGGGGCTAATAGCTTACCTTCTATGTCCACGTCCATCAGCCTGGAGCCGTAGGGGATTTGTATTTTTGTCATGGTGCTACTCATGGTTGTTTCTTACGATGGATTTATATAATTCTTAAGTAAAAAATATTAAGGAGGTTTAACTAACCATAGGGAGATATATACGCAATGTGGATATAAGTAGTTATCTGCACTGTGGAATAAATAGGAGGAAAGAACATGCGAAACATCACCAAACAGATGTTCCTGAACACCCTTGCCTGCCCTAGTTTTGGATGGTTAATGAGAATGAAACGGGAGGAGGTCACCCGTAAGCTCACTAAGGGTGAGAGATTTAGAATAGAGCAAGGTATGGAGGTTGGGAGAAGGGTGCGGGAAGTATATCCCGATGGAATATTGGTTGATGAGAGGGATATGACCTCTGCCATCGAAAGGACAAAAAGTTTGATGAACGATCCGAATGTTTTTGTTATTTTCGAGGGTGCATTTCTCGTTGATAGCCTTGCAGTTAGGGTGGATATATTGAGAAGAGAAGATGATATCTGGCACATAATTGAAGTAAAATCCGGTGTAAACGATAAAGAAGAATTCATAGACGACATGGCATATACTGCATTGATTTTCAATCTATCAAATTACAAGATCTCTAAAATCTCTTTGATGTTGATTTCCAGAGATTTTCGATTGGGAATGGCTAACGATAACCTTTTCGTGGAAATAGACCACACGGAAGAAGTTATAGGGCGAATGTTGCAATTTACAACCTATTATTCCGAAATTGAGCAAATAACAAGAGCATCAACAAAACCCGAAGCCAAACTTCAATTCACGTGCAAGAAATGTCCACTCTTCAAAGATTGTGTTGGGAAAGATATTAAAAATCACATTTTCGATACTAGATTGAGTCAACCCAAATTCAAAGATTTACTTTCGCAGGGAATTGTACAGATAGAGGATATTCCAGATAATTTTACATTGACCGAAAATCAATTGAGGGTCAAGAATTACGTAAAATCGAACAGTTTATTTGTTGGTGATAAGTTAAGAAATGAACTAAACGCAATCGTATGGCCTGCCTATTATTTGGATTTTGAGACCACCCAAACAGCAATTCCACTATACCCGGATATGCCCCCATATACCTCTATTGTAACACAGTATTCTATACATAAATGCTCTGCCCCCGGAAATGTAATTGACCATTTTGAATTCCTGGCTGACGAAACTAAAGATGACAGAAGGGAACTCGTTAAGCATTTAATCAAAGAACAGGAGGGAGAAAGTAGTATAATCACATATTCGGGTTTTGAAAAGACTACGATAAACAATTTAGCAAGGCGATTTCCTGATATTTCGGGGGAATTAAATTCGCTGATTAATAGAATTGTAGACCTAGAGGCGATCATAAGAAAGAACTTTTACCATCCAGATTTTCATGGGAGTACCTCGATAAAGAGAACTCTTCCGGCATTAGTTCCTGAGATGTCATACGAGGGGTTGGAAATTAGAAACGGTGATGAAGCTATGGCGACCTTTGCATGTTTGGCCCAAGGTAAATATGGTAATAGTGAAGTTGAGACCATAAAAAATCATCTATTAGAATATTGCAAGCAAGATACACTAGCTATGGTTAAGTTACACCGACAATTGGTCGAATATATATGACCCCACAGCAGATAACAGAGCGTATCTGGCTTCGTGCCTTCGGCACTCCACCAAAATTCCACCTTCGGGGAACTTCAGATACGCTCGAAACGTTATAGGATGACTATTGGAAAATTTTTTAAAGACCGTGCGACACTCATAAATGAAAGGAGACGGAGGAAATGAGCAATAAAATTGAAGAAAGACATCATCACTCGAATTTTGCTTTCAGAATAATCTCTTTGATGCATGACAATCCACTTCTCCTGATTTTTAGAAATCCATACAAGCTTTTAAAAGTAGCCGGACTAAAGCTGGGTCAAAAAGTAATGGAGGCTGGATGTGGTCCAGGATTCTTTACAATCCCTGCGGCAAAAATAGTGGGAGAAGAAGGCTTTGTTTATGCGGTAGATGTACATCCACTTGCAATAGAAAAAGTTAAAGAGAAAACTGAGAGAGGTGGAATAAAGAATGTTACGCCGATTCTTGCAAATGCATCTAATACCGGACTGCCAGACCGAAGCATTGACCTTGCCTTACTTTTTGGTCTTCAGTACATCGCCGACGGACTGGTAAATGTAATATCAGAAATACATCGTATTTTAAAGCAGGGGGGGGTATACTTTCATTTGAAAAAATCAGAAAGCTTTTATACTCTGAAACTTCAGTATTATGTTGTAACAATTCCAGATGAGGCGGTAAAAACCATGAATGAAATTATGAAGATAGAGCAACAAGAGGCTGAAACGGAGTATGGGACCGCGAGATGGTTGAAAGGGGAGGGGATTTTATGTTAGCAGAACTGTTTATACTTTTTGCGTTAATTGTAATGGTAATCGTGGTGTACCTCGTGTTCAAGATGATCAAGCATATCATCGTAAACTCGATCTTGGGTTTGCTCGTTCTTTTAGCTGCAAACCTCATCTTTGGATTGAAGATCGCATACACATGGGTGGTCATCCTGATATGTGCGATCGGGGGCGTCATCGGTGCTGTCATTGTCATTTTTTTACATCTTTTGATAGGAATGTTCTGATAGGTTTGCTTCAAGCGTTCAAATAACACGCTGTTTACGGCTCGCTTCCGCTCGCCCAAAACTGGGACATGAATCATCGAAGGATGCAAATTCCACCGGAAATGTAGGGGGGTCTGGGTACAAGGTAACAACTTTTTAGTAGTTCAATCTAATAGAACCTAAACAAAATGGTAAGAACCAAACCCGCAGTTTGTGTATGCTCCGGCGGAATAGATTCCACGGTTGCGGCAACAATTGCATCGCAAGAAGGATACGAACTGCATCTCTTTCATGCGTCCTACGGGCAGCGAGCAGAGGAGCGAGAAAAAGAAGCAGTAGCGAAAATAGCCGTTTATTTAGGTGCGAAGGAATTGAAGTTCGTGGAAATACCTTTCTTGAAGGAGCTTGGTGGGTCTTCTTTGACAGATATTACGAGAAAAGTCCCGGTAGGCGAAGAAGTGAATTTAGATAAAGCTAAAGAGACGCCATCTACATGGGTGCCCTGCCGGAATTTAATTCTTTTAGCGACTGCGAGTGCTTATGCAGAGGTTATTTCCGCAGAGGCTATTTTCGTAGGCTTCAATGCAGAGGAAGCAAGGTCGTATCCGGACAACAGTAAAGAATTCGTTAAGAGGTATAATACGGTGTTGGAGAAAGCAGTGGCTTCTTTTTCTCTGCCGCCAACGGTAAAGGCGCCGTTAGTGGATTTGTTAAAGCCCGATATAATAAGAAAAGGGATAGAAGTAAAAGCGCCATTGCATTTGACTTATTCATGTTATCTCGGCGAGGAAAAGCATTGTGGGATTTGTGAGTCGTGTGTACACCGGCGTAGGGGGTTCAAAGAAGCAGGTGTGGAAGATACGACTGAGTATATGCATGTCGATTAATTCACATCGCAACAATGCGTGATGCAATATTGTAAATCGCTATAAAATATTGTAAAATATCGCAAAGCTTATATATATGCAACACATTTCGACATATTAAAGTGTAATATTGCAAGGTGCTATATTACAATACAAAGGTGATAACATGGGTGATTGTAAGAATATAGCAATTCGCTTTAAAGAGGAAGAAGAACTGTACAAGCAGTTTATCAAGGCCAAAACAGACTATGATAGAGATAGAAGGG
>JABUBN010000289.1_pt1 | contig 14552 bp, 15 predicted proteins | sample 7240341 | NCBI WGS metagenome assembly JABUBN01 (sample SAMN07256345, study PRJNA390944) | subsurface metagenome | isolation source: Methane hydrate marine sediment | place: Pacific Ocean: Eastern North Pacific, ODP site | reverse complement strand
GTCCATCAGTCCCCGGATGTGTGAGCCAAGGCAAGACCGAAAAAGAAGCCGAAAAGAACATTCGAGAGGCAATCAAGGAATGTTTGAAAGTGCGAGCTGAAAAAGGAATGCCGTTGACTGTGACAACTCGCAAAGTCGAAGTTCGCGTCTAATGTCCGTTGTTCCTATACTAAAACCACGTGAGGTAATAAAGATTTTTAAAAAACTTGGTTGGGAAGTTGCTCGGCAACGAGGCAGTCATATAATTTTGACTAAAGAAGGGCATATCGCAACACTATCAGTGCCAAATCATCCTGAAGTGGCACGAGGCACTTTGAGGAGCTTAATTGCAAAAGCAGGAATAACTGTTGAGGAATTCCAAGAAGCATTGCGGAAGTAGATCGCTGACAGAGAAGTTAAGTCCATCATTGGGGGCAGTGGGGACGGTGCCCCTCACGCTGACAACGATGATAATATATAGATTACGGCGCTGATAACATATTGATTATATCTGCGTAATCAATGAATCTATTTGATTCACAAGTTCCGTATAGTACAGGGTTGCGAACTCACCTGTAATCTGCCACACAGTCAACCCACATCCCCATGGGTCTATAAGATAGAAGTCAGAAGTAAAATAGCAATAATTGTGATAATGATTGATGATATTCCAATAGGGACCCATACGGGCGCAATCCAAGGACGAGGTATAAGAAAGAGAACATCAATCGTAGTAAGTTTAGGGGGCCATTTAATCAAGAAATAGAGCGAACAATAATAAAACAAGTCCCACAAAGCAAACGTCCAGAAAAAGACGACCATCTTATCAAGCCATGTGTCTCCAATCAGAAGAGCTACACTTACAAGCATCACTAGTGTAGCCACTTCCCTTGTTTTCTCAATAAAAAGGTATTGTTCAGAAAACTTATTGAGTGATGCGTTGTTTAATTCTAAATCAACAATTCCAAGCACCTTACGTAGATAAACCACAACTACGCCCTCTACATAAGCCATCGCAATGCCAAAAAGAGCCAATAATAAAAACTTCTCTACCATAAAATTATCTTTCGTCTCATTGTTGCAATTTCAGAAGTCATCAAAAATGCTATAATCGGATTTTCCCCTCGCCTGCGGTTCGGGATCTTCGAGAGCCCTGCGCTTTCTCCCAGTTCCGCCATCTCGGCAAGTTTAGGGCATAGGATACAGGGCTTAGGGAACAGCAAACTATTATATTCAATAAAGAAATGATGTCAATAAGTCTACGCCTTACGCCCTACTCACTTCACTCCATTGATACCATTGATATGGGGTCAAATCTAAACATGTTACATCGTGGTTGACATGGGGAAGAGAACTGTCACGGTATTGAGCGAAGGCACAGATTGCGATATAAAAGAGATATACCGTTAATGTAAAATGTTTAGATTTGACCCCAATTACCCCTGAGACCGCAGAGAAAGAAAAAAAACACAGATTACAATGATAACTTAAGACATAAGAAATCAATTCTTGAAATTTAAGATTACGGCGATTCTATAAGGAGGTGAATTTCTGACAGCCGAAGTTTGTAAAATAATGGGATAGATGACCATCTAATAATACATGAAGCTGCTTGACACAGTGTCATTTTCAATTATAATCAACTGTTATGAAGAACCTTGAAGAAATTAAGAAAATATTGGCTGAGCATAAATCAGAGTTAAGAAGGCGGTTTAAAATCAGTAGTATAAGATTATTTGGCTCCTATGTTAGGGGTGATTACACCGTAAATAGTGATTTAGATGTGATGGTTGAATTTGCTGAACCAGTTGGTTTTGAATTCATCCACTTGGCTGATTTTTTAGAAGAAATTCTTGGCATGCCAGTTGATTTAACAACCGAAGATGCTATAAAACCGAATCGTTTGGAATACATTAAAGAAAATTTAATAAATGTCTAGACGGAACTGGCAGTTATTCATCGAAGATATCCTTGAGAGCATCAAATATATTCAAGAATACATCGCAGTTTATAGTTTTGACGATTTTAAAAAGGATAGAAAGACAATCGATGCCGTAGTGAGGAACTTCGAGATTATTGGTGAAGCATCTAAGTATGTTCCGGATAGTATTAAAGGCGCATATAAGGATGTAGATTGGCAGGCAATCATTGGTTTAAGAAATAGAATCACGCATGAGTATTTTGGTATAAGCTTGGCAATTATATGGCATATCATAAAAAAGGAACTCCCTAAGTTGAAACAGCAAATGAAAGAGATTCTGAAGCAATATAAACAGTAGCAATCATGAAAGATATGGGGTCAAATCCATAAAGACAGATGATAGATACTGGATATTAGATGTTAGAAAGAGAAATGAGAAATGGCATCACCTTTTCTAAAAAATGGGAGATACGGAGACTGGGTGACACGGAGATGCGGAGACAAGGATGAAAGGCAAATACCTAAAATCCAAAATACCTAAACCCAGCTTGTTTATAACGGGCTTGGGTAAATACCTAAATAGAACAAAAAAATCGAAGATGGGGAGAAACGCTACGCTGAAGACATGATATTCTGAAGATACATCCGCCAAAAAGAGAGGCGGTTGAAGACATCTCACATTTGTTCCTCTCTCTAACTTCGTTAGACTCGAGACTATAGCGATACTTTCTGCAGCTCAATCGGAGATTAAGGCATATTTCGTGCACGCTGCGCTGAAGAAAAACAATAATAAGGAACAAAGGACGTTTTTTAATTGTAAATTTGAGATTTAGGCAAAATTCGTGAGAGTCAAATTCAGTATCAGATACTCGATCTTTTATAGTGTTTTGTAGATACTAAATATCTCTTGAGTTAAATTGATAATCATTTACGATAGACATCTTTACGATGTCGGATGTGGTAGATGGTGATTATCTTCATTTTAGTATCCACTTCATAAATTACTCTATATTCTCCAAATCTGATACGATACATTCGCTCTGTGTCCCGAAGTTTACGGTATTGTAAAGGAAATGGATTTTTCGAAAGTAATTCTACAGTTTTAATTATACGGGGTATCTGGTGTGGATCAATATTTCTCAAATCCTTTTCTACTGATTTTTTCCATTGTATATCATAGTAGTCCATCTTTTTTTAGACGTTCCTTAAGTTCTTTTAGAGTGATTGTAGATTCATCACGCCGTTCAGCAATAATTGTAAGATCACGGATATCTTCTAAAAGATCTTCGTACTCTGCAACTGGCAGAACTACTGCAGTTTTATTGCCTTTTCCATCGATAATAAAATTTCCTTTAAATTTCTTCATATTCTTTTTCCTTTATCAATCATATATATTTCATTATAATAATATATTTCATCATGTCAACATAGAATCAATGAGTAAAAGATATGGGGTCAAATCCATAAAGACAGATGATAGATTTTGGATGCTAGATGCTAGTGGAAGATGGGCCCTCTACACCTTATTTTGTTTCTGGCTTGGACCATGCCTGAGGTTTCTGTAGACATCACAATAAATGTATTCGGTTGTATCCATACATCTGCTTGAGGGGTACTGACCCCGCCCTTTTACCAAAAGAGCGGGACACTGCCACAGCCCTTTTACTAAAAGAGCTGGGCACGAGTTTTGCAGCTAAATCAGAGATTTAGGCAAAATTCGTGTTGACATCGTCAGAAAATTCAGGATAATTTAGATATGCAAGAGAAAAAAATCAAATTTATCCTCACAAATGATGTTGGTATGAAATGGCTTTCATTATATGCCTTGATAATATTCATTTTGGTTTGTAGTACAGCGTGGTGTGGAGAAATTCACGAAGCAGCCCGGCGTGGGAATATCGAGATTGTGAAGTGTTTACTAAAAGAAAAACCGGTACTCATTCATGCAAAGGACATCCACGGATACAGACCATTGCATCGCGCTGTTATGACCAATCAAAAAGATATGGTATTTTATCTTCTCCGTAATGGAGCTGATATCAATGCCAAAGGGAAACACGATATTACCCCGCTCTATCAAGCAGTTTTCCATGGTAACAAACAAATGACAGAATTGCTCATTGCCAATGGTGCAAGTATCGATGGAAAAACTGATATTGGTTGGACTGTCTTACATAGATCAGCATTCAGTAATCAGGTAGATATTATCAAAATTCTGATGCAACGAGGAGCTGCGGTGAATGTTCGCGATCTGCTTGGTTATACTCCTTTACACTGGGCAGCATTTGCTGGAAATAAAGATGCCGTCGAGTTTCTTGTGCAAAACGGAGCTGAAGTTAATGCCCGTGCCATAGATGGACATACTTCATTGCATTGGCTTGCCTATACAGGCTATTGTGATATCATTACCATACTTTTAACAAAAGGGGCAGACATCAACTCAAAGACGAAAAAGGGAAACACTCCTCTGCATTTAGCCAGTCTGAACGGTCAGCACGCAACAGTAAAATTACTGATCGAATATAGAGCAGATGTGAATTTGATGAATAACAACGGCTATACGCCTCTATCATATGCTCTTTCTAAAGGTTATTATGCCATTGCTGACCTACTCCGTAGTTACGGCGCATGGTAATAGCAGCGACAGGATCAAATGATCCGTCAGGATAACAGAACGTATTAGCGAACTAGTGAGAAATACCCGACCTTTGATATTTATAATCCTATGCGTATACTATACATAGAAAAACAAAAGGAAACAGATTATTGAACGTGAAGTTTCATACCTGTAATGAACACTGTAACCAAAAGCCCTGTTTTGGCGTATTATTATTAAAGGAGGTATAATGGATATTGTTGGATTAATTGCTGTTAGTTTTTCCTTACTTTTGCCTGCTGCTATTATAATTATTGCGATCATTGCGCAGTATATGAAAAAGAAAAAGTATTATGAATCATTGGTTAAAGCAGTGGAACTGGGAAAGAACGCTGAAGAGATTAAACAGATTTTTGCAATAGAAAAACAGAAGAATAATGGAAATGCTATCGGGTTTCTTAGAGGTGGTATTATAGTCTCGGGCATAGGTATTGGCCTGGCTGGAATAGGTCTTATCGTAGGCATACAATGGATATATGCTTCATCTGCCTTTATCTTAATCCTTGGTCTTGCGCTTATAGCTGTTTATTATTTAACAAAACCAAAAGGTAAAACTAAATAATTCTTGGTATCAAAAAAAGATGATATTTGGCGCCTGATCCAAAACGCTCAGCATGGTGAGGAGTCTGCAATGACCAGGCTGATTACATTGCATAAAGGATTAGTGTTTACTGTTATTTTCCGTATGACAAATGATTATGATATGAGCCAGGATCTTACACAGGATACGTTTATCAAAATATTTATTAATATCGGGAAAGTCAAGAATGCAAAACATTTTCGTGCCTGGATTTGCGTAATAGCGCGCAATATTGTGCACAGTTACTTTCGCAGGGCAAAAAAAAGCCAAACAGTATCTCTTGAAGAAATTAGAGAACCTGCCGGACAATCAAATATTGAAACTACAAAGAAGAGTATGATTATCCAGGATGCATTGAATAGACTTTCTGAACGGGATAGAATGCTTTTAACACTTGCTTATTATCAAGGACTAAGTCTTGCTGAAGTAGCCGAGGTAATGAATGTGTCTAATAACAATGTCAAGGTTTGCCTTTACCGGGCAAGGAAAAGATTAAGAAAAGAATTAGAAGGATACGAACATGAACTTTTGTCAGCATACTAAGCAAATCATTGCCTATCGTCTTGGTCTGTTAACGGAACGAGAAAAAAAAGAGTTCGAAAAGCACGTGCAGGTATGTGATATTTGCCAACGTGAGCTTAAGATAGAATCCGTGATTGAAAATGATCTCTCTGTGGAATGGCAACCAGGATTCATTGAAGAACGTGTGTGCGCACATGTTTGGCTAAGAGAAGCCCGGGGTATGCGTTCTTTTTGGCTGTATGCCTTACGCATGGTTATATATGGTGTAGTAGCAGGAGTCATCGGTTTAGCACTATTTCCATTAATTTTGAGGTTTCCATTTAGCCAGGTCTTTGACTTCAGCAAAATTGCCAGCGGTTTGTCAGCACTAACTGGTCCAACATCCTTTTCAATGATAATTACAGGTATAGGCTACCTTTTTATTATTTTAAGTTCATTATACTCATTATCGCATATCCGGGAGTAATCTTCTTCAGAGAAAAAGCGTGCCGGTTTTAGTGAGATTGCGATTTGTATGAATGTTATTTATTAAAAACTGTATTCCAATTTAAGAATTATTCCGTGCTTCAACCCGCTCATAAGTGTGCCAGTAATATCACCATTAACAAAGACACCGGACATAACAAAAGAAGCCGCATCAGCCAGTGATAGGGTTATTTCGGGAAATCCGATGAAGATCTCGTTCTCGATTTCATATGCCGTGCCAAGCTGTAATGTGTGAATATCCATGAATGGATAACGCAGCACAGCCATTAAATAGTTCTCATGTGCATCAGGATAATTTATGTGATAGACCTGCCCCATACAGTAGAGATCATTTCCAAAAGTGTATTCTCCTCCACCAGCTATCTGATAGTATGAATCTCCTGTGTCTGGTTTGGTGTAAGCACCCTCTGCCCAGAAAGCCATTTCCCAGATAGTGCCGATAATATCTCCACCAAAGATTTCCACATCACGATACTGCCCGTTGATCCAGGGATAGTCTTCTTTGCCCCTGAAATAACTTGCTGATAAGTCACATTCAATAATGGACTGGGTTGTAATTTTAAAGGCATATTCAGAGTTCTCCAATTTCCTTTCAGGTAATACTACATTTGGCATTTCAAGTGCCGGGACAAAATAAGGAATAAAGATCCCGGTTAGGATTAAATTGGTTGTCGGATAATACTTCAACCGGAGTGCTGCTATACCCAATTTTTCTTCAGGAATAAAGGTTTCCAGTGCAGTTAAGTCAAATGGGTTTATATTGTCTGTCGGGTTAAGACGATAAGCTGTACCCCAGGAGATTATCTGCACACCTGTACGCAGGTCAAACTTGCTGGTGTAGTAATCTATATAAGCTTCATTCATTATCCAATCAAAGTGCGGTATTCTATCAGTGTACATTTTCAAACTCACATAGCCGTGGACTTTATCGCCTACATAACTGTCCAGGTTCAGTTTGAAAGTCGTCCTGGACCGAAGCGTGTCTGATTCATCAAGATCCAGGTTTACGCAGGTTTCTATGTCCCCGCCAATTTCCAGAGGGATCTGAGCCGCGCTAATACCTGTGAATACGAGAAACCATATTGCAAATGGACAAAGCAAGTTTTTCATAATGTCCTCCTGAATGAAACCAAAACATAATCTAACATTTTAAACGCAACTTCCCCTCCCACAGAACTACAAGCAAGAAATACTATTGCCTTTCCAGCTGTCGGGTGGTGAACATATTATCCGGGATTTTCGGGTTCAATTCAGTTTCCTTTATCACAATAACAGTCTTGCTTCCCTTTTGAACATTTTGCATCTCTATCCTCTTTGATATCCAGAATTCTTCTATTCTGTAAAACCCAGATGGATACATAATCTTGAGCAGGTCTCCATGTATATCATAATATTCAGTCTTCATCGAGTAAAAGTTCTCCTTGTCCACCCATCTTTTTAGTTTACTGTAACTTATATCCTCAGGATTTTTGGGAATAAGCTCCAGGATATAGCAATCATGTCCTTCGTATTCCTCAATGCCGAGTAATTTAGAATGAAAGTCTTGTTCCCAGGAATAACCACCAACATCATCATAACTGAAATCGCTGCCCATAAAGCTTCCGCCTTTTTCCTTGGTGGCAATGCGGCGAACCTTTTTCAAGACTGGAAGATAGAGCCAGTCATTATCATCTACTGAAAGAAAACCAGTTCCCTTGATATTTGCCGGAGAAAGAAATCTCACCAAAGTGGAATCGTCTCCTTTCATCCATGCTTTTATCTCCCTGATCCGTTTGGAACCTGATTTGTGGACAATTGTCATCTCGCTGATCGTTATTTCTGAAACCGGACGGCTTTCCTCTGCTTTCTTGAGGATTTCATCACCAGTCATTTCCTGTGCTACAAGTGGCGATGTGGAAATCAACAAGCCCATAATAATCATATCAAAGATAAGAACATCGATCTGTCTGCGTGCGGACACGCACAGGCAGGTTTTTTTGATTTTTATTTTCATGTTTATTACCTCCTTATTTTTCTCTACGCCGGTCCCGCAAGTACAATAATGCCGGCAGCACGGTCATCGATGCCATTGATGAAAAAAACATCGTCAATGCAATGAGCCAACCAAACCGAGCCAGGGGCGGCATAGACGCAAATATCAATACCAGAAAACCCAATCCTACGGCAGCAGCATTATAAAAGATTGCCTGCCCGGTATTTGAGATAGTGATCTTTAATGCTTGCTCTACACTTTTACCAATTGCAAGCTCTTCCTTATAGCGGCTGAAAAAGTGAATGGCATAATCTATGCCGATTCCAATAACGATACTGGCAATAATTGCTGAAGCGACATCAAACGGTATCTTGAACCAGCCCATTATTCCGAAATTCAGAATCACTGTGAGTGTAATAGGAACAGTGCAGAATGTGCCGTAGATTAATGATCGAGAGATAATGACCATCAGGATAAAAACGAACAGAATCGCCAGAACCAGGCTTTGCAATTGACCTTTTATCATAAGATTGACCATGTTGTGTGCTAATATTGGTGAACCTGTTAATACTACCTCGTTATTACTGTCAAAATGTTTTTCAATTGCTTTTTCTACTTTGTTAATCATTTTATTCCGTTCTGAATTTTTAGTGGTTGACACACGGGATTGAATCAATGCCTGTTCATAGTCAAAAGAAAGCATATTATCCAGTTGATCCGAACCTCCCATGGATAATAACAAAAGATACTGGGCTACCTCTTCTTCTGTCTTGGGAAGCATTTCATACTCTGGGTTTCCCTCATGTAATGCTTTATTAGTATTCCGCAATAGATTAACAATGGAACCAGGTTTACTCAATATCTCAATTTTCTCAATATCGTTTTGGAGATGTTCCATAGCCTGCAACACTTCAGGATCCTGAATATTGCCCTTTACTGCTATTTGAATAATATTGGCACCTCCGAAATTCTCTGTCACAAGATTATAAGCTGATCTAACCGGGCTACCCGGTTTGAAGAAATCTATAAAATCCGATTCAGGGTTGATCAACGGAATCCCGGCACTTGCCAATACAACGAGCAACCCGGCAATAATCAACACTGTTTTTGCTCTGGCAATTACAAAACCTGCCCATTTCACCAAAGTTCCTTTGAGCAAGATTTTTCGTTTTTTATCAAGTTCTCTTTTTGCCGGACGCAACAAATAAAGAAACGCCAGGAAAAAAGTGATGGTAATAACAAAGGCAACCCCCACTCCGATTGCAGTAGATAAACCGAAATCCTTAATCTGTATTAGAGACGAAGTGTACAGAGAACCAAACCCTGCCATAGTGGTAACAGATGTTATTAAGCACGCCAGTCCCACGGCAATTACGGTGGCAAATAAAGCTTTTTGTTTATCCAAACCCTGTGAGAGTCCCTCCCGGTAACGAGTAAGTATATGAATGCCGTCTGCTATTCCCATGCTGATAAGAATAATCGGCATGATATTGCTGATAGGAGAAAGAGGGATGCCAAAATATCCCATCATACCCATAGTCCAGATGACCGTAATAATGACAATGAGTAATGGCAGAACAACCCCCCTGACATTGCGAAAGCTGATGTAAAGTATACCAATCATCAAAAGAATTGCCAGGGGAAGCAATCTCGACATATCTCCGACAATTGCTTTATCAACCTCCTGGTCTAATACTGCTTCGCCGGTCAGATATGCCTTTTTATCCAGTTCCTGCCTGTGAATAATTTCCCTGATATCCTGAATAACATTCTCTTCAGCCGCCTCAGGTAGCAGTTGAACCATAACCAGCGCTATTTTTCCATTTTCAGAAACGATCTGTCCGGCATAGTCATCATTCGATAAGACTCTATGCTTTAACTTCTGGAGTTCTGCCTCACTGGTTGGAATTTCCTCAATCAATTCCACCACCTCAATCCCATCCTCAATACCTCTGATCTCTTCGACATTGGTGATGCTCAGAACAGAATTGACCCCTTTTACTTTCTCCAAATCCAGGGTTAACCGGTCTATTTCTTGCAATGCACTAACACTAAAAACCTCATCCATATCCAGTATAATCATTGCAAACTTGGCTCCTCCGAAGGTTGCATCAACCTGGTCATAGGCTGTTTTCACGGGGTCGTCTTCAGGGAACATCTCTTCTAGATCGCTAACCACATCTACCCTGGAAAGACCGAAATAAAAAAATACTGTTAGTAGAATAACAGCAGCTATGATACTCTTTGGATATTTTCCAACGAATTTTGTTAGTTTTTCCAGCATAAAGTATTACTCCTTTTTCTCCTAATTGTTTAGTTTATTATATAGGATAGAAGTAAATAAACTATTTTATAATTGTAACAAATTGTAAAAAATTAGGATTTCAGGAAAAATGTAGGGCAAACCTTCAGGTTTGCGTTATATTTAGCAAGGCTATCCATTACAATACGTAACGGGTCAAGAAAGCCTTGCCCTACATCATTTTTTGCTATACAATTAAGAAAATCTGTGTAAGCAGATTTTTACTGAAGTTCGGATTCTAAGTGGGTGTCCCTACTTTCTAAATATCAAAAATACTGTTGTCCCGATATTCAGGGTGCTGCTGATTTCAATAGCCCCGCCATGAGCCTCCATAATCTTTTTACATAAACTCATGCCCAGACCATATCCTCCGGTTTTCTTTGAACGGGATTTGTCAATCCTGTAAAAAGGTTCAAATATATACGGCAGTTCCTCTTCTGGAATGCCTGAACCATAATCTTTTATCTGTATTACAACTAACTTTTCTCTGTCGTCAATGGAAATTTCTACTGGCTGGCTTTTAGGCTTTGAATATTTCAATGAATTTTCAAGAATATTTTTCAATACTCTTTTTATCCGATCAGCATCTATTTCTAAGAAAACTTTTTCTGGCACAGGGATCAGTTTCACTCCAGGTGGTCTGTTTCGCAGACTTTGCACAACCTCTTTGATTAATGTCGAAACATTGGTTTTCTTTAAATTGAGTTTGCCATGATTACTGTTTAATCTTTCGGTTTCAAGTATTTCTGCAATCATCTTTTCCATTTCCAATAAGTCCTCTCTAATACTTTCCTTTGTATTTCCGTCCGGAACAAACTCAAGAGCAACGTTCATTCTGGTAAGTGGAGACCGGAGTTCATGACTGACATCTAAAAGGAGCTGATCTTTTGAATGAATCATTTCACGCAGCCGGTTTGTCATAGTATTGAAAGATTCTGCAAGTTTTCTCAATTCATCCCTTCCCCTTTTATCAGATACCTGTACCTGATAATCGAACATGCCTTTACTAATTTGCTCTACTCCTTTTGTTAAAGATTTAATCGGTTTTAAAATCCTTCTGATCGACAAATACGCAGCAGTGAATACTATGATAAGGAAGATAATCAGAAGCACAACCAGCACTCCTCTTGGAGTCTCAGCTTTTCTAAAATCATAGGCAAAAAGATACTTGTTTGAATCTCGATTTATAGCTATATAATAAATTCCATTGTCAAAATCTGCCGTAATTTGTTCATTTTCATCTGGTATTATTTTTTTTCTGTGTTCTGAAGAAAAAAATCTGTCATTTGTTGACCACTGAAAATCTGGATTCTCAATGCGAATATGTATTGAAAGCTCTTGAGCGATTTCCAACGCCTTAAGCGTATCTAAAGGCATACCAATCTCCTCGATAATGTAGTTAGCATAATGGGCTGTATTTTTCTTAATAATGGGATTGAGTTGGCTGAAATAATATTTTGTAAAACCGGCAAAGATAAAAACAACAATGATGCCTGTTATGATGATAACGATAAGAAGTTTTGTAAAAATCGAACTATGAATCTTGCTGATAAAATTACTAATCATTATACCCTATAAACTTATAGCCTGTTCCCCAGATAGTCTTAAGAAATGATGGTTTCCTGGAATCATCTTTTAGTTTCCGACGCAGACGGCTTATAAGAACATCAATAGAACGGTCAAATGCATCCCATTCTATGCCGCGAATACTATCCATAATTTGGTTTCGTGTAAAGACCCTTCCGGGATTTTTCACAAACAGGGAAAGAATTTTGAATTCCATTGTTGTTAAATCAACCTCTTCCCCATCCAGTAAGACAGAATGTTTTTTCATATCGACAACGAGTTTTCCGCATTTAATGATTTCTGATTTTGAATCTTCTGAACTTCTACGAAGAACAGATTGGATGCGCGCTAAAAGTTCCCGGGGTTCAAATGGCTTGGGAAGATAATCATCAGCACCTAATTCCAGCCCGACAATCCTATCTGTAACTTCTCCTCTTGCAGTCAGCATTATTATCGGAACTGAATATTCTTTTCGAATTTCTTTGCAAACTTCAAAACCATCCATATCAGGAAGCATTATGTCGAGTATGATTATATCTGGTAATCTCCGCTTCAGGATTTTCAAGCCGTCCTCAGGATGAATCACGGTAGTGATTTTGAAACCGAACTTTGAGAAATAATCTTTGAGAAGATTATTTAGCTTGCTATCATCGTCTATTATGAGAATCGTTTTATTCATATAATTAACCTCATATATTATACAACACTGGAATAAACAAATTATTTCCTAATTGTAACAAATTGTAACAATATAAATATTATGCCTCCATATAATTATATAGAATTCAGGTAATGTCAAGCCCTACTTCTTTTTCCTTTTTCATATCTTCAGCTATAGCATTCTCCCCGTTTCACCTTGTCTCCTTATCTCCCTCTCTTCTTGCCTTCTTCCTTGCATCCACGCTCAAAAACGCCGGTGTAGTTGTCCTACACCAAGAAAGCGAAATGAAGAATTACACAATGAATATCTAAGATTGGTTGCTACCTGGATTTAGTAGGTGTTTTGACAGTTTGTCGATAAGAACAAAATCCACAGGACGGTCTTTTCTAAATGCGGAAGGATAGTTGTCATTTACCACAAAAGTTTTATTGACTTGCCAATCTGTGCTATCGTGTATTTTAAAATGCTTGAGCGCTTCCTTTATGTTATTCCGGATGAACTGCTGCTTTTTGACTAATTTTTCATAATATGATTTTTCAGCACAAAAAAACTTGTTCATTTCTTTTCTTATATAATACGGTGAAAGCCTCTTGTTCAAATGCTTTGCCTCTAGCACAAATATGATTTTTAACTTTCTATTTACTGCGAGAACATCTATCTCCCCACACTGTGGTTTAGATAAAAATGACTTTGATATTCTTCTAAAATTATCTATTCTCCCTTCAACATTATCTTGCCCAAGTGCTTGTTTTGCAATTGTCTCGGCCTTTCTTTCAAGTGTTTGATCTCGGTGCCGATGAATTTTTTCCAATACACTTGTAATCTGACTGCCTATTTCTATTTCATAAGGGAAAAACCCGGAAGTGATTGATATTATCCAAATATCGAGGGCATGTAAGCACATTTGATTACCATATAAATATTCGCCTGTTGGTAAATGGACAATTGGGCATAGATTTATTCTTTCTTTCCGACGCAATAACTGTAGTGGCAACAATGGATCGGTGGGGTCATATGTATCGAAAGTTAGACTAAGAAAATCTATGGTATTATGAAACTCTTTTCTTGTATATTTATTCTGTGTACACTTCACAAATTCTTTTTCCAGAACGCTTGGTTGAATTTTTGTAAGTGGAAAAAATTCGTTACTGCAAATATCCATTCTGCCAAAGGCATACAAAATTGCAAAAAGTGAGTCAAGCGGAAAACCCAACTGAGCCTGAAATGCTTCATTCATTTCCAAGAAGCATGGAAACGGCTCTTTACTTTCTTTTTTTTCGCCATTTGTTTTAGCGGATTTTGTTTGATAATTGCGATAAGGGGTTTTCCAACCTTCAACTTGTTGTTGGCTCTCCGCTAGTTGAAATTCTTGAGGACTAAATAATTTCTCCTCATCCATGTGTTTGATTTGAAACAAATTATTTATACTTACGTTGTAAGGTATAAGGTCATGATGAATATGATCTGACATAATTGTGGTTTCGATTAAACGAAACGCAATTGCCTGCAGATAATGCCATGCTTCTTGGTTAATTGATATATTACCCATTGGATTAACTTTCAGAATAGTTTCAACAATATATTTGGCACTGCTGGCTATTTTTGATACCTCTATCATTGATTCAAGATTTTTTTGTACTATGTCATATTCTGTATATTTTCTAGCGTCCACCTTAAATTTGAGTCTGTCTTTTTCTCTATGTCCCTCAGCAAATTCTATTTGATTATACGCATAGAACAATAAACTTTCATCATATTTTTTAATTTCATTCTCCAGTTTCTGCTGAAGGAACTGAAAAACCAAATTATTTATGTTTTTTGCATCATCTCCTGCATATTCGCCAGGAACAATATTCTGTTGACGAAGGAAATTTGCAATTTCGGAATCTATAATTCCTACATCGCTT
>JABUBN010000288.1_pt1 | contig 14566 bp, 18 predicted proteins | sample 7240341 | NCBI WGS metagenome assembly JABUBN01 (sample SAMN07256345, study PRJNA390944) | subsurface metagenome | isolation source: Methane hydrate marine sediment | place: Pacific Ocean: Eastern North Pacific, ODP site | reverse complement strand
GTAAGACAGGAGCCTGAGATGTCTAATACAGACTCAGAACAGCCAATTCAGCTTGTGCTTCCACTTTACATAATAAGAGGTGCACTCGTTTTAAGCCCAAAATGTTGTACGCAACTTTCACTATACTGTGGAGCATTGGACAAAAAGCAAATTACTCTTATTGACGAGAGTGGCAATCGTTATCCTTGTCTTCTGCATCTGACTGAGCGGCACCTTTATGGCATCGAACAGTGGCGACGGCAGGCGAAACCGTCCTTGGCAGACAAAATCCTACTGGAAGCTACGCCCGCAGAACTGGCATCGGATTCCTGTCGCATCAGGCTCATCCGGGCAAATGACCAATCTAGCGCCGCTCCAATCCCACAGTCACCAAGTTCTCCTTTGTCCCCACCGCCGGTCTCGTCTGACCAGCTCTACCTTGGTCAGCGCCTTAAGCTTGAGTATTTTGACAAAACTCCGTTACTTGAAACTCTCACGATCCCTTTGGAGGATCTTATTAGGCATGTTTTCATATGCGGTGTGACCGGAGCCGGAAAAACAGTGCTTGGAAAAATCCTGGTTGAGGAGGCAGCGTTGCGACGAGTTCCCGCTGTAGTAATTGATCTAAAAGGGGATCTGAGTTCTCTTGCTCTCCGGTTTCCGACGTTAAGAGCAGAGGAGTTCGAGCCGTGGGTTGATGTGTCACGACATGGCAATCGCGCAGTAAAGGCCGCACAAGAAGCGGATCAATTTAAGCAGCAGCTCGGCCGTTATGGATTGTCTGCCAAAGATGTGGCTGAGCACTGCTCACGTGTAGAGGTAAACGTTTTCACTCCGCGTTCAAACAAAGGCTTTCGTCTTGCTTTATCACCGTTTGTGGAAGAACTACTATCGGGGAATTTAGCCCAACTCATGGCCGAAGATCCAGATGGGTTTGTGGAAATGATTGACGCTCTTAGCACGAGCCTTGTCGAACGGCTCACGCTCAGAGGGCGTGAGAAACAAGAGAAAGCAAAAGCTTACATCTTCGAGCTTGTAAGACATGCCTGCAAGACGGGTGTGAACTTGCAAGGCTTAGAGGGACTAAAGAATTTGATCAGGCTAATAGAGATGCCTCCGATATCACATGTTGCTGCCAGGCCAGTGGACGCCTTTATCGATTTAAGAGAAAGAGCCAAATTGGCGAACGAGCTAAACAACCTTCTGGCAGGAGCCGGCCGGCTCTGGTTTGAAGGTCTTCCATTCTACCTTGACGACATCGTTACGTGCGACGACCCGGAAAGAACGCCTATCAATGTCATCAATGTAAGCGGAATGAATTATAAAGACCAGTCCTTCGTGATTTCGCACATCACGTTTTCGATTTATCTCTGGATGATGCGTCATGGAGGATCTCAAGAGCCAAGGCTCCTCTTCTACATAGACGAAATCGGGGCCGGTGGAGGTAACCTGGCGTTTTACCCGAGTCATCCATATAACCCGCCTTCGAAGCCGGGGATAGATACGCTTGTTAGGAAGGGACGATCTTTTGGTATCTGTTGCGTATTGGCTACACAGAGCCCGGGTGACGTTGACTACAAGGGCCTTGGACAGTGCCAGACTTGGATTGTGGGAAAGCTCCAGCGCGAACGTGAAAAGAAGAAGATTGAGGAAGGGGCGGGTGATGCGACAATTAACTTCAAGGGCATGCTAAAGTTTATTCGAATCTTCGAAGCGGGCGAGTTCCTCGTAAAATTCGCATCTGGAGAGCTCCGCGCCCTAAGGGAAAGATGGCTTTACAGCTACCACAAGTGCCTTACTTTAGAGGAAGTCGGAAATATAAAAAGCCAGTATGAGCATCGAGCCGAAGAATTGTTCGCCAAGGCTCTGCAGGCACAAGAAGCCGAAAAGTATAATGAGGCAGTGCCCGTTTGGCGTAGTTTCGTGCGAGCTTTTCGCTACTCGGCACGATATCCTGAGGCTTTGTTAAACCTGGGCAACTGCTTGTTTACCCTCAGGCAATACGAAAAGGCGATAAAAACGCTCGAAAGGCTTGAGAAACGGACTTACGATCGTTTAATTCTGAACAAAGTGTGGTTTCTCCTCGCGAAGTGTCGACGAGAGATAAACGAATTTGAAACAGCCGAGCAACTATTTCAGAAGGTGGTCACGGAATCAGATCTGCCTGAGCACAAGAAGGAGGCTTTCATTTGGGGGGAGTATTGTGGTCAGGCATGGCGCTGGCAGTTTCCTCGCGAGCTGGCAAATCTCCGACTTTGGTTCCCAGAGTCTGCGCAAACACTTGAGTCAGTTTCATTGCCTGAAGCCGTAGGGCTGCAACCGCGGGAGGACAACATTGACTATGAGGCCTTACCTCCTCGGCTCCCAGACGCACTCCTGTATATTCCACAGCCTTTGCCAATTCCTGCAGAACGCAAGAAGCCCGTCGATATTGCAGAGGAGGAACTCGTTAAGAAACGCGCAACTATAAGGAAGCTCGCAATGTCCCAATTGAAAAAGGCCCGTGACTCGGTTAAGGCAGGAAGCCTCGGTGCAGCTCGAAAGATCTATCAGGATATAATTGCAAGTTATCGGAAGGCGGACCTTGAGCCAGAACCTGATATATGGGCAAAGGTAGATTCTTTCAATCTTCATGTGACTAAATTCATTAAGATTAGACGCGAAAAAATCCAGGGGATGGATGGGCATGAGTTTGAAATCCAGATAGGCCGTTTATATCATGCAATGGGATACACTGTTCGAGTTACCGCAGGTAATGGCGGTATCGACGTATGGGCATTCAAAGAAAATCGGAAAGTTGTGATCCAATGTAAGCACTGGAAAAATCCGGTTGGACCTGGAGAGATCAGAGAATTCAACGGAAGCCAAGGCAGAAAGATTGCTGACGAAGCAATTTTTGTAACAAGCGGAAGTTACACAGAGAAAGCTAAAGTCGAAGCCTCAATGGCCAAAATAGATCTGATCGATGGATTGAAACTCATAGAGCTTTTTGCTGAATTCTATGTCGAAACGACAGTGTAGCGCGGACAGATTTGGTGAATAAAGCCTTATGTTTGGCTTGAGGCGAGTGGATGCCAAAAACCCTAAAGCCCTGGCCTCCCGATTATCGAAAGGACAGCAGAGCTGAGAATTGCGCCTCGTTAGAGAGACGGTTGAGGGGAAGAGTATTCCCGTAGGAAAGGAGGTGATTGAAATGATGTAGGGATGTCAAGGCTGGATGTTTGGAGGATTTTTTATCTCATTCTTTTGGATTCTTATTATTGAATGTGTTAGCTTTGATTTTATATCGTGCTTTTTTGCCTATTTTAAGTATATCGACAACGGAAGATGAAACAATGACTTCCCCCCCCGTTGATTTTTCTGTGAGAAGAGTTGAGAAAGGAGAGAGGGAGAGAATCCTAGATTTGCACTGCTCCCTTTTTATAGCTTTAACGGCGGCAATCATGTTAGACCCCTTAATAATATACTGAAGCAAGCATGTTAAACTCAATAATAGTAATAAGGACAGCTATTACTATAACTGCTACTTTAGCTTTTAATTTCATTTCATTTTCCTATATTAATTTTAATATTAATTTATTGTGTCTACAATTTCTGTAAAACATATAATATAAGTAGTATATTGTCAAGTTAAATTATAATTCTCTTATATATAGACTTACAATAGAGCACAAAGGCCTGTCTTTTTTTGGAAGAAGGCAATCTTAAAATGAAAGAATCCTTTAAGCTGTATGGAAGCCATATCCCCTAAAGCCCTGGCTTCTTGTCGTTGAAAAAAAGACAGCTGAGCGAATTTAAGCTTCAGTAAGATACACAGGGAGAATCTATTAGTCCTTCAATTTGACACTCCCCTCATTAATTGCTATTCTTTTGCTGAATAATAAAGGGGAACACTGGGAATGAAGTGTCCTAAATGTCATTTCGACAATCCTTCTGATTCCAAATTTTGTAAAGAGTGTGGGACACGATAATGACAATAAGTAATGACGGTAAAAAACTATTAAACGACATCTCCTCAGCATCTTTCAAATCTCAGAATGGCATGGACGCATTTCGGTTTCGGGCTGATAACGAGCAATTTATATCTGAGCTGGATCAGCTTGAACATCTTGGCTATATAGAACGAAAGAATGACCGATATTTCATAAAGCCATTAGCACTTTCTCAGTTAGCAAAGGAGAGCCCTGATGCACGTAGCATATTGCACATATGTAGTCTAGTGTTTGCTCTGCTGCGTGGCACATACAAGGACAATCCTGGGCAAAAAATCACTGTTTCGGATATTTCAAGAAATACGAACTTGCCTGAAGATGATGTCAGGGTAGGTCTCAGAATTATCATTCAAACACCAATTCTGGGAAGCCACACAAGCGATTTCTCTAGAGAGAACGCGTACGTTGCACCCTCGGAAAGCATTCTCAAATACAAATCGTTTGAAGACATTTTACAGGAGATACAAGAGTGGGCGAAGCGTAGAGACAGCCAATACCGCGAATCCAAGAAACTTACCCACATAAGCCCAAGATATCCAGTTGGACAGGAAATTTCACTATCTGCAAACAAAACTAACTGGGAAGCCATTAAGAATGAATATGGCGTCACTAAAAGAAGCTTTGGAAGGAAGATCAACTTCGTTTCGGATAGTCATAAAAGAGAAATCATATTTCGTGATGTTGAGCATTCATATGTATTAGCGTTCTTAGGTTTTTCAAAGCCTGCTGTCATTTTAGCTGGTGGTGTAATTGAAGAATTATTAAGACTATATTTAAAGCATAATAACATCTCTCCGCCATCTAATAGCTTTGATGATTATATTAAAACCTGTGAACAAAATAGACTTTTGAAATCAGGGATTTCTCGTTTATCGGACTCAGTAAGACATTTTCGGAACTTAGTACATCTTTCCGCAGAAAAGACAAAAACACATACCATATCAAAAGCAACAGCAAAAGGTGCACTCTCTTCCATATTTACTATTGTCAATGATTTCTAGAATATTTTTCACGCCAAGGGGATTGGATAGTATTTACAGTTACATAAAAGAAATAGACACTCGCGGTATACAAACACATGCCCTCCTAAGTCTGGGGTTGCAGGGAAGGGGCTGGCTGTTTGGGTGAATAAGCGAAAAGGGAAGCGGGTTAAATGCCCAACGACAGGACCTTGTCCAGCCAGCTAAACAAGGTTACGGCTATTATAACTTATTCCAATTCATAGTCCACAACTCACAACACGACATAGCACGACAAAAAGCGAAATAATACGACATTTCATTAGAAAATTAGACAATCGTTGATTAATTCCTTATCGTAATTAAAGAGGATGTTAAAACAATGAAAAAATCTGCTGCTATCATGCTCAGAAGCATTTCAATAGTATTAACGTATGAGGTGAGGCGAATTTATTTTAATTGAATGGAGGAACTAAAATGGTTACAAAACCAGTTGAAGAATTTATTCCAAGAAAAATTGAAGATCCAAAATTATCAGAAATTCTAAATCAATTTGCTGCTCTGATTGACGAGACAGTGAATTTTGGCTCTCATGTTTTTAATTGGTGCTTTACCAGTATACCGGGTGGAGATGAAAATATTCCAATTTTTTTATCATATAGACATGTTTTCGAACTAATCGATTCGATTTCATTGCTGGTTAAACATTCTTGTATTGAACCTTGTAAAATACTTTTACGTGCTATATTCGAATCAACACTTTCAATAGAGTACATTTTAGAAAAAGATACAGAACGGAGAGGAATGGATTTTATGGTATGGTATTTTCATCAAGAGTTGAAAATCTTAAGACGCTGGGACTCTGATGATCAAATGTATAAAGAATTTAGGAAAAAACTAGAAGGAAGTAAAGTGTTAGGAAATTGGAAATTGCCTGATTTCCCTCATATTAAAGAAGAAATTGCTAAAAAAAGAGAAATTCTAAAAAAGCCTCGTTATATTGAATCTCAAAGGGAATTCAAGCGTTTTAAAAGAAAAGAAGGAAGAGTTCCTAGATCGTGGTTTTCATTACATAACGGTCCTATAAACATAGAGAAATTAGCTGAACATCTAGGAAGATTAGACCGATATATTATTCTTTATAAACAATGGTCCTCTGTTGTGCATGGAATTGATATAATTAGAGGAAAAATTTCAATTGATGAATCAGGAAAAGTTGCTGTTTGGCAGATAAGAACTCCAAGAGATGCCCAAATGGTTACCCAATTTGCAGTTAGCTTTGCTCTAACGAATATCAATAATTTTGTCAATCGATTTATTCCAAATAAGAAACAAGAAGTATCAAAATGGTATGTTAAGGAAATTCGAGAACTTTACCTTGGGCTTTTAGAAAAAGAAATCATTAAAGTTAAATAAAAGTGGTTGTGTAAGAAAACCTGTTTAAGTCTATATGATGTCATAATAATTGAGGCAGTGGAAGCCAGGTAACACCTAGCCCCCTTGTTTAGAAATGACGCCAATACAAATGATCGCCTCGGTAAAAAGGACGATTGGGGCAAGGGGAACTTCTCAGTAATTTATATTAAATGTTGAAACTAGAAGATATAGAAGGGAAAACTATTCGTTTGTATTTATCTCATCTTAATTATGATAGAGAGCGCAGCAAATATGAATTCTGTTTTTTTTATTTAGATGTATATCACACGCCAAATTTATTTTTTGTGATAGTTAACCCAGGAAGAGATAAAGTAGAACATATATTAGAAATTCCTGAAGAATTATCTATCATAATTGATAGAGCTACAGAAAATCGTAGAAAAAATTTCCTGTTTGGGAAATGCGAAATTAATTTGAATATCAAATGGTATTTGGAACAAAAGCTGATGTCTAAAAATAACGTTATATCTGAGGAAGAATATTATAATGTTTATAAAAATAAAAAAGAACCTTTTATATCAAAAGAAACTCTAAAGGGATGCTTATCTTTTTTGATCTTATATATTGGCATAGTAATTCTGATCATTTTATATCTCTTAATCTTTAAGTAAAGGACAAAGACGAATAGAAGCCAAAAACTCTAAAGCCTTGGCTTCCCATTAACATAAAAGACGTATAGCGATTTGACATAAGAAATTCTCTGTAAGGGAGGTAAACATGAAAAAATGTCCATATTGTGCTGAAGAAATTCAGGATGAAGCAAATAAATGAAAAACATATGAGATTTTTTAAAAAAAAACAAGAAGTTAACCTCGACGATTTTTGCCGTGATTTTTATGAAAAAAATATTTTAAACCCAATGATTGGGGGAGTTGACGCCGGCGCCGTCTACTGCGACACCGTAAAGCGTTCTATCGTTGAGGTAGATCATAATTTTGCTAATATCAATTCGCAGACGTTTGCTGCCGAGGTAGTAATTCTACGATTTGAGTTATTCGCACTTGCATGGCTACATAAATTTGGAGATAAACTCGCAGTTGCTCAAAGCACTTTCACGAAGCACTACTTGCACGAAAAAAAACGAGACGATATTTGGGACGATTCGGAATCTTATAATCAAGCAATTGCTCGTTCTAGTACTCTCGGCAAAACACCAAAAAAAGCGTTTGATAGAGTATATCTTGCCCGTGTTAACAAGGCGAGAGCTGATTTATTTGATCAGTTTTACAAAGAAGGCCACGATCCAGAATGTGTTGCGCCAGCACTGAACCGACTATTTACTGAGGAGGCTTGGAAGAAAGGAGTCACCGCAGGTTTAATCATGTTTGCCCTCTGTGATCGTGTTGGCTTCGAATCCAATTTTGAGCCAAACAAAGAAGCACAATTTCGCATGACGGCAGTTATCCGTGGTTTATATGATGGGGCGCGACAGTCTTTAGGAAATATAAAGATCAAAAATTAAATGGGTTCTTCCGGGTTTGAGGCGAGTGGAAGCCAAAGACCCTAAAGACCTGGCTGTTTAGTTTCAAATGAATTTGGAAAAGAGCTGACAGGTTGATAACTTTAAATTGAGCAATATCAAAGCAAGGGATATCCATTAGAAAGTAAACTCATGGGTATGAAACAATAATTGAAAGGAGGAAAAATGGAAAAACAAGAAATTCTTATAGTTGAGTATAAATCATTAAGGGATGAAATTAAGACAAATTCTCAGATGACTGGCCAAGTGTTTACATTTGCCATTACAGTATCAGCAGCTTTGCTGGGATACGGTTTAGACAAGGGCTATTGGGGGATATTTTTAAGTCCTTTTGTTGTTTTAATACCGTCCTTGTATTTTATTTCCTCTCAATTAGAATCAACAACTAGAATAGCGGCATATATCCAAAATTATATAGAGTCTAAGATAGACGAGTTGAATTGGGAAACTGACTTTTTAACCTTAAGGAAAAACAAACTTTTGCCATCTAAAAGGAAATACACTCTTTCAATTGCAGGACTTTATGGAGGAATAGGGTTTGTTTCCATACTTTTATCATGGTTATTTCTAAGATGCTACTCAGTTAAAAATGTTGCAATTATTTCAGTAGTTTCTATTATCATCATAATATTTATGGCAAACGGTATATTGACTTTGCGCAGTGCATTTAAAACAGATTTCTGTATTAAATATGATGAGTCCTGGAAGAAATTGATTGCTAAAAAGAAATGATTTACTTTTTCAGGTGGATAAAGAGAATCAAAGAGAGTATGAGGCGAGTGGAAGCCAAAGACCCTAAAGCCTCGGCTTCCCGATATTGAAAAAGACAGCTAAGCGTGATTGTCGCCTCACTAGAGAGACGATTGGGAGTAGGGAAATTCTCACGGGGAGGGGAAAATCAAAAGAAATAAAAAGGTAAATTTAATAAATTTGCCATAAGCTCATTAAATAAACAAGCTGTGTGCTTATAGTAGATTAGGCTATCCCTTGGCTAATTTAAGCGCCACCTCATCCAATATTATAGCACCAAGAATCGGTTTCCTTCGTCCAATGAATTGGCTTATATCAAGTTTTTCTGGTACGGTGGTCTTTACATCATGAATGAATAGCTGACAGATTGTTGTGCCGGGTTTGATTGTAATCGGAATCTCACCAACATTTGAAAGCTCTAGTGTAAGGCATCCGGTGAATCCAGGGTGAACTCCTGTAGCAGTAGCGATAATCAAACCATGCCTTCCCCATGAAGAACGCCCCACAACATAACCCGCAAATTTCTTGGGTAGACGAATCCATTCTAAAGTAATCCCGAGTACAAATGCTTTAGGATGCAAAATATAAGATTCTCCAAAAGGTACATAATGGCTCTTTGTTAATTTCGATTCACTCGGGATATCTGATTCTCCTTTATAAATGTCAAAAACAGGCACCCTTGCTTGCCGTAGCATTAAGAACCATGAGCCTAAACGAAGATCAATTGAAGCAGATCCAGATTTTTTTAGCTTTTCTACGTCTGGCTGAGGAGTAATTACGAATGGATCACCAGAATCTTGTGAAGACTCTATTTCATTTACAATTTCATCAGCTTTTAAAATCATTCTTAGTAACTCGTGCGTTTTTCTATTTCAAACACCTCAATACTCTTCAGAACCAGTTCATTCAAAAGACGGCTTCTATCCTTGGCTTTGATTGTTGGATTCTTTTTCCATATTCTTTCATTATGGAAACATAACCAAGCAGCATTCAATATATCCGAAATCCTCTTTGCGTTCGAAATTGGAATTAAATTCTCAAAATAACTATTGATAAACTTTTCGACTTCTTCATTTGAGCGTTCTGGTATATTCTTCTCATCTGCAATATGTTCTACAGCTTCTATAAGTTTGGGTACCAAGGATGTTGAAGTTACGTCTGCTAATTCTACAAGCAACTTAGTCGTGGACTCAGAAGGCTCTTCATTGTCCTCGAAAATATTTAAAAATTCATGAGGAATATTGACCTTAAATTTTCTTGCCCCTTCTTCTAGGTGGGAAATACGGCGTTTTGTGTTAGGATAATGATACGAACGTGGGCCTGAGACGCACGGAGCGAGTAAATAACCAATTGCATAAAGATAGGATTCTGCAAAAATCCTCAGACCTATCAAATCACAAAAAATTTCTTCTATTTGACGAATTGCAAATTGATAGGCTGGCATCCACGTAGATCTTGCAAATAAATCTCTTAAAGTTTCTTTTTTAACATGAGGATATATTTCTTTATATCTATCCCAAAAAGTTGTGCTGATTTCGCAAATTATTTTATCTAAAACTTGTGTCATATATTGGAATTCAATATTATTAGCTTTCCAAACAGAATGTCCCAATTCGTGGCCAGCAAGAGATAGCAGTAAGGGATTTTCCGATTCCTGCGCTGGCAATCCGATTAAAACAAAGGCAGGAAGTATAGATATTTCTGTATAAATAAACGGAGAATTTTCCCATTCTGATGACAAGATAAGCTTTGTAGATGGACTTAAAATTTTTCGAGCAATTCTTAGTAATGGGCCATATGTTTCGAATGCATTTCTTACGCTAGTTGACCGAAGAATGAAGCCGAGAATCGGCAAATATAAATATATGTCAGTTAGAGATATGCTACATGCATTATTAGCAACATCAGGTGTGGGGGGGGGGTGATAATCTTTTAAGCCTCTTTAAAGTCCCCTGATGATTCTTGAATTTTCGCTCTAATATTTTAAGTGCAACTTTCGAACTTTCGTATGGGAACTCCGATTGCTCTAACCGTTTGATTTCCTCAAGGACAGCATTAATTCGTCTAAGAGAGTATTCAACAGTTACCACTTATTTAATCTTCGAAATGGATGTTGAGGTCGTAAGTCGAATATTGATTTGTGGTATGCAGCTGCAAGGCGAGATAGTGCTAAACAAAAAGTCCGTGCCCATTCTAGCTCTTCCCGGTTATCTTTTAGGTTTGTGTTTTTTAAGAGTTCATCAGCAATAGAAAAAGCTTTTTTGATCAAATCTGCTAACTTATTTACTTTTGGTTGATCTTGACTTTCGTTTATAGCTTCTCCCAACACTGTTAATGTAGCTGGGTCCATTAGAGAGCGCGTCGCACCATTGCCTCTATCAATTTCAAATGAATTCCGGATCCGCTCAGCTAGGATATACACAGATTTAAAGTTAGATTTCCTTCCTAAAAGTAAATTATCATACTCAATTGCAGCCTCAGATGCTAAATATGGAAGATCAGGATCAAGGACACGCAAGGAAGTTATTTTTCTATTTTTGGTTATCGTAGTAGACATTTAGACCCTCCCTTTTATTCCAAGCATTTCCTTATTCATCATATATAATAATTCAAATCAGGATGTCAAGATAATTATAACAAACTTATCCCCATGTGCCAAATATGAACCAATTCAGAAAAGCTTATTTTATCGCGCATCCCTTTCTTGTTATTTTTTATATCTAATTTCATTCATTTTTTCTATCGCCTTTTGAGGTGATATGCTTGATGATTTTTGCTATCATTTCCTCACCCCCTCCTTTCCTTTCCCCTGCATCTAACATGGAGAGCTTTTTATTTATTAAGCTTTTCTTCATCCATTGTCCCAAAAATCAAATGCCGAGTCGAAGTCTCCGTTCTGTATTTTATCATTACAACTCTAACCACCCTACCCTTGAGGTGATTTGGCAATTATCGGGACTAAAGTGTTTCCGACAATCTTTCCGGCTAATGAGGTAATAGCGCAAGCCAACTGCATATCCATTTGCCATCGCCCACATTCTAAAATTCAAGTAGCCCGTTTTCTTATTGAACCATTCCCTGCAAATCCTAATCCCTCGGCCACCATAGTTCTTAAAATTAATTGCATTTCGGTTGTAACATTTTCTTCTCATATTTTGCCAAGTTACATACAACCTTGACTTTTTGGATTCACCATGCTTGACTCTTCCTCTCCCCAGAATTTTTATCCGTTCCCTAGTTAAACATCCGCATGATCGGGAGTAGCCATTCCTTAGATTACCGCCAATAATCCTAACTCTTTTGCCACAATCGCATTTACACAGCCAGATTATATGACCACACTTAGTTCTTTCCTTAGAATCCCACAAAACCAATAACCTGCCAAATTTTTGTCCCTTTAAGTTAATTTTCGATGCCATTGGTCTCTTTCCTTTTAATCCTCAAATTACCTAAATCTCCAAAAGTAGGCAATCTTCTATTTTGGTGTAGTTTCTCTTGGGGAAAAGTAACCAAAAAAACGCAAGGGAATACAAACAGGTGCATAAAATTCTTTCTTGGGGAAAAGTAACCAATCCAAACTTCGCTCTATGGCTCTTATTTGCGTATTCAAACCCTTGCCTCTTTTAGCCATTCTCGAACCTCGCCCTTGCCTAAACCTTCAACCTCTCTTGTCCAACCCAAAACTTTCTCAAGAACCTTCTTTTTTGGATACCTTAAACCTTTTTCGTATTTCATAATTGATACCTTTGATTTGAAGCCTAAGTACTCAGCAACCCGTTCTTGAGACCACCCCAACCTTCTTCTTGCCGACCGAACTCTCTCGCCAAAACTTTTCCCTCGCCTAGCGTTCTCGTCTGCCTTTACGGGTTCCCCTTGTAAAAGCCGAGAAGTACAATCGGCACAAATAATGTCAATTTCTTCCCTTATATCCACATTATCGTAAATCGGATTATCGCAGTTAGAGCAAGAGGCCTTAGGCTGAATCATTACCATGTTCCCGTGGCCACACATAGAACATTTAAAGGAGTTTGTTCGTTCGCTATTCAATACCCTTTTACAGTTATCATGACTACATTGAAATTTATTCATCCGTTACTCCTTCTAATTTACCTACTCTTTTATTTATTTCTTGCAGTTGGCTTAATATAAGGGTCGTCAGCATTTGACTGTCATAACTTTCTACCTCATGTTTTTCATTGTAATGGACTATCTCTGGATATACTTGTTCAATTTCGTCAGCAATTAAGCCAATAAATCTTTTATTTTTATCATCATGTTTAGATTTAGAATTGAAGCTACGAGGTCGGAGATCGTAAATTAGAGATGAATCTAATTCCAGGTCTTTGATTTTATCTTTATACTTCTCTCCTGATGTACTTCTTGTTATGATATAGTTATCCGCCAAAGCTAAGATTCTTAAATTTGCAGCAAGAGCCGTGGTATCACCGTGTATAGTTGTAGAACAAACCCCCTCTGCCCCAGCCTCAAGGCTAAAACGAGTTCCACCCGTTATTTTACTGGTAGCACTATAAAGGTAAAGGTTTCCACTTGTATCAAGCCTCATTTTCTCGTAGGTCGCAATAAGGATATCCCCGTCTAACCCAAAAGGATTGCTTGATGTCACTAAGAATTTAATTCCACCACCAAGACCACCCATTATAATAGCCTGCGGGTATATTGACCCTGCTGCTGACATGCTTTTCAATTTAGAACTATCAGAAGGATGTCCCCTTGCAGAGTATCCCCAAACATTACAAGTCAGGGAGTAAATAGACGACATAAAACCATAGGGGCCAAACTTATTAAGTCCCCCTGCTGTAAGATTCCCACAACTTAGCGTCCCCATTCCAGTAACGTTATTACTATCGTCTACTTGGATTCCAGAGGTTTGAATACCCTTGTCAGCAGTATCGCCTCTTATTAGTCTCTCATCAGTCAGGGTAGCACCAGCCGTAACATTGCCACCAGCACCAGCTTGGGCTATCCACTTGGATGTATCCTCGTCCCAGGTGAGTACATCCTGATCGCTTGGGGAAACATTCACATCTGTTAGGGCGGAAAGTATGCCAGCGAAGTTCGTCTGCCTTAGGTTTATGTTTCCCATATCGGTTTCTTCCTAATTAATTATTGCTTTTTAAGTTCCTGCGTTCTGACCAAACCGTTTCCACTTTTTCGGCATCTTCATATTTTGTCCACATGTCAGATAAAATAAACGTCTGAATATATTGGCCATCTTGATAAGTTCTGCTTGCTACCAGCCTTCTCTCGGCCACTCCAATTGCTTCTGAAACTGTTTTATAAAATATATCAAACCAACGACCATATCCTTTTATTGCAATACTAAAAAACCGCCCCCCCCCGCCAAATCCTTTTGTGATTATCATGCCCTCTGCCTCTCAAATACATTTACCATCGCAGCGTTTCCGTCTTTATCAAGAAGATTAAATCGAGCGACTTCCGTTACGTTATCCGATTTGTAGAAAATCATCTGATTGCTTTCTATCTTCCACCTGCCCCCCTCTATGTCTTTGAGGAAAGTTATGACAGTCAAATGCTGACCTCAGTCATGGCTTGAGCATTAACAGTATGAGTCCCATCATCTTCCCAAACATCAATGGTAGGAGATAGCCCTGTCTTTGGGCTACCACAATCCGTAAAGAACGCTATTAGAATCATTCCTTATCTTCCCAGAGCGTTGCTTTCTGCCTGACAAAACTTTTCAACATGTCTGATAAAAGACTGATTAAGACCTTAGCCTGATTAGCCTTTTCTAAGCCGGGAGTTCCCCCCTTTATGGATGGGATTATTTCCTTTGTCAAAAGCTCTTTTCCGATTCCCTCTATCTTTAATTCCGATTTTTGCTTTTCTATCTCTACGATTATTTTTATCACTTTCACCTCTCCTGTTTTAAAATCTTATCTGCCCCTTGAAGAGCATCTATGAGCTTAGGTAAAAATTCCACATTTAGG
>JABUBN010000287.1_pt1 | contig 14570 bp, 16 predicted proteins | sample 7240341 | NCBI WGS metagenome assembly JABUBN01 (sample SAMN07256345, study PRJNA390944) | subsurface metagenome | isolation source: Methane hydrate marine sediment | place: Pacific Ocean: Eastern North Pacific, ODP site | reverse complement strand
TGGACTTTTCATGGTAATGGCGAAGATATTGTCTTTAATACAAAAGGAAGGGAAGCAGGATGATTGATATAAGCAGTGTGCCGAACATACCACCGGGTTTTATATTCATCTTTGGAGCAGCGTTAATACCGCTCTTCGGGAAAGGTAGAGTGAGGGATTTCTACCTCGTCATCCTGGCTGCGCTTGGTTTGATAAGCGTGGCGTTTTTAAGAGAACCACAAACAGCCTGGTCATTTTCAGTTTCCGGATTTGGACTGATATTCCTGCATGTAGATAGATTGAGCCAGATAATGGGCTACATATTTGCCATAGCGGGAGGAGGGGCGATATTATATTCTCTATCTACCGTAAAAGAGAATGGACATCATATATGTGCATTGCTGTATATGGGAAGCGCTTTAGGCGCGGTATTTGCCGGTGATTTCTTCACTTTGTATATCTTCTGGGAGATAATGGCTTTCTCTTCTCTTGGTTTGATATGGTACAGCCGAACAGAGAGGGCGACAAATGCAGGGATGCGATATATTCTGTTTCACCTGTTTGGTGGTTGTGCTCTTCTCGGCGGGATAATCATACATTACATGAATACAGGCGTTATCACGGTAGGACCCATAGAATCGGGTATAGGATACTTCCTTCTGCTTATAGGGATAGGGGTAAACGCAGCATTTATACCGCTTCATACATGGCTGCCGGATTCATATCCGAAGGCAACCATAGCAGGCACTATTTTTCTGTCCATATTCACGACAAAGACGGGTATATACGTGCTTGCGAGGACTTTCTCGGGTGTAGAAGCGGTAGCATACATCGGCGGCGCGATGTGCCTCTACGGCGTTATATTTGCAATATTGCAGAACGACGTGAGAAAACTCCTTTCTTATCACATTGTGAGCCAGTTGGGCTATATGGTGGCAGGTGTGGGAATGGGCGCTATAGGATTAGGGGTTATTGCTACGGAGGCGCAAGAAATGGCGATAAACGGATCTATTGCCCATCTCTTCAACAATCTGTTGTTCAAGACAACGCTGTTCATGTGCATGGGCGCGGTGATATACAGAACGGGGAAGAACAACCTCACGGAACTTGGAGGACTGGCGAGGAAAATGCCGATAACGATGATAACGTGCGTGATAGCGGCTCTTTCCATCTCCGGCGTTATATTCTTTAATGGATGGATAAGTAAAGGGATGGTAATTCATGCAGCGGAATTGGAGGGGATGCATTTCCTTGTACTCGCGTTGACGTTGGGCTCGGTAGGCACGCTTATATCATTTATAAAACTCACTTATTTTGCATTTTTCAGTAAAAATGAGGAGATAGAAGCGAAGGAAGCGCCGTTACCAATGCTCGTTCCGATGTGCGTTACCGCTTTTCTCTGTATGGCTATTGGGGTATACCCGAAGTTGCTTTACGGGATATTGCCTTTCAGAGATGCGGCGTTGCATTACGACGCATTCGAATTCGCGCACACTTTTGTCTCAATAGAGTTGGTGCTGATGACTGTTTTTCTGTTCTTCATGATAGGATACTTTGCACCGCACGAGAAAATAACGTATGACATAGATTATCTGTATAGAAAGGCAGGTAGAGGATTTATATGGCTATGCGAGAGTCCATTAGTGAGTTTTGCGATTGCGGTGGAGAAAATAGTGTTGAGAATAGCGGATTTTTTCGTCCGGTTCAGCAAGAATCCACTGCGAGGAACAAGAATGATGATGGACATGATAGGTGTAGCGCTGTTGAAACCTTTTGTTTTCGTTTTCAACCTGGTAATTCAGCCGGTCTATAAGCATTACGAGCGAGATCTGGAGGAGGTAAAGATGCGACCAGTAGAAGAACCAATGGAGAGAATGAGCATAGGGACCGGGGTGCTGCTGGTGCTTCTCTTCTTCGCTTTATATTTAATCGCTATGTTTATACACGGGTGGCTGGCTTAGTCTTCACTAAATGAACACGAAAGAATTGATAAGGGACGTAACGATAACAATTTTGAGAAGAGCGGAGACAACGCTTCCGGGCGATGTGAAAGAGGCGTTGGCTCGTGCATACGAGTGCGAAACGAATGAAATAGCAAAGGTGCAGTTGGAGGCGATGCTCGAGAACGTAAAGCTTGCGGAGGAGATGCAAAGACCTTTATGTCAGGATACGGGCATCCCGCTTTTTTACGTAAAGCTCGGAAGTGGCAACGTAAACCTTCAGGACATTGAGAGCGGCATACGCGAGGGCGTGAAGGAAGCTACGGAGATAATCCCTCTGCGTCCAAACGTGGTGGATGCGATAACAAGGGCGGGTGGGAAAGCAGCGAACGTAGGTGATAGAATGCCGTATATAAATTATAAATTTGAGGCGGATATTGATGGACTGGAAATAACGGCATTTCCAAAAGGCGGTGGCTCGGAGAACGTCAGTGCATTTAATATGCTTACTCCTAAGCCGGAAGAGGAAGCGGTGAAAGGGATAAAGAAGTTTGTTCTCGAGGCGGTGCTCAATGCTGCCGGGAAACCTTGCCCGCCTACCATCATTGGCGTTGGTATAGGTGGCTCTGCGGATATGGCGATGAGCCTTGCGAAAACCGCACTGCTTCGACCCGTAGGTGCGAGGAACGAGGATGCAAGAATAGCGAGAATTGAGGAAGAGCTTCTCGATGCGGTGAACGACACGGGCATAGGTCCTATGGGTTTGGGCGGAAAAACAACTGCGCTTGACGTGCATATAGAAACCGCGGATACGCACATAACAAGTTTGCCGGTAGCGATAAATTTCCAGTGCTGGGCGGCTCGTAAGGCGTCTGCAAAGATATATTCGAGTGGTGAGGTGGGATATTTGTAGAATAAGTTTGCCCTCTGCAAAAAGCTATTGAGAAAGGAGGAAGAGCGGGAAATAATGTTAAAATCTCTTTTGCTTTTCCTTAAATCTCGCGCTTTCCATCCAAATATAAACAGGATAGATTGCATTTACGAATCTATAAGCTCCTCTACCACTTTCCAAGTCGCTTTCTATTATGCCCAATTCTCTCATTTTTATCAGAAAGTTGTTGAATACTTTTTTTTCCGATTCGGTAAGCGTAGCTTCTACATCTTTCTTTTTGAAATTTTGAGAAATAGGCCCGGTCTCACCAAGTTTTCTCAGAATTGACATATATCGCTCACTTCGAATGCCTCTGTAAACCTTTGGGTCAAGGTACTTTTTCCCCACTGCTTCTGCTGCGTTAGATATCCCGGCAAAGGCATCATCTTTGTCTATCACAGTGTCATCGTCTGCCCAAAAAGTGGCGTCACCTATCTCGTGCATTAAAAGAGGCAGCCCACTGGAAAATCGCACCATCAGTTCCATAGCCTCGGGTTCAACTTTTGTGCCCACCTTCTCAAATGCCGTGGATAGAAAACCTTCCACTTCTTCATCAGAAAGTTTTTCAATATCCACCACACGGAATATTCGCATAAGAGAAGGTTGACGTATGGACAGAATATCGCGTTTTTCCGGTAGTCCCGTCAGCATAATAAAAACGGGAAAGTGTTCATAGTGCGTTGCCACTTCATCCACAAAACTTTTATACCAATTTGCAAAATCCGCTTTCTCAACCAATCCATTGATATCATCTAATGCAATGAACAACCCTGCCTTTTCATTTTTTATTTTTTCCAATAAATTGTTGAGAACCTCAGGGAAGTTTCTTACTAAATCTTTTAAATCGTGCTCGGGTGGGTTAAAACTAACAGAGATACCAAAGAGACCCACTTCTTTGATATACTTTCCAAAGAATTGTGAAATATGCTCAAACCACACTTCCTCTTTTGTCTCTTTCAATAGTTGATCAAGAATATGACGCACCATCTCTTCCATAGTAGATATTCCACCTAAAAAAACATGAATACCGAGAACATTCTGCTTTGTAGCAACTAAATAGCGAAGAAAAGATGCCAGTGAACTTTTTCCTATTCCCCTATCTCCCGTTAAGAAAACGTTTTCTTGTTTACCAGAAGAGGCCTGCTTAACGTATCGAAGGATTTCGGTAATTTGTTCTGCCCTCCCAACAAAAAGTTCAACAGGCACGGGGCTACCGGGTGTAAATGGGCTATTTTCTTTGTTATTCATGGATTTCTTTCTTCCTATTACTATTCCTTTTTCTTTAATTAAACCTTTTCTTTTCCTCTCGCTAAACCCGAAATTAGAATTCCCCACTCTTTATTGACCTTATTCAATTCACCTCGTTATCATCGTTCCGGCGCCTTTTTCGGTAAATATCTCCTGTAATATCGCGTGGTTTTTCAATCCAATAATATGTGCGCTTTTAACGCCGCACGCGACCGCAGTTATGCAGGATTCTATCTTCGGCTTCATACCCGCGGTTATAAAACTCTCTTTCAGAACGTTTTTTGCCTCTGATAACGTCAATGCCGGTATCAAAGTGTTCTCATCGTTGCGATTACGTAACAACCCTTTCACCGGTGTTAAAATGACGAGTTTCTCCGCGTTCAGACTGCATGCCAGCTCGCTCGCACCGTGGTCTGCATTGATGTTAAGCAGATTACCTTCTCCGTCCGAGCCTATTGGATAGATTACGGGTATATATCCATTTCGCGTAAATAACGTAACAAGTTCATTATCAACCCCGTCAATGCTTCCAACCAATCCTAAATCAGGACGTATTTTCCTGGCTGTAAATAGATTGCCAGAAACGGCGGAAATGCCCACTGCTTTACCCCCGCTTTGATTTATATTCCAGACTATCCGTTGATTAAAATCCGATAGCACTGCCTGGACAACCTCAAGCGCATCTTCATCTGTAACTCGCAAGCCGTCAATGAATCTCGCCTTCAAACCAAATTTGTCCATCATAGAAGATATTCTCTTACTTCCGCCATGCACAACGACCACGTTTATGCCGGCATCGTATTTTAACGTGACTAAATCGGAAATTACCGTGTCCATGATGCCCGCATCTGCCAATACTTCACCACTGAATTTTATCACAAAAACTTTGTCACGAAACTCTTTCGCATAATATAATGCTTTTTCTAACTCAGCCCCGGCTTCCATATTCATTCACTCCTTCACCTCGAATTCCTCCACGCTTATCTCCCCTCCTTCCTTCTCCATCAACTTCTCCACTTTGTATTCCGCCTCGTCTAACTTCTTATTGCAAAACTTGCACAGTCCCGTACCTTCCTCAAATATCTTCAGCGATTCTTCCAGAGATAGATTCCCTTCACCCAGCGTTTCCACTATGCTCTCTAACCTCTTCATCGCTTCCTCAAAACTTATCCCTACTTCTCCTTCCTCTTCCATTTTACATCAAAATACGTTTATCATGCGATATAAAAGATTTTTGATTTCATTTTGTTTTAGCCCGCTCCTCTATCACACTGGTGAACTCCTCCGGGTCCCTTATCCTTTTCAACTCCTCCTTCCTTATCAAAACCGTATTATCTATTTGCACTCGTTTGACGTTCCCGTTCACCACGAACACCGACTTCGTTCTCGTAACCTGCGACAAACTACTGACTATTCTCGCCTTTTTTATCATTCGCTCTGTGTATTTGCTTATTCCCGTAAGAATTTTCACCCTTTCGCTTTCTGACTGCGAAAGCGAGACTGCGTTAAAAGGTGCATACGCGGTTTTAAATATCTCAAAACCTATCTCTTCCATTATATTTAATATATATCCCTCTAAGCTCGAATCCACTTCTTCTACACCGGCAGCCGAAATATCCGTGGATAATGGCTCGTCAAATTCCGTTTTTAAAAACTCCAGGGGTTCTATTAACATCATATCTAAAATATCCTCGAGCCGTAGTGCAATGTCTATTGCTGTGCTCATCCCGCCTTCCTCGTACTTGCTAACACTCCTCCTCGAAATCCCTAATCCCGTAGCAATATCCCCTAATGAGAAACCCTTCCTTTCTCTTGCTCTCTTCATCGCTTCACCGTCTATGCTGACATACAATCCTCCGGTAGCCGAATAAACGTATGGATGCACGCCCTCGACAAAATAATCGTGTAGTGTATGCACGTTTATGACAGGAACGCCGTATCTATGATATACGACGTCATCTTCCAAAAAGAAAGCACCGCTTTTCTCACCTACGACAATGGGAGAAGCAAGTAAGCAAAACGCTGCCTGCCTTATACTTCTTGATACTCCCTCGTTAATTCCATCTATGTTATGCAATATCTTTGCCAACAACGTTATTTCGCTTCTCCTCGCCGCTAAATCAAAACTCCTCGCTTCACATCTACTCGATACGATAAAGCCCGCTTCCTTCAATACTTCTATTGCCCGTGCAATCAAATCTTTTTGCATTTTTCACTTTGCTTATTTCACTTTGCATTTTGCATTTTGCTTATTTCGCGTGCACGCTTTGTTGCTTCTATTACAGCTTCCATCATCGCCGCCTTTACCGCTCCCGATTCCATTGCATGCAGTCCTCTTATTGTCGTCCCTCCCGGGGAGGCGGTCATTGCCTTTATCTCCGACGGCGTATCCCCCGCAAGAATCAGTCTCGCAGCTCCAAACGCAGTCTTAGCCGCAATCGCCAACGATAACTCACGCGGCAACCCTTCATACACACCGCCATCAGCCATCGCATCTATTACCGCAGCAAAGAAAGCGATACCACTGCCACTTAACCCCGTAATAACGTCCATGTCACTCTCTTTCACGACGTAAACATCGCCAATGGCACTTAAAATCTCCTTTGCTATTTCTTCATCCGCTTCTACCGCATATTTGCCCTTACACAGCGCAGTTACTGACTCGCCCACACGTGCGCCTATATTCGGCATCACACGAATCACCTTCCTTCCTTTAGCTTCTCCAAGACGTTCCTCTATCGCACTCGTTTGCACACCCGCAGCCACGGAAATCAAAATCTTCTCTTCGTTCATAAAAGGTGCAATCTCTTTTACTACTACGCCCACGTCGTTTGGCTTGACTGCCAGAATTATCACTTCCGACCCCTTCGCTACCTCTTCGTTACTCGCACATACCACAACTCTTGAGCCTGACTCCGGGTCAGCTTCAAAAAACCCGAGTTTATCCTTCTGTTCGTCACATATAAGAACCTTTCCCCTCACTCTGCCTATATCAGCATCCGCAGCCAGTAGCCCACGAAGAATAGACGTCCCTATGTTACCCACGCCGATAATTCCTATTCTCTTCTCCTTTGCCCTTTTATCGTTCATTCTATTCTATTCTTTCATTGGATTTATAAGCACGACGTTATTGCCCCGGACTACCACGGAACCAAGCAATCTCTTCCTTTCCCCGTTCTCTATCTCGTTTGCTCCATTCAGGTGCAAATTCAAGTAATCATCTACACTTATCAACACACCTTCCAGCACGCTCTTCTCTCCTTTCATCTCTACATGCACCCTTCTCCCCACCATACCCTGCATTCTTTTATTTGGAAACATGTTCCCATCCCTTTATCTTTTCTATTCTACTTCCTTTATTTAAAGATATGCTATGCCCCATGACCTAATTGTTGAAGGTAAAGTTGTAAATCCGGAAGGAATATACGACGTTCAGATAGGCATTGACGAGGGATATATTACAGCGCTAAAAAAGCAGGGTTTACGAGGCGAGAGAAAAATAGAGACTCGAAAATGTTTGATTTTCCCCGGGTTTATTGATATCCACGCACATTTACGTGAGGATAGCAGCCATAAATGGGACTACAAGGAAGATTTCAAGTCTGGCACCGCGGCTGCACTTCATGGCGGTATAACTACCGTTGTTGACATGCCAAACACGCCTCTGCCGGGCATAAATTCAGAACGAATAAGAAAAAAGAAGGAACTCGCACGCTCAAAATCGAAAGGATTAATTGACATCCTTTTCTGCGGCGGTGTGGCGGAATCCGACATGAATGCGATTGCAGAGATGCAGAAAGAAGTCGTGGCTTACAAAATATACCTCTCCGAGACAACAGGCGGATTGTATATACGCGAGGAGCGGCTGCCAGAAGCAATTAATGCGGTAGAAGCGACTTCTAAACCCGTTGTAATTCATTGCGAAGACCAGAGAATTATAGAAAAGAGGAAAGCGGAATTAAAAGAAAGAGAGGAAGAATGGAGTCGTAAGGGAATCCATTCCGAGCTGAGACCTGAGGAAGCGGAATTGTCGGCGGTAAAGAACGTTTTAGCCTCGGCTTCAGCTTCAGCTTCGGGTGACACTAAAATCAATATAGCCCATGTTTCCGTTTACGAGACGTTGGGTATTATAAAGCGATACAAAAGAGTTCACTGTGAAGTCACGCCACATCATTTGTTTTTTAGTAATAACGATGTATTGGCAAAAAAGGCGTTTTTAAAAACGAATCCACCGTTGAGAACCGAGGAGAACAGGCTGCGGTTGCTGGACGCATTTAAAGAGGGCGAGATAGATTTTTTGGTGACTGATCACGCACCGCATACGAAAGAAGAAAAAGCGCGTGATATTTTAGAAGCGCCCGCCGGCGTTCCTAATTTAGACACTTATGGTAATTTTGTCGCATGGTTGATTGTCCGTTGTGACGTCCATCCGGAGCTTATATCACGGGTATGCTCGTATAATCCGGCGACGTTCTTAGGATTGAACGATAGAGGCAGCATAGCAGTAGGAAAAAGGGCGAATTTGACTATTTTAGACTTTGATGTGGCAAAACAGAAGCAAGTAAAAATCAGCAGTGAACGTTTATATACAAAATGCGCGTGGTCGCCATTCGAGGGCTATGAATTTCCCGGTGCGGTGAGGCATACCGTATTTAATGGTGTAGTGGTGAGTGAGCATGACGAAGTAGTGAGTGATTTATTTATATGAATGTGCTCATTAAAGAGACAGTGAACTGCGTATGCCCTATGAAATTGTCATTCCTGATAAAATCCAGCGCATTGTTGTTGTCGGATTTAAGCACAAAAACGAACTGAATTAATCTTTGCTTTCGATTTCTTTTAATAAGTCCCGGAGTTTTTTAAATCTTCCCGCTTTGAAATCCTCTCTGCTTTCTTTTATCTGTTCTACTAACTCAGTGTCTGAAAGAACTTCAAGCATCGATTTCATAGACTCGTACTCATCGGTGGATATGGTTACCCAGCGTGCTTTATGCTCCCCAAATACTTCTGTTTCGTTCATGTTCTCAATAGCAATTATTACTCAGCAACATATTTAAATGTTCTCCTATCCTATTCAATAATAAAAAAGTTTTCCATAAAAATTGATGTTTAACGCGTTAAACAAATAGTTGATCATGAACCCCATTATAGAGACCGTCATTGTTGCGATATGGCTGATGCTGCCCGCATACATAACGAATGCGAGTGCGGCGTTTTTTGGCGGTAAAACACCCATAGATGGGGGTATTTTTTGGGGTAAAAGCAGGTTGCTGGGCGAAGGAAAGACATACGAAGGACTCTTAAAAGGATTCTCCTGCGGGTTCCTCTTCGGCATCTTTCAGCATCTGTTTTTGAACTCTTTTGGACTTTTTCCCTTCTTTTTAGTCACTCTATTTTGCTTATCGGCGGGTGCAATGCTTGGAGACCTGCTTGGGAGTTTCATAAAAAGAAGGGTGGGGCTAAAAAGGGGTGCTCCTCTTCCTCTGGTGGACCAACTGGACTTCGTGTGTGGTGCCTGGCTGCTTTTGTTCCTGTTTGCAAGAGATTGGTTTATCGAAGCTTTCTCATTGGATATAATCATTGCTGTTATTATTCTCACACCGCTGTTGCACCTGTTTACAAATTACGTTGGCTTTAAGATAGGGCGGAAAAGGGTACCGTGGTAATTTAAAGATGGAAATTTAATTAAATCTTGGGGTATATCAAAAATTATGGTGAATGAGAGGGAGAAGGAAAAGGACGGTGGAGAAGAGAATTAATGGACGTTAAATTAATTCGCAGCCGAAAAAGAAAGAAAACGATAAGTGCAAAAGAAGTGGACGGTGTAATCCAGTTATATCTTCCGATGGAACTCGCACGAGGGGATGAGTTCAAATACGTTCAATGGGCGAAGAAGCGGTTCGAGTCGTTGCGGCGCAAGAAGGAACTCAAAGCTAATAATGCCGATGCGGAGCTGGACCAACGAGCTCGGGAACTCAACAACCGGTATTTCGGCGGTGAACTCTCATGGACGCAGATAGGCTATACGACCGAGCAGAATGCACGCACGTTCGGGATTTGTAACACGACAAACAAAACAATCAGGGTTTCCGACCGTCTGTTGAAAATGCCGAAAATCGTCCATGACTATGTCGTGGTGCACGAGCTTGCACACTTGAAGGTGCCGGGGCATGGACCCGAATTCTGGAAACTCGTAAATATGTATCCGAAAACCGAGCGAGCACGGGGGTATCTAATGGCGATTGGAATGGGAGATTGAAAGAGAATAGGTATTTATTTACCGCCGAGAACGCGGAGAGCGCTGAGATGACAAAGAAAGAAAGAGTGGTGAATGATTTTTCTGGCTCTCCGCGTTCTCTGTGGGCTCAGCGGTAAACAAGTACGAAAATAGTTTATAGTAAGATTGAGGATAACAATAAGAAATAGATAGCAAAAAAGACCATAATAACCATAGCGGTGTAGGATGAAGAAGAAAAACGTAGTTCTTATAATTAGAGATGGGTGGGGTATAAACGCTAATCGCGAGTATAATGCCGTTATAAATGCAAATACGCCGAATATGGATATATTTTTTAAAAAGTATCCTCACACAATCTTAGAAGCGGCGGGACTCTCAGTCGGATTGCCACCGGGGTACCAGGGGTCTTCAGAAGTTGGTCACCTAAACATCGGCGCCGGAAGGATAGTGCAACAAGAAATAACGAGGATGAATGAGGCAATAAATAACGGCTCGTTTTTCGCAAATCCGCACTTCCAAAAGGTTATTAATAATTGCAAGCCAAATAACGCATCGCTGCATCTCATGGGGCTCGTCCAGGATGCTGGTGTCCACGCACATCAAGACCACCTCTTTGCTATAATGAAGTATGCGAAAGAGAAAAACGTCAAGAAATTGTGTATCCATTTCTTTTCTGATGGACGTGACACAGCACCGAGGAGTGCATTGGATTTTCTACGGGTTTTGAACGAAAAAATGGTGGAGTATCAAATAGGCGAAATTGCAACTTTGATGGGGCGGTACTACGCGATGGACCGCGGCAAAAACTGGCATTTGACCACGGAAGCCTACAATGCACTGACAAAAGCAGAAGGCATTAAAGTGAGCAGTGCCGAAGAGGCGGTGAAAAGAGCATACCTCGAGGACAGAACACCAGATGGCGGACAGATGACGGATGAGTATATCGCACCTTCGATTATCGGCGATTTTTCCGGCATCGAAGACGGTGACTCGGTCATTCATTTTAATTACAGGCAGGATAGAGCCATCCAATTGACGATGGCTTTTATTGAGGACAAATATCCGGGAGAGAGGTGGAAAAAGTTAGATATAGCCTATTGCGGTCTTACACGCTACTATGATTCCTTCCCCTTTTATGTCTTAGAACCGATGTCGGAAGGTATGGGAATGAACAATATTTTAGGTGAGGTGATAAGTAAAAAAGGTTTGGGGCAACTTCGAATCGCGGAGACGCAGAAATTCAGGCACGTGACTTCTTTCTTTAATGGTAAGCGCATCGAGCCATTTCCAAACGAAGAGCGAATAGAGATTAAAAGTATTTATGACCCGGCGATGTTTGCCGAACACCCGGAAATGAACGCTTTTGACGTCACCGATAGGGTGATTAGTGAAATAGAGTCCGAGAAATATGAATTGATTGTTTTAAATTATGCAAATGGTGATATGGTGGGACACACGGGCGATTATGAAGTGGCAAAGAGAGCAGTCGAAGTCGTAGATGAATGCGTAGGTGAAGTAGTAAAAAAAATACTGTCGCATAATGGTGTAGCACTGATAACGGCGGACCACGGGAATGCCGAGGAGATGGTAGATTACCAAACAGGATTGCCTAAGACAAGCCATACTACCAACCCTGTGGAATTTATTTATGTTGCGGAAGATTACAAAAGTGTCGAACTCAGACCGCGGGGAATTCTTTCTGATATTGCTCCGACAATATTATTTCTGTTAGGAATAGATAAGCCACGGGAAATGGGCAGTGAGAATTTGATATTTAAAAGGTTATTGTAAGATGTATTGCGTGAATTTTGTACGCTGGGATAGGGTAGAGGAATCAACGCATAGAAGGAAATATCGAAAAGTTGTATTTATTCAAGCACCCTAAAATATCCTTTTTAACGCGGTAAACCAGTAGTGCACATAACCACTGATGAAATCCCCTATTTCAGTCGCCGAGAAATTTTCCGGAATGGACGTACTTCCGGAAAGAATAGGTAGCAGCAGGAAAAGCGCAATCACCACCAGCACTATTATCGTTACTATTTTCATTTTTTTCTTCCGCACCTCTTATTCTTATTCTTATTCTTTATTTTCTTATTATAAAAATGTATCGCAAGCAACCACGAATTTAACGATTGGTGTTGCCAGTGTTATTGCCCGTTTTAACAAATAAAAGCGGGAAGATTATGTCGCTCAGGCAGCAAGGAAACCAAACAGAAAGGAATAATATGAGGAATACAAATGGCAACAAGAATAAATAATTTGCCACTCCAAACCCAAAAGCCGTGAGGTAAAATAGCGATGCCCAGGTGCTCAACAAAACATGCCCGGCATGAGGAAACTCGGTTGTGGGTTTCCAATAAGCGATTGAAATGCCGAGAACCGCAAGTGGATTTACAAGCCACCATTTCTCGATAAACCCAAGGTGAAATTCCATCTCCGCTCCTAAAAGAATACCGCCGAAATAGGGAAACAATATATCGCTTATCGTTGCTATGCCAACAGAGCCGACGTAACCAATTAAAAACACCGACACGCCTTTTCCTCTGTGTAATCTATACATGCCCGTGGTCACGAGCGCACTCAACACCACATGAATCGGATGAAGGGTATAGAAAATCATTTCAGAAACATTTTGCGAGAGAGAGAGGTGGATTGTCAGAAGCATGATAACAATTCCCGTAACGGCGCCAAAAGCGGTGAAAGGGGCATGGCTTAGTAACTCTCCGGTAATTAGCTTCGTTTTTTCGCGTACCCTCATCCTGAAAACATTTACGTATTCGTTAATATGCTTCATCCCTGTTTTTTCCAAAATGGTTAATAATATTTAAATAAATTGTTAATAAAATTTCTTATCTCCAAAATTTTTAAGGTTTATGCCCTGAAACCGAATACCTTTAGATATTAACATATATACCTAAATTTATTAGGGAATGTTATTTATATACCTAATTCTCTTAATAATTAAGAGATTTCTTTTCTCGGGATAATATAAAAGGGGGCAGGGGAAAAGGGAGGAAAATGAGTGCTAAAAGGGATGAGGAAGAGAAGATTGGAAGAAAGGGAGGGGTAAGAAAAGGAATTGTGTGAAGGAGGTGAAAAAATATGGATGTGGAAAGAAGAATAGCAAAAAGAGGAAAAAGTGTTGAGGAGAAGTATGGCGTAAATGTCCAGGTGAAAGGAGAGGATAAAAAGGCGAACAAAACGATGCTTAAACCACCAAAAGTACAAAAAATCGAGGGGGTGAATGCAAATCCTGTGATTGACGGAGTGAAATTTTCGGAGATAAAAGTATTCGCTGATGAGAGAGGGTTTTTAATGGAGATTTTAAGGAGTGACAACAGGGGCTTCAACGGTGAAAATTTTGGTCAAATAATATGCTCTGTGGCATATCCTGGCGTAGTTAAGGCATGGCATCTTCATGAAAAACAAATTGATCGATTGGCAGTAATAAAAGGCATGGCTAAAGTGGTTCTGTATGATGCAAGAGAGAAATCACCAACTCAAGGGGTGATTAATGAATTCTTCATTGGCGAGAAAAACCCATTAATTATCTATATACCACCGGGGATTTTTCATGGGATTAAATGTATTGGAACTGAGCCATCTTTCCTGATAGGATGCCCAACAGAGCTTTATAATCCAGAAGCACCTGACGAATTACGTTTGAATCCGCACAGTGATATGATACTATATGATTGGGGTCGTAAAGAGGAATAAAATCTCTTAGGAGGTGATAAAAATGGAGATGAAACAAATTGGAGTAATACACACGCCTTATAAGAAGGTGGAAGATGTGCCGTATCATAGGGGAATGGCCGAGGAAGACTGCGAATTGGAGTTTTTCAAGGAATACGAAGACGGGCTGAAGGACATAGAACAGGCTTCGCATCTTATCGTTCTTTCTTGGCTCGATAAGGCAGACAGGGATGTATTGCAAGAACACAATCCACATGGCACAGAGATTTACGGAATATTTGTAACGAGGACTCAGAACAGACCAAATCCAATTGGAGTCACAATGGCTAAACTGCTCGAAAGGAGAGGGAATATTCTAAAAGTTACAGGGATTGACGCACTTGATGGAACACCCTTGCTTGACATAAAGCCTTACTTCGCTGGAAACGATGCGATTCAAGATGCAAGGATAGAATGGTTTGAAAAGGCAATCCTGTTTGGTAATCTACCATCTCCTCGGCATTCCCGTGGTCCGCCGTTATCAGTGCTACACCAT
>JABUBN010000286.1_pt1 | contig 14606 bp, 14 predicted proteins | sample 7240341 | NCBI WGS metagenome assembly JABUBN01 (sample SAMN07256345, study PRJNA390944) | subsurface metagenome | isolation source: Methane hydrate marine sediment | place: Pacific Ocean: Eastern North Pacific, ODP site | reverse complement strand
CACGCGTCTCGAACTGTTTTTTTGGAAATAAATATAACTTGAGCCATAATTTTAAACCTTTAAATATTCACTTAACGTATTAATTTTTTAGTATTATAATTTTATTGTTAAAACTTTAACAAAATGATATTTTTATTATACTACATCAAAATTCGATTACATTCGATTACATTTATCGATTATACATGAATAAATAATAATTTTTTATATAAAATTACCAACAATATTTTATATTCAAACTTATTTAGTCTTCTAAAGAGATTATGAAATTATAGGAGAGATTGATAAATTGATTTCTTTAAAATTTAGATTTGAACCTCCATTTAACGAAATTACTAAGGGTACAAACCAAATTATTAATTTTGAGAATGAATTAACAATTAAAGAATTATTAGAATTTTTTAAAGAACATTTTGGCGAAAAATTCTACGAACTACTCTGGGATAAAAAAAAAAGGGACGAGTTTAGTTCCTTTCTTTCAATAATCATAAATGGTAGAAGTTATAGGGACGAAAATTTCTTAAAAACAGTTTTAAAAGATGGAGATGATATTTCTTTTTTGTATCTCTATTTTGGTGGGTAAATTTAAAAAGATTAGCTATAATAATAAGATTAACCACATACCTAACCCTGTCAATATAGGATTTAAGATATTATCGGATACATGCTCTATAAAGAAGTCTACTAATAAAAACAAAATTACTGATACTAAAGACATTATTAAGATTTTTATAAAACTTATAGGCATCCAGAAGTGGTATATATTCATAACTAAAAAGACAATTAAAAACGTAGTAATGCCTCCAGCGATAAAGCCTTCTATTGTTTTATTAGAATTTTTTTTAAGCCTGTGCGTCCCATATTTTTTACCAATTAAACATGCTACCGCGTCAGCTCCCGTTGTAATTAACGCAACAGATGCTAAAATAGGAAATGGTGCAAAAACGAATGGTATTAAAGATAAAACTAAAGGAGTTGATGCTATAAAAGTATCAAGTTCGCTTGGCCTCATTGCTAATAGCCAACGCTTACCCCACTCAGGCAAAATATAAAATTTATTTAATCGAGATAGATCAGCAATTTGGAACATAATTACAAACCCTAAACCCAAGGTGATTATTAACCAATAAGAAAAACTATATTGGTCTAAATTTAATTGACTTAAAAAACCTAAATTATCAAGAATGGTTCCTAACGACCAAAAGAAAAATATTACAATTGTTGCTAATAAATGTAAAAATTTTCTTCCAAATTCACTTTTAAAATCGTCAACCCACCTATTATTCACTTCTTTACAATAAATATTATAATCTCTCTCTGCCATAATTTCAGGGTTTCTTTTTGAAATAATTGCATTATAAATCAAAAAAGCGCTCCAAACTCCCATTTCAATTAAAAAAAATGTAGAAGTAAAAAACCACAAAAAATTCAACGTGCTAATTGCTAATTGAGGGGAATGAAATTGAATCATAAACGGAAATAGAATTCCTGCCATTAAGAGCAGTAGAACTAATAATAGTTCATTAAAAAACAAATGCTTTTGTATCTTCTCTCTTCTGTTCTTAAATACATAGATGAAAGTTATAATTGAATAACCAATAAAAATCAAAGAGGTTGGTAAATAATACATTTTTAATCATTAAAGTCGAATAATTTAAATATTTTTACTTATTGTGTGAATTAATTAATCAGAAACCGTCCCGAAACTTCTTTTCAAGGTCTTCAAATCCAATTCAAAATAATTGTATAATAATCGAAATTAAAAAAAAACCTAATAAACAAATAGATAAGGCTACTTCCAATAGGGATCAATAAATTATCGGATATATCAATTGGCTTATTAGTGAAAATATCAAAAAGTAAGAATGCAAATGTAAAAATAACTGCCCAAAGAATACCAATAAAAAAGAAGCATATTATAAAACAGGCAATAATTCCTGCTATTGAGCCTTCCCAAGATTTTTCTTTATTCCATCTAATTTTATTTTTCCCGAATCTTATACCAATTTGACTCGTTGCTAAATCTGCAATAGAACTTATTCCTAAAATCGTTAAAAAAACCATAGGTGGAGTAAGTAAGGCAGCAACCATCTGTCCTATTGCAAAATAGAGATAAGTACCATAACCCTTTTTCTCTTCTTCGCTGAGTAAAATATTGCTGAGAAAGTTAAAGGGAAAAGCAAAGAATCTAACTTTTCGAGTTAGTTCATTTGCTAATATGATAAAGCAAAAACCATAGAAAAAGAAAAATATAAGATAATAAAACCAACCTAAAGAAAATAAAACCTCACTAATACTATTTGGCTCAATTAATATTTGTAAGAACAAACTAAACATATTATTATCATCCGGAATCATCCCACTAATCGAACCTGAAAGGTTTCTCACAAAATCAACTCCTAAATACCATACAACAAACAAACCAACAAAAATTAAAACATGAGGGATTTTTCTGTATGTATCTCCCCTAAGTTTGCTTCTCTTACTTGTTTTTTCCTCTAACAAATTCTTAAATTTTGATAAATCTTTGTTTTTAAAAACAAGCTTAAACAAAAACAAAATACCCGTCGATATAAAAACTATCGCACCAATTATAAGCAAGGGGAGCCCTAACGCAAGAGAGAAGATTGGTATTGTGTCAGAATAAAGCGTTACATCTTGAAACATTAGTAATTCTATAATTATAATTATAGTAAAAGTCAAAAATAAGGCGCCAAACCCAAAAAAATTGTTAAAAACTTCCTTTTTATATGAAAAATGCATATAACTAAATAATACGAGAAAATAAGAAATTGAAATTAAGATAAACCAATAGAAAAATTCTACCATATTTATTTCAAATTTAATAAATTAATTCCTAATATTAAATATAGGGGTTTTATTCTTTAATTAAGGTTATAACATTTGTAACTATACTCATAAGAATGTGCGAAATCTCGTGAACGATAACTCCAACTATGGCTACTACCTGAACTGCAATTTTTAGAGGTTTGTACTCTACTCCAAAAAATACTACGGATAATACGAGCGAAACCAGTAAAAATCCTAAAACAAATGGTATTTCTTCAAACAGTTTTAAATCACCTCTTTTTTCTGTTTTTTTTTTTTATTTCTGATTTAAGATACAAATTACTTTATTTGAATTCTAAATCAGCGTTTGTTTATAATGTTTATAAAGAAAAATTTAATCTTTGATTAGAATTGTTCAATTATTCTAAGTATTTAAAGAAAAAGTGACTATTACTAGAATAATTATTTAAGTTTACAGAAATATATAAGACTTGATGAAACCACGCTATTCAGGTTATATCTTAGTTTCTTTACTCGCGTTCTTTAGTATAATATCTGTTCTCATATGGGTTATAGGGTTCAATGTATATTTTGAAACTATCGATATAGGAGGCTCTTGTGTTCATCGTGAAAGACGTGATTACATTATTCGAACTCAACAAGAATGGGATGATTTATGGCAGAAAACTTATTGGTCCTCTTCGGAAGCTCCAGACATTGATTTCAGTTCCAACATCGTTCTTGCCGTTTATATGGGAGAACAAGCTACTGGAGGTTATCGTATCGAAATTATGAATATTAGTGAAAATGTAGTTCTTACAAGGGTATATATAAGAGAAACTAGTCCCTCACCAGATAAACTTTGGGCAGCAGTACTAACCCAACCATATCATATCGTGAAACTAAACAGAATTCCTAAATTTATTGTGTTTATACACACATAGGAAGATCATTCTACGCATTGGGGTTATTAATTCTAAAAAACTTTTAGATCACTACCAACGAGCTGATAATATTCTTGAAAGACTCGTGTTCAAGGAGTTTGAATTAAATGAGTTAAAATAATAAATGATAAATAAAAATGAAAAAAATTATACTCGCATCAAAGTCAATCGATCGAAAAAAAATTTTCAACCGTTTAAACATTCCGTTTGAAACTATAATTACGGAAATAGACGAAGGATATTACAAAGGAGTATTCTCAAATCCAGTTGAATTAGTTAAAGAAATAGCTAAAGCCAAGGCGTTAAAAGCTAAAGATTTGTTAAAAAATAAAAATATGGAAGCGATAATAATTGCTGCTGATACAATTGTGGAATTTAAGGGTAAAATCATAGGAAAAGCGAAAAATAAAGCTCAAGCATTTCAAATATTGAAATCTTTAATTAATCGTTCTCATAACCTAATTACAGGTGTGGCAATAACGGAGTTAAACAACCCAAAAGTCGTGATTGATTACGATTGTACTATTGTTACTTTTTTAGATATTTCTGATAATGAAATTCGAAATTACATTAATTCCGAGGAATGGAAAGGTAGAGCGGGCGCATATTCCATTAGAGATAGGGCAAGTTTATTTATCAAGGAAATTCGAGGGTCCCCCTCAAATGTTATAGGTTTACCAATGCAAAAAATATTTGAAATTTTAAAAAAAGATTTTGGCTTGAATTTATTTGATACTTAGTTAAATTCGGGATAGATATAATAAAAAGATATAATTCTTAATTTTCTGAAATTTTATTCCACATTTTTAAATTTTCATAGAATTTTAACATTCTCTCAAGTCTACTAATCATTTCTTCATAGTAATCACGATCAGCGTACTGATTTTTAACCAATTTCTCGGCTAAAGCTAAACTGTTTTTATATTGTAGTATTTTATCCTCAATCACATAGTTTTTTCGAATGGCTTTTTATTTAAAATAAAAAAATATCTGTATATTATCACGGTAGTTTTAAATCTAAATAGATAATGAATAAATATCAAAAATCTACCCTAAATTAACATAATTGATATTTCTGAAATGAAAATATTAAATGCTTTTATAGATTAATTTCTTTATAAAAAAATTACAACTTTAAAAAATGATGTAAAATGACTAAACACTACAAAAATGAACAAATAATGAAATTTTTGACGATTATTGGTGCTTTAGTAGGTTTGGCAACTTTAATCCTCGGCCTTCTTGGAATGCCTAATTATGGATTCATTGATCCTGTAATAGGTTTACATTATATTCTTAATTTTATCGTTGGCCTTGTTATTGTTGCTCTAACTTTTTTAGTTGCTATGAAACCTGATAAACCACTTCCCTTTCATTGGTTAGTCTTATTTATACTAGGGATCTTATTGGTAATCTTTGGAGCGGGAATTTGGGCTTGTGTCCTTGTTATAATCGCGGCACTAATTGGTTTAATTGAAGATTTATAAATTTTATTTATTTTTTAAAATCAATTTTTTTTCCTATTTACTACATTTAGGCTATATACGTGCATACTTTAGGAAATACGATACGATTTCTTCAGCAAGGTTGATGTCCGTTACTTTTTGCAGGGCAGTGAAACCTGGAATGGAATTTACTTCCAAAACTAATAAACCTTTTTCGCTTTCAACGATATCAACACCGGCAATTTCGGTTTTTGTAATTTTTGCTGCTTTTATTGCTAGAGTTTTTAACTCTTCTGTGAGTTCTAATGGCTCCATTCTTGCGCCTGCATGAATATTAGTTTTCCAGTTATCACTTACTCTATACATTCCGGCTATAGCTTTATCACCTAAAACTAAAATTCGGATGTCTCGATTGTAATGTTCGATAAATTCTTGGAGATAAAATATTTCGTTTAATTGGCTTAAAGTATATATAACATTCTCTGCAAAGCCTTTATCGTTTATTCTGGTAATACCAACGCCTTTCGAACCATATAACGGTTTTAGTACAATATCCCCTCCAAGTTCCTCAAATGCCTCTATAGCGTCGTTGGGATTTTCGCAAATAATCGTTTTTGGAGTTGGAATTTTATACCTTTCTAAATAAATTGAAGTAAGAAATTTATCACTCGCTATTTCTAAGGATTCTCTTGAATTTATTAATTTAATTCCATATTCTTCAATTGCGCTTAACAAATCAAGCCTAAAAAATATTTTTTGAGTTGGAGCAGCGCCAAACCCTCTTACAAGAGCCGCAAATGGATCAAGTTCTTCAAATTGTTCTTGAAAATGACTTATTTTAATCTTTACTTTTATTGTTGATGGAACGAAATATTTAACATTATATCCTCTTTTTTCAAATTCTTTAGATAAAATTTGAACTTCAGGATCTTCCGGCTTTGGGGTAATTATCATAGAATACACATTTTATTACCTCTTAAAAAATTACTTAATTCAACTGACACTAAATAAATAAATTTAAGTTCTTATATATATATATGAAGTCAATGGATTCTAAAGACGTAGAAAACGAAACGGAAAAATTAACACAAGTACTTTCTATTGTTCAGAATCTTTACTATAAGAAGAAGGAACAACTAGACGATTTAAAATTAGAAATCTCTGAATTATACACCGTTTTAAATTATTTAAACTCATTGATTTCAAAGCAATCGTTTTCAAGTGCAGATGAAATTTATTCGAAGCTTTTAGATCGTGAAGAGAAATCGATTGATGATTATTTTAAAAAAGATATTTCTCAGGAAGATTTTGATGGAACTAAAATTAAAAGAAAAATTTTCTCGAGTCAAAATCAGAATAAAGAAAATTTATTATGTGTGCTTAACCTCTACGACTTTAAAAGAGTTGAGATAAAATTCATTGATCCTGAAAAAAGGGAGATACAAGAAACTTCAGAGAATTTTATTAATGTTTTTCTCAAGGGAGCGCTTATTAAAATAAAAGAAAATAACCCTAATTTGAGCATTAATTACACTTTTTTCAAAAATTCCGATAAAGTTGAATATATTCACATATCTAATTTAAGTTCAATTGAAGACTATGATTTGATAACGGACAAAATCCGCGAATTATTAGCGTGTGAAAAATAAGCTCTTTAAGAAATGTTGAATTGATAAAGTTTTCATTAGCAAAAGTCTTGTTCTTACTCTTTGCTGGAAATAAAAATCTAAAAACTCGAACACCTCATCATTTTTTGTTTAAATAAAACTGTATTAATTAGGCAGTAAAAGATTTAAAATAACAAATTATGACGGACTATATTGAAGATCCCTATATTGGATCAGAATATGATGATATTTTTAATGATTGGTATGAAATTGAGGGCGCAAGAAAAATAAAGGAACTTTCACGCCAACTCCGAACTTTTTTCAATTATAAGGCTGAAGTAATAAGATATCGATTTCGACCCAGTCCGAATCTTGCCGAAAATGATACAAACACTAAATTTTACAGTCGAAAGCAAGAAATTGAATCATTAACTCGTGAATTCATAATCTTTTTAAAAAAGTTTAAGAAAAATGGACAAACAATTGAGCAAGGGATTCAATCTCTCTTTTTTGACAATAATAAAACACCATTGAATAAACTCTCAGAGATCACTGAGAAATTGTCTATGCTGCTTCACTATTTTTCAGAGGAAAGCATTTACGATCATCCTAAATTTCTCAAATTTAATGTGATATTAGCACAAAATATATGTTTGGTGAAAAAATGCCTGAATGCACAATTTAGTGAATTTTTTGAGGAACTTGAAATAAATTACAATAATTTAGAAGGAGAACTTGAACATTTATTTGAAACAATGTTAAATGAGCAGAAAAAATCGAAAAAACAACTTGAGGAGAGATTAGCTTCATGAAGGCACACACCAATGTGTCGCGGAAAGTCGTGGGGGAGGATCGCATTGCTATCTGCCCGCAATTCGGTTGCGATTATATGAAGCGGGTAAAACCGCTTAAATTTGGATTTCTCGGGTTTGGGAAGTATCCTAAATGCAAGACGCATCACTTACCCTTGGTGTACGTGGATGAGAGAATTGGAGAATTCGTGGATGGAGCATTGGCGTGCTTGTTTGACAAGGCGGGGCTCCCTCCAAGTGATCTACTGGAATTGGTCGTTTCACACTACCACGATGAATTGGATCCATTCATTCACGGATGGGTATGCTGCGTCACGACTGGAAGGGGCGCACCTATCGTGTCTCGCTACTTGGATTCGATTTCGAAAGCGTACATGAAGAACCTCAATAGAAAGCAAGTCAAGGCGATCATGAAAGATGGGAACAAGAAAGATGTAGACAAATACCAAGCTGTCAAGAAGGGATTGAAAAAAATCACCGCACAGTACACCCGCCTCCTCAAACACCTCCGAGCACATTCGGAGGTTCTTGTGGATATCAAAAATCTTAAGTCGCTCTCAAGGAAACTTCGAAATGACTTGAATGAGTGGCAAGAGGGAATCATTCGTGATTATTTAGGGAAAAAATCTCAAGATAAATCTAACAGAATGACGATCGAGGAAGTAAAATACTATTATGACCAGATTCTCAATGTGGGCACCTGTCGAAGCTTACTTGGAATGAAGACCGAATTCAAGAAAGTAAAGATAACCGCGTTTGATCGGTTTTCGGCTTATGTGGAGTTTTTTTCTGAAGGTATTACTGAAAAATATACTAAATCCGATATTAAAGGACTTTATTTTGATATTAAAATAAATCCAATTAAAAAGGAGTCAATAAAAAAAATGAAAACGAAAGAAAAATTTGCAGGAAATAAAGATCTAAAAACAATTAAAGAATATTTAAGAAATCTTGATTGGAAGAGTTTATCTAATAATTGGGTTGTATTACTTAGAGAACACCACACTAAACCTTATGAGAAAATCCTACTTGATCCTCATAAAGATCCTTCCAATGAAAATCCTTTATGGAAACATGAAATTTGGTTGAAGCGAGTATATGCTGATGAAAAATATGATTTTTCTGATAGTCTTATTTCTCGAATTACTGGTATTTCTCGGATTACAGTCAGAAAATACCGTTTGAAATTTAATATTAGCTATTCCTACTACAACATGACTCAAAAACCAATTCTTAGTAAAGAATTGATTGAGAAAAGGGAGAAGATTCGTAATTTTAATTGGAAAATAAATACTAATTGGATGATACCTGTCGGGGGACACGGTGATTTTTTAATCCTTAACCCAAGCGAATATTGCAGTCCTGAAAACCCTTTATACAAGCATAAGGTTTGGTTAAAAAGAGTTTATGAAGATGAAGAGCTTGATTTGAATGGAGTTGAGATTGCTAAAATATGCGGTCTAAAAGATCAGAAACCTATTAGTTATTGGAGAAAAAGATTAGGGATACATAAAAAAAGAAAAGGTGTTTATATAAATACACAAGGGCAAAAGGTGGTTCTCACTCCAAATACCTATACACACCCTCAGCGTGGTAGAGTTCATAAACGTGCTGAACATAAACTAATCATGGAAAGATATTTAAATAAAAGTCTATCAAGACGCCAATTAGAAACACATCCAGATTTGATTCAGGGATTGTTAGGAGAAGAGGTGTATTTTTATATAAAGAAGAATTGTCATGTCCACCATATCAATTATGTAGGTACAGACAATAGAATCGAGAATCTTTGGCTATTTTCTACTAATCGCGCACATGGATTAGTGGTTAATGAGCTACATCAATGCCTTTCAATTTTGATTAAGTTACATCAAATTTTTTTTAAGGAGGGTAAATATTTTCTAAATCAAAATTTTGATTGTCGTCAGTTAGAAAGGGATGATATTCGAGGAAACTTAAATTTTGATAGTATAATAAGTCATTATCTCTCCCGATTTTATAATAAGAGTAGAAATTCTTTTAGTGTAGCGATGCCTGCATCCTATAAAAATCCCTTTATTTCTCTAAAAAAAGGAATGGATTATGCTTATATATATGAACATAGGTATATCATCGAACAATATTATAGGACGCTTTTAAGAAAAAATACAAAATTACCCGAGGAACATAATGATTATAAAAAAGCTAAAGAATTCATAAATCCTCAAGGATTTTTAAAACCCGATGCTCTCGTGCACCATGTAAATTTCGATTCTCGAGATAATCGGATATCGAATTTATATGTGTGTAATATTTCTGAACATCGGCTTTGTCATGGATCAATATACCAATCAGTCGAAAGATTACTTGATATGGGATTGATTTATTTTTGTAACGGGAAATATTTTTTGGATAACACTTTGACTAATAAAATGTGATTTCTTATTTCTATCATCACATTGGATTAATACTTTAATTAATCGAATATATTACTATTTCTAATTTAAGCGCTATCGAAGATTACGATTTAATAACCGCATAAATACGAGAATTATTAACTCGTGAGATGTAATCCAACTATAAAATGCGGATTAGATAAAGTTTGAATAGTATGTATTATATAAAGATATTATATTGATTCATTAAAAAACAAAGAATTAATTATTAGATTTGATTGATTAATTAAAATACAAAGAATTAATTATACAGAATTTTATATTATTTTTAATTAAAAATTTGGAGCGTATGAACAATGGCTAAGAAGAAAAAATTTTTGATGATGCCTATAATTCATTCAAAGTTTAACGATAAAAATCTAGAGGATACACTCATCAATAAATCGAGAGATCTTTTAACAAAAAAAAAAGGAATCGCTCCTTCATTTATCTTTCTCTCTGGAAGTTTTTTCGATGTAAAAGGTTTTGTATACACGGGGCTTCGAGCGTGGAAGGGTGCGGTAAAGCCTTCTAGTTCTGATGAGGGCAGAAGACCCTTATTGGAAGCTACATTTGCTTCTCTTTCAGTTTATCTAAGTTCATTACTTGCCCTGCAAGCAGATTTTTACTTCGCCCATGAAGAGATCAAAGACATATTATTAGAAAAGAAAAGGGAAGATCTATGGACTATCGTCTCAGAAAAATTGCCTTTTATTTCGCTCCCTCCAAAAGAAATGTATGGAAGCCAAGTTTCGCCAATTTCTCCCTACTTTGTAATCGAACAAGATGATGACCTCATATTAGGGGAGATATATCCATCGGCTTATTTAACAAAAGTTATCTCTTCCATTAAGACCAGATTTTTCGTGTTTTTCCAGTATCAAGGACATTCCGCTTTTGGATTTTTCGATTCTTTACCTAAACACGCTAAGTTTGGTTTTGAGGAAAAAGCGAGAGAGTTTGAAAAAGAACCTACACCAGAAAACCTACAAAAGTATGCTGTTGATGCTAAAAATTTAAAAGAAGTTCTAATCGCGCTCATCGAAGCGCATAATAATGCGTACTTAGGACAGTATTTAATTGAGGATTACGAACTCCTATTAAATAAACTATTGGAATCGGAGGATCTATAAAATGGTGAATATTGGGCTTTTAGGTGATATATCTGTCGGAAAAACTAGTATTCTCCGTTTATTCGTAAGATATTTAAAAGTTGGTGACATAGAAAAAGTTAAAGGAGGACAAAAATGTACGGTAATAAAAACAGATTTTTCCGGTGAAGCTACGGTTCCAGGTGGAAGTAAAGAAGATTCTCTTAACCAAAAAGAAACTAAAACAATCCATCCAAATAGAATTGTTTTTAGAGAAGATAAATCAGGAAAGGCTCACACTATCTTCGCACCGGGAGGAGACCGAAAACGAAGTGTAATCCGAATGGGAATTATAACGATATCCCGAATCGCAACCCAGATAATAGCGATCTTTTCGTGCGATAGAGACGTAAAAACTCAATTTGAATTTTTCAACGATGTTCGATTTTTCCCAGATAAAATTAATCTTTGTATAAATAAAGTAGATTTACTTAAAGGCGATAAAAAGAATAAACTAGAGAAATTGGAAACAGAAATTATAGATTTTTTTAAGAGAAGAAAAATACAAATAGTAGAGACCTTTATAACATGTGGTGAAAGTGTGGAAGGGTTTGAGGATGTCCAGATTTATAACGACCGCGTCGTAGAGATGATCCTAAGAATTATTACTCAATAACCAGTTTAAGTGGCATAGTAGAATCTCTGATCTTTTTCTGGAATTTGCGGGACTCTTCTTCGATTTTTCATTGTTCTCTGATTCTTCTGGAAATGGGGGCTAAAACCCCGAAATTTTTCTTTTTACTCTTCATAATTTAAATAATATTTACCCTTCTTGAAAGAGAGTAAACCAGATTGTATTAGCGGGCTAACGGTGTCTAATAGACTCGCATGTACAGAATTGTGCCCCTTATGTTCTTCACAAACCCATAAGTTTTTTAATCGATTATCTAGGGTATCAAGGTTGATATGATGAACTTTATATTCTGATTTTAAGAATTTTCCATCAAGAAGGCTATTTTGAGAGATCCCCAATTCAGGATGTTTCGCTAAATAGTTTTCTATTACATAGCGATGTTCAAGCATTATATTTTGTCTACTGAGCTTTATTGCGAATGGGTTTTTGTAACCATTTGGTATTTTTCTCCATATACGATCACCAGCGCTCTCGCTTCTCTTAATGGTGCGAATATTTCCCCATCGTTCATAATAAGTTGGAATTTTATGATGATTCCATCTCCATTTATATGCTGTGGACTCTGAAATGCCGCATACTTTCGCGAGCCGTGGATCTGTCAAGTTATATTGTTTTTCTCTGACGATGGTTTCCATCCAAAACTTATTTCTATAAAGTGGATTTTCTTTTGAGCAGTCCTTGTAGGGATCAATTGTCATACTAACTTGTCCATATTGATTAGAATTTTTCCACACATTCCAATCGTTAGGGACATGATCCCAATCGAGTGTTTTTATTTCGTGTTTTATTTCTTTTATACTCATATCACCTTTAAATTCAGTAGGCTTAATTATTTCCTTAATTTCTGAGAGATCTAGCGTTTTATAATCGAATTTGTAGTTTACATTGTATTTTCCCTCATTAAATTGGATTTGACTAAGTTTATATAAGCAACTAAAGCAATCATTTAAGCTTCTCTGAGCACCACTATGTTCAGATTTAGTTTCATAAAGCCAAAGGTTTTCTAATCTATTGTCATTAGGAATGTGGTTGATGTGATGAACTTCACATTCACTTTTTAAATATTTTCCATCGATAAGATATTTTTTGGATATGTCCGATTCAGGATTTTCTTTTAAATAATTTTCCATTACCACATCATGTTCTTTTCGCCTTATTCTTCCTGATGAGTTTTGTGTTAATTCAGGATGACGGTAATACTTTGGCATATATAATTCTACATATCCCTTATCATTAATATATCGACCTATTTCTGCTTTAGTTGGTATATCCAACTTTTTTCGCCAATTACCGATGGTTTTATGACTTAGATTGTAAAGTTCGCCGATTTTTCGATCACTTAAATCTAATCTATCATCATTATAAATACGATTAAGCCATTTTTCGCTTTTATATAAAGGATTTTTTTTAGAGCAGTCTTGTGTTGGATCAAGATTAATAGGATTTCCAGTTCTTCGGTCGATGATGGTCCAATCGGGAGATTCTTCAACCCACTCTAAGTTTTTAATATATTCTTTTATCCTTTCTTTCCCATCAATTGCTTTCTCTTCGGTGATATTATCACTCAAATCTTGGGAAATATCACTATTCTCTAAATTATCATTTCTGAAGTTGTCATTTACATTATCAAATTCCTTATTGAAATTTTCATCATCAAGATTTACTTCAAAATCTTTTAACCAATCTAAATCATCAATCTCATTGTTTTCAGAATTTTTATCATAATCTTTTAACAAATCTAAATCATCAATCTCATTATTTTCAGAATTTTTATCATAATCTTTTAACCAACTTAAGTCATCAAAATCTAAACTTTCTTCTTTACCATGGATTTCCACAATTTTATCATCTTTTAGGCTCTCTTCGAATTTATTGCCCATTTCACGATTATTTGTTCCGTCTTCAATCCATTCTGCGAATTCTTTATGAAATCTATTTTGCTCCTCTAAAGTATCTTCTAGATCTTCTAAAAAATCCTTATTTGTATCATTTTCCTTGAATTCACTATCAACCTCTTTTGAATCATCTAAACCTTCATCAAATCCATCTTCAAACATCCTATTATTATCTATATCTTTGTTTTTATAATCCTCTAATTCTTTAGCAGGAAATTTGTTGAGGATTGTTTGTAATTCTAATTTTTCCACCTCTGTTAAATTTTCAATCTGAGTCAGTTTAATGATTTTTGATTTTTCACTTAATTCCATTTGGTCATTTTTATATAAATTATCTCTTAAATATTCATTAAAATTAAACATATTAGCATTATCTTCATTTAATATTACCTCTATTATCTCTTCTTTTTTAAACTCCATAGAATCTTCTTGGTGAATTCCTCTGGGAATATCAATTTTAGATTCTTGGTTAGGATCATTTTGATCAATTTCTTTGAGTTTTTCCTCAATTTTTTCATTTGGATTCCATTTTTCATTTAAACTGACTTCTATTTCCTGATTTGTTTCTAAATCATTATTATCATTCTTAATTTCATCCTTTTCTTTTTTAATTTCGCGCGAACACCATCATTATTCCAATCACTACCAAATTCGTTCAAAAGAGAGTCACATTTACCTTTTTTTGGTTCTTAATACAAAATATTTTTAACATATTTAAAAAAAAATTAGAAAGAATTAATTAAAATTATAAATCAGAATTTAGATCAGATTAAAACTCAAATCATAGCTGTATTTTCTTTGGATCGTAAACTTGAAAGACAATTTGAATTTTTCAACGATGTTCGATTTTTTCCAGATAAAATCTCTGTTTGTATAAATAAAATTGATTTAATTGAGGGAGACAGAGATAAAGG
>JABUBN010000285.1_pt1 | contig 14629 bp, 20 predicted proteins | sample 7240341 | NCBI WGS metagenome assembly JABUBN01 (sample SAMN07256345, study PRJNA390944) | subsurface metagenome | isolation source: Methane hydrate marine sediment | place: Pacific Ocean: Eastern North Pacific, ODP site | reverse complement strand
AAAGGGGAGGGATTAATGTAACTAAAGATATTCCTCAAGATTTGCCGAAGATAAAAGGGCTTGGCGTCCAGGTAGAACAGGTCTTTTTGAATATGATTATAAATGCTTGCGAGGCTATGGTTGGTAAGAAAGGAGAGATTACCGTCTCAGCGAGAGTTGGAAGCGACAATCCCGATAGGATTGAGGTAGCTGTAGCAGACAATGGTTGTGGAATTCCCCAGGAGAACTTAAAAAAATTGTTTGACCTCTTCTTTACTACCAAGGGTTCGCAGGGAACAGGAATGGGTCTATCACTGGCTTATCGGATAATAAAAGACCATAATGGAGATATAGATATAGAGAGTGAAGTGGGGAAAGGAACGAGGTTTACTGTCTCTCTACCAATCTGGGAAGAGAAAAAAACTTGAGTAGGGTTAAATAATGGAATAGAACTTCACAAAATCTATTCCCCCTCACCCTAGCCCTCTCCCCAAAGGGGAGAGGGAAAAGAGATATGCGAAAACCAATAATTGTTTTACTTGGGCCAACTGCTTCCGGGAAGACGGAAGTTGCCTTATCTTTAGCCAAGAAGGTTAACGCCGAAATTATTTCTGCTGATTCGATGCAGGTATATAAATATCTTAACCTTGGAACTGCCAAGCCTTCGAGAAGAATAAGACAAACTATTCCCCATCACCTTATTGATATCAAGTATCCGGATGAGGAGTTCAGCGCTGGCGAATTCCAGTTGAGAGCAATAAAAGCTATTGAAAGAATTTTCAAGAAAGAGAAACTACCTATTTTGATTGGGGGCACTGCTTTATATATCCGCACCATAACCGACGGTATCTGTCCTATCCCGTCGAGAAATGATAAAGTCAGGAAACATCTTTCTCAACTTGCTAAGAAATATGGTAGAAGTTATCTTTATAAAAGACTTGGGAAAATCGATAAACAGGCTTGTGAGAAAATTCACCCAAATAATCTAAAACGAATCATTCGTGCCTTAGAGATATACTCTTTAACCAAGATTCCCTTCTCTGCCTGGCAGGATAGGAGATACTCTCTTCCCTATCCAATAATTACATTCGGTCTCGATTGGGAAAGAAACCTCGTCTATGAGAGAATTGGTCGTCGGGTGGATGAAATGATTAAGGAAGGACTGGTGGGGGAAGTCAAAAGATTGTTAACCAAGGGCTATTCCAAGAGACTCAATTCTCTACAGGGTTTAGGATACAGACAGGCAATAGAATTTTTAGAAGGAAAATACGACCGGGAGAGGATGAAATATCTGATTAAAAGGGATACACGGCGCTATGCCAAAAGGCAATTGACCTGGTGGAGAAAGGATGGGCGAATCCACTGGATTAAGATGGATGAAGGAAAGAAGGCAAAGGAAGTTGCTGGAGAGATAAAAAATATTTGTCAAAGAAAGCGATTTTTAGTATAATAAACCAAACTTGTTAAAGTCTTTTCTGAACTATCTTTTCAAATGTTAGATTTATAGGCACGATTTTAACCGTGCAAATGTAGCTGCAGAGCGAAGCTCTATTACATAATCGTGTCACTGCGAGTCCCGATTGAAAATCGGGAAAAGGAGCGTGGTCCCGATGAATCGGGACTTCACTTCGTTCGCAATGACAGCGCTTTGCTGCTACAAAAAGGAAAGGGGGCTTTTTAATTAAGAAACTTAAGGAGACGGAATATTACAAAAAAGAGAAAGTGCTTCTGGTAGGAGTAGAACTGATGGGTAAAAATGCCAGGTTTGTTGAGGAAAGCCTGGAGGAGTTGGCTTTTCTGACGAGTTCAGCCAATGCTGAAGTTACTTGTCAAACAACCCAAAGAAGAGAGCGAATCGATCCCGCCTGCTTTATCGGGAGAGGAAAAGCTTCGGAGATAAAAAATCTCTGCGCTGAACAGGAAATTACTACAGTCATTTTTGATGATGACCTTTCGCCTGCGCAGCAGAGAAATTTAGAAGAAATTATTAAGTGCAAGGTCATTGACCGCACCCGCTTAATTTTAGACATATTCGCCAGTAGAGCTCGCACCCAGGAGGGGAAATTACAGGTAGAGTTGGCTCAGTTAACTTACCTTTTGCCTCGCTTGACTGGAAAAGGAGTAACTCTTGCCCAACAGGTAGGTGGCATTGGAGTGCGTGGTCCGGGAGAGAAGAAACTGGAATATGATAGAAGGAGGGTAGAGGAACGGATAAGTAAACTGCAAAAGGAGATAAATAAAGTAAGTGAGCACCGTGAGCAGCAAAGACAGAGACGGCAAAGAGTTCCCCTGCCGATTATTGCCATTGTGGGTTACACCAATTCAGGAAAAACAACTTTGCTGAATACCTTGACCTCTTCCCACGTCTTCGTAGAGGATAAACTATTTTCCACTCTCGATCCCACCATACGCGGGTTGATTTTGCCCAACAAAGAGAAAGTACTACTTGTAGATACAGTAGGGTTTATTCATAAACTACCCCATCAATTAGTAGCTGCCTTCAGAGCGACCCTGGAAGAGGTTACTTCCAGTGACTTACTTCTTCACATCGTGGATACCAGCCATCCTGAGTTTAAAAAACAGATTGTTGCCGTAGAGAAGGTTCTTCAGGAACTTGATGCTCTGGGCAAACCAACGATAACTATTTTTAATAAAATGGACCTGATTAAAAATAAACCACTCTTGCCTCGTCTGAAAAGGAAGTATAAAGATAGTATAAATATTTCCGCTAAGAAGGGTTGGGGTCTGGATAGATTGTATGATAGAATAATTGAGCACTTCGGAAAAGATAGGAGCACCATAGAACTCGTAATTCCTCAGGCTCGCAGTGACCTGGTGAATCTGGTCTACGAAAAGGGTACAGTCCTTTCCCGTAAGTATAATGGTAAAGACATACTACTTCAGGCACAACTTGACCAGAAGACTGCTCAAAGGTTAAAAGAGTTTATTAAGAAAAAACGTCGACGCGCAGTCCATGGAGTAAGAGGCAGACGCTCCGATTAATCGGAGCTATTCCTTAGGAGTTAAATTTGAGTTTGGCTAATTATATTTCTCTTTTTCGTATAGTCATAATCCCGGTTTTCGTGATTCTCTTACTCAAACGCCATCCTTATTTGCCTTTGCTTCTATTCTCATTGGCAATTGTCACCGATGGACTGGATGGAATGGCTGCCCGTATTCAAAAGCAGAAGACAAAATTGGGAAGTATCCTCGATCCTCTGGCAGACAAACTTTTATTGACTTCTGCCTATATAACCTTAGCCATCCTGAAGCTTGTTCCCCTGTGGGTAGTGATTATTATTTTCGGTCGAGATTTGATTCTTATCTCAGGCTGGTTGATAATCTATTTTTCCACAGGTATGTCCACAGTTATCCCTACTATATTGGGTAAAGCGGCTGCGGTTTTGCAGATGACTGTAGTGTTTTTAGTTCTTCTAAGTAGCAGTGGTTATCTGGCAGAAGGAAAGTGGTTGACAGTTAAGCCGTTTATTCTCTCTGTTATGATTTTATTTACGGTTATTTCAGGAATGGAATATTGCCTTCGCGGAATTCGTATGATAAGTAAGGAGACTGCTTAACGTAAGAAGTTTTGGAGTCCTCCCGAAAGGGAGGTTCGGGCGACCATCCCGATATATCGGGACCCCTACGCGATTCGCAAGGAGTCCATATAATGGATATATTTAAATTTATATTAATTTTATTAAGTGCATATTTGATCGGTTCTCTTCCCTTCGGTTACCTCGCGGGAAAGTTAATTAAGCGTGTCGACCTTAGGCAAGAGGGAAGCAAAAATGTGGGAGCTACCAATGTTTTTCGAGTGATGGGAACTTTGCCGGCCATTGTGGTTCTTCTTTTAGATATTTCCAAGGGGTTTCTCGCTATCCATCTGGTCAGTTTATTCCAGTTGGGTGGAAGTGCAGGAATATCGCTACAAGCTTTTAACCTGGTCAGGATACTCGCTGGATTAGCTGCAATCGCCGGACATAACTGGACTATATTTTTGAAGTTCCGTGGAGGAAAGGGCGTAGCTACTGGTTGCGGGGTTTCCCTGGGGTTGGCACTCCTTCCTGCCTTAGTGAGTCTGGCAATCTTTGTAGTGGTAACAGGTTTAACTCGCTATGTATCTTTAGGCTCAATGTTTGCAGTTTTGGCATTTCCTTTAAATTGCCTATTATTCAAGGAATCGCTAATTTTAGTCTTTTTCGGCAGTTTTGTCGCCCTGGTGGTAGTGGTCAGGCACCAGGCTAATATAAAGAGGTTAATTGCTGGCACAGAAAATAGAATCGAATGGGTAAGAAATAAAGAAAAAAATTCCAACTTTTAAGAAGGGAAAGAAAAGTGGTGAAAAGTGTCGCTATACTGGGTGCAGGGAGTTGGGGAATAACGCTTGCTATAATGCTCTTTGAAAAAGGATTTTTTGTAAAAGTCTGGGAATTTGAGAAAAAACAGGCTCAAATACTTAGAGAGAAACGCAAGTTTAGATTCTTGCCCTGGATAGATATTCCCCGGGAAATTGAAATCATTTCCAACATTTCTTATGCCCTCGATGGCGTGCGATTAGTTGTAGTAGCCCTCCCTTCCCATGTGGTTAGAAGAGCAGCAAAAAAGATGGCTAAAGTACCTTTACCAGAAGATATAACAATTGTCAATGTGTCCAAAGGACTGGAAGATAAAACTCTTCTCAGAATGTCTCAAGTCTTATCTGAAGAGTTACCCGAGAAATTAGGAAAACGGATTGTAGTTCTCTCAGGTCCTTCCCATGCAGAGGAGGTCAGTAGAAAAATTCCCACTACAGTTGTGGTGGCTTCCAGGAACGAAAAGTTGAACCAGGAAGTTCAAAAAATCTTTTTTGCGCCATTCTTTCGGGTATATACAAATCTGGACATTATTGGAGTGGAAATGGGTGGGGCGTTAAAGAACATTATTGCCTTAGCTGCCGGGATTGGCGATGGATTGGGATTGGGCGATAACAGCAAGGCAGGTTTAATTACCAGAGGATTAGTAGAAATTACGCGGTTAGGCAAAGCTCTGGGAGCAAAACCCTTAACATTTTCAGGACTTTCCGGAATGGGAGACCTGATTGTGACCTGCACAAGTGGCTACAGTCGGAATCGAAGTTTTGGAGAGAAAATCGGTCAGGGCGAGACCTTAAAAAAAGCGCTCTCCGAGATAAAGATGGTTGTTGAGGGAATCCGCACTACAAAAGCAGCTTATCAACTGGCAAAGAAATACAAAGTTTCTATGCCTATCACTGAGGAAGTGTATAAAGTTATTTTTAAGAACAAGAAGCCATCTGAGGCAGTGAAAGATTTGATGCTTCGACAAGTAAAGCCAGAGTTAGAAGAAGATTTTCTGAAAATGTAATTAGAAAATGTAATTTAGAGGAGGGAGCAAATGAACAAATCCGATCTGATTGAAGAAGTTGCCAGAGTCACCTGCGCTAAGCAAGAAGCAAAGGATGCTGTCAATGCCTTGTTTTCCGTTATCAAGCAGGCTTTAGGGAAGAATGACAGAGTAGGAATCTCGGGATTTGGAACTTTCAGTGTGCGAGCAAGGAAACCAAGGATGGGTCGTAATCCCAGGACGGGACAACCAATAGAAATTTCAGCAAAAAGAGTTGTCAAGTTTAAGCCGGCCAAAGAGATTTTGGAGGATTAGTAAAATTTATAACGAGGTGAGTAGGAACGACTATGCAAATCCCAGATAAAAATTTCTTTTCCATAGGAGAAGCGAGTAAAATCACTGGTGTAAAGTCTTATATCCTGAGATACTGGGAGTCGGAATTTAAACTGCTCCGACCAGCGAGAAGGGAAAGCGGGCATCGAAAGTATACTCGTAAAGACTTAGAGGTGATTGGTGAGATAAAAGAATTGCTTTACGAGAGGAGATTCAGTATAGCTGGTGCAAAGAGACATTTACTTGATGATAGAAAGAACAAGAAAGAGCAGCTGAAACTCGACTGGGGAAAGGATAGCGCTGCTATAAGCGCACTAAAGGATACAAAAAAGGAGATAAAAGAAATACTCAAACTCCTGGAAAAATAAAAAAATGTGGAGTCCTCCCGAAAGGGAGGTTCCATAGTTGTGTGATTACCAAATGAAAAATCGGGGCGTGGCGCAGTTGGCTAGCGCACCAGACTGGGGGTCTGGGGGTCAGCGGTTCGAGTCCGCTCGTCCCGATTGTAATGCAGGGCTTTATGCCCGCAAGAATTACGCCCATAAAGGGCTACACTACACTGTTTTTGAAATTAAACCCTCAAGGTGTAAATTGGTTGGAAGATGCGAATTCATATAATTAGAAAAAAGGTGCCAGTTGAAAAATCTAAATGATATTAGAGAACGTTATCTTAAAGAGCCATTTAATAAGAGGTTGGGGCATTTAGCTAGTGATTTAGCTCGTATATCTGCTTTATTAGGAAATTCTAAAAATAAAGAGGCTGTTGATGATATTTTAAAAGAGAGCAAATTTTTTATTGAATGGACAGTGTCAGAGGCTCCATCTGATGTCCAAACATTACTTTCTGAGATGCAAATCAAATTGGCGCAATTACATCTTCATTTATTACATCAGAAAGAAAACCCTACAGAAATAGACCATTTAAAGAGAATAACTAAAACTTGGAGTGAGCAACTACTAGAAATTTCAGGCCTTCTTGTAAAATAGCCGATGAAACAATGCCAAAACTACCACGCTGGCAAGAATAATCAATATTTTGAATGGGGGTAAAAATGACAGAAAAGATTAACCGTGCGGGAGTAAGAGTGGTTCTACTGGCACTTGTAAGTTTGACTTTGGCAGTAAATCAAGGTTTCACTAAAGATTTGTCAAGCATCCTTAAAGAATTAGAGGCAAAGTATGCAAAGTTCGAAGAAGAGATTAAGGATATGACTACTGTGCAAGAGATGAATGTGGTTACGCCCGAAGGAGAAATGGTTTCAGAGATGCAGATGCTAAGGAAGGGCGAAAAGTTCAGGATGGACACTACAGTGCAGATGTCCCAGGCCCCGGACATGCCTGAAGGAATGGGAGAAATGAAAACAATCATCATTTACGATGGCAAGGATACCTGGATGATTTCATCTTTCACAGGGAAGAAGAAGAAACTTTCGGGCAAAGATGAGAAGCAGTACCAAAGAGAAAGGAATTGGTGGAAATTAATCTCAGAAAAGGCAAAACTTTTGGGAACCGAAAAAATTGGTAAACGAGAATGTTATGTGGTGGAGATTGAAGAGGAAGAGTATCCATTTACCAAGTTATGGCTGGACAAGAAAAATCTGGTCTTAATTAAAAATGAAAGTAAAGGAACAGAAGGGGAAACAATCCTTTTGATACATTCGGATTTCAGGAAGATAAAGGGCGATTGGGAGATGCCTTACAAGACTGAGATGTATACAGATGGTGAGCTTATGGCCACTTCCCTGGTCAAATCTATTAAGATTAACAAAGGGCTCTCTGATGACCTGTTTGACCCGGATAAGGTGAAGATAAAGAGAAAAGGATTCGGTATGCGGGAAATAATGCGGGAAATGATGCGGGAAGGAGCAGAGGACAGGTTATTGGAGGAAGTAGAGGAAGCGATTGGAAGGTAGGCTATGAGCTATATTGGTTCCTGGAGTGGTGGTAAAGATAGTTATTTTGCCTGTTATAGGGCAATATGTAGGGGATACGACATTTCTTATCTGGTAAATTTTATTTCTAAAAAATATAAAAGAGTAAGTTTTCATGGCACAGAGAGTAAATTGATTCAATTGCAAGCTGAAGCATTAGGTCTGCCTTTATTACAGAAAGAGACTACAGGTAATGGATATGAGCAAGAATTCAAAGAAGCAGTGCGAAGTCTAATTTCTAAGGGCATAAAAGGTATGATTTTTGGCGATATTTATTTGCAAGAACACAAGGATTGGGTGGAGAGGGTCTGCGGAGAGTTGGGAATTGAGGCAGTTGAGCCACTGTGGGGAGAAGAACCAGAAAGAATTCTACTTGACTTTATAAATAGAGGGTTTGAAGCAATAATAGTTAGTGCCAAAGTGGATCTGTTTGGCGAAGAATGGATTGGTAGGAAGATAGATAGGGATTTTTTCAACTATCTAAAAGAAAATAGTATTGATATTTGTGGGGAGAATGGTGAATACCATACCCTGGTGGTTGACGGCCCGATGTTCAAAAAGAAAATAAGAATAACTGAGAAGAAGTCGATTACACGAGAAGGTTACTGGTTTTTAGATACTGTGGAATATTCATTACAAAACTTTACCGAGCCGGCCAGGCTTTAGAGAGTTGGGTTGTTTGGTTTTATTTAAGGAGAAAAGATGAAATATTTATGGTTAGTGCCTAGTATTTTTTTAACCCATATTTTTCTGGGGCGGTTCTTTTCTATTCCTTATACATTAGCTCTCTTTAACAAATGGTATTTATCGGTATGCATAATTTCGTCAATAGATATGATTACTGTTCCTGTCTACTTTCGTCTCTTTGATAGGGTTATAACCTCAAGAGGTTTTGTTGTTCGGGAGAGACTATTGATTCGTCGTATTCGTAGAGTCATTGAGAGGATTGCCAAGAAAAAAATCTTCAGGAGAGAGCGAAAATTTCATTCCCGAATTATGGTGCGTGCTCAGAGATGGGGACAGTTTGGGGTTCTAATTGTTGCTGCCCTGCCTTTTGTGGGAGGAGGAATATGGTCTGGCGTTCTTCTGGCACGCTTTCTCAAGTTGAAAATAGTAAAGGGGCATCTTCTGGTTTGTTTGGGCAGTATTTTGGGTGCTTCATTTGTATCTTTGGGTATTCAAGGGATTAAAGAGTTAATCCTTAAATTTTTTGTATAGAGGGAACGTGATAGATTTCAAAAGTTTACAGGAAGAGATGGTTACTCAACAGATAATGCGCCGAGGAGTAGTCACTCCCAGGGTAATTGAAGCATTCAAAAAAGTTCCTCGCCATCTCTTTGTTCCAGAACAGTTTCAGAGCCACTCCTACAACGACCACCCTCTTCCCATAGGAGAGGGGCAGACTATCTCACAGCCTTATATCGTTGCCCTGATGACAGACCTCCTCAATTTATCAGGGGAAGATAAAGTTCTGGAAATCGGTACTGGCTCTGGCTATCAAGCAGCAATTCTCGCTGAACTGGGAAAGGAAGTATATACAATAGAAAGGCATAAGTTGTTAGCCGAAAGGGCGGAAAAAATATTCAAAGAGTTAAACTACCAGAATGTGAAGGTTCTCGTTGGTGATGGCACAAAAGGCTGGAAAGAATTCTCTCCTTACCAGAAAATTATTGTTACTGCCAGCGCTCCTGATGTCCCTCAACCGCTATTTATACAGTTAGATGAAATGGGTAAACTTGTAATTCCCATAGGGGGAAGGTGGTCACAGGATTTAACCCTAATCGAGAAGAGAAAAGGTAAGATGATAAGAAAGTCTGTTTGCGGCTGTGTGTTCGTTCCTTTAATCGGAGAATATGGCTATAGGGATACTGACTAATAATGATTCAGGAAATAATTAAATTTTTGAATCGACTATTCCCTCCAGAGCTGGTGACAGTTCTTGTGGCTGCTTTGCCTGTTTCCGAGCTTCGTGGGTCGATTCCCTTGGCTTTGGGGGTTTTTCATTTCCCTGTTGAAAAGGCATTTTTTTTATCTATAATTGGAAATCTAATTCCAATAATACCTCTTCTTCTTTTTCTGGAATCTGTATCTAAATGGCTGAGCATGAGGTTTAACTGGGCTGAGAAATTTTTCAGCTGGCTATTTGCTCGCACCAAGAAGAGAAGCAAGCTTGTAGAGAAGTATGGAGCTGTTGGTCTTATCTTTTTTGTGGCCATTCCTCTGCCAGTGACCGGAGCGTGGACTGGATGCGTGGCAGCGTTTCTTTTCGGCATCAGAAGAAGGTGGGCAGCGTTCTCTATAGCTAATGGTGTGTTGATAGCTGGAGTAATTGTTACTCTTGTCAGTCTTGGTGTAATTAAGATATTCTAGTAAATAAAGGACTATGCACAGATTGAATCTGTGCCTACAAAATTATAAGGATAATCTCAAATTGTGCATCATATCTTTGTAGGCACGGTTTCAACCGTGCAGAAAAGAAAAGCTATGCACAGATTGAATCTGTGCCTACAAAAAGAGGGGATTAAAAAAGGACGGGGCGTAGCTCAGTTTGGTCTAGAGCGCACGGTTCGGGACCGTGAGGTCGGCCGTTCAAATCGGCTCGCCCCGATTTGGAGGTTTCGGTCTTGACAGTGAGGCTAAATTTTACGTATAATAAGCTTAGGAAATTTGTTTTTTTAAAGTTCTTTCTTATAATTCTGCTGTCCGGGTGTGCTTTTTTCCCATCAGGAATTTACCATAGAGTGCAGAAGGGTGAGACTCTATGGAGAATTTCCCGGGTCTATGAGGTCGACTTAGATGAGATAGCAAGGATAAACCATTTGGCTGATGCTACCAGAATTAAAACAGGCCAATTAATCTTTGTCCCTGGCGCTAAAGAGAGAAAGGACACTTTAGCCTATTCTGGCAGGTCGATTTCTCCACGTTCACGAAAAAAAGAAAGAGCGAAACCGCCACCTGAACTCATCGATTTCTCCTGGCCCTTAAAAGGAAAGATATTGGTGGGATTTGGGAAACGGAGTGGTAAGCGCCACCAGGGCGTGGACATCGAAGGGAGAGAAGGAACACCTATAGTAGCTATTTACGACGGTATTGTAACTTATAGTAATAATAAACTCCGGGGATATGGAAATATGGTCATAATTAAGCATAATGAGGACTATTCAAGCGTCTATGCTCATAATCGCATAAATTTAGTCAGAGAGGGGGAAAGGGTAAAGAAGAGACAGGCGATCGCTCAAGTGGGAGCAACTGGTTGGGCAGATGTACCCCACGTGCATTTTGAAATAAGGGAGAGGGGTAAAGCGGTTAATCCTGTGTTCTATTTGCCTTAAGAAGCAAACTTTATCCTGGAAATAGACAAAATGGCACACAGTTTGGATTCAGTAAAACTATATATGCAAGAGCTGCGAACAATTCCTCAAGTTACTGAACAAGAGATGGTGGAACTGTTTCCCAAAATAAGTAAAGGAGATGGCAAAGCAAAAAAGCGAATGATTGAGGGGAACTTAAGGTTAGTTATTAGCATTGCCAAACGATATTCTTGCTATGGTCTCGACTTTTTGGATTTAATCGAGGAGGGGAATGTAGGCCTTATAAAAGCGATTGATAAATATGACCCCAAAATGGGTTATAACTTTTCCACTTACGCTTTCTGGTGGATTAGACAGTATATTCAGCGGGCAATCTTGAGCCAGACTAAGACCATCCACATTCCACTTTACGCCTATGAGGCAATAAAGAAACTCATTAATGTTTCTGAAAGGATGCGCGAAGAGTTAGCGAGACAACCAACTACGGCAGAATTAGCAAAGAAACTGCGCCTTTCCATAAAGAAGACCCGGAAGTTTATGCAGGAGATACAGGTTTTTGAAAGAGTCGGTTCTCTGGATAGTCCTCTGGGAGATAAATTCGACATTTTCCTGAAAGACCTGATTCGAGATGAAGAAAAGGGATCACCAGACCATGTTGTAGATTTGATTAAGTCTCATGAAGAGTTGGCGCAAATCTTGAAAAAGCTAACCCCTCAGGAATTAAAAGTCATTAAATTGCGCTACGGAATGGTTGACGGGAAAGGATACAACCTCAGGGAAGTTGGTGAGAAAATGGATCTCTCTCGAGAGAGAATAAGACAAATAGAAAAGAGGGCAATAGAGAGATTAAAAAAGATTGTTATTAGAATGCAGCTCCATGGATTAGAATAGGAGAATTTAAGATGGAACACCTCAAGGAACTAATTCGTAGTATTCCGGATTTTCCCAAAAAGGGAATCCTTTTTAGAGATATTACCACACTCCTCCAGAACGGCCCCGAGTTTCGCCGGGCAATCGATACTTTGGCTGAGCAGTATGAAGGGAAAAAGATCGACCAGATTGTAGCTGTGGAATCGCGCGGCTTCATTATTGCCGCCCCATTAGCCTATAAATTAAACGTTGGTATTATCCCTGTGCGCAAGAAAGGCAAATTGCCCTATAAGACTGTGGAGACAACCTATGAGCTCGAATACGGAACCGATACCCTCGAGATGCACGCTGACGCTTTCCAGCCAGGCGCTAATATCCTAATTGTCGACGACCTTCTGGCCACAGGCGGCACAGCTAAAGCCACAATTGACCTGGTAGAGAAATTGAAGGGAAAGGTTATGGGTATCTGTTTCTTGATAGAACTAACCGACTTGAAGGGCATCGAGAAACTGAAAGGATACGAGGTACTTTCCATAATAAAATATTAAGACAAAATGAGGACATAACTTAACGACCTGGAGTGAAGCTAAGTTGCTTGTTCGAATTTTCTCCACACTCGAGTTTCCTGGTGTGGGGTTTGGTTTACAGATTGGTCGAAATTACAGAAAGCAGAAGATGTTCAAATGAGGGTAGATAACGAGTTCTACAAGAGTAGTTTGGATAAATTGTATGACGGAGTATATTACGTAGACCGAAACAGAAAAATTAAATACTGGAATAAAGCAGCAGAACGGCTCACAGGTTACAAAAGTTCTGAGGTAGTAGGTAAGCGTTGTTCGGATATTCTTACGCACATCGATGATAAGGGAGTTAATCTCTGTAAAGGGCAGTGTCCCTTAGCAAAAACCATCGTCGATGGACGTGCACGTGAAGCAGATTTGTATCTTCTCCATAAAGATGGACATCGAGTGCCTGTCTCTATCCGTATGGCTCCAATTCGAGATTCGAGCGAACAGATTGCCGGAGCTGTCCAAATATTCAGCGATAAGTCGCCGGTGGTTACAGTCCGCCAGAAGCTCGAACAATGCGAGAAAATGGCTTTGCTTGACCCTCTAACAAATTCGCCAAACAGACGATATATTAAGATGAACCTAAATTCCAGACTTGATGAAATGTCCAGGTATAGCCGGACATTTGGGGTTCTGTTCATTGATATAGACCACTTCAAAAAGGTTAATGATATACACGGGCACGATGTGGGAGACGAAATATTAAAAATGATAGCGAAGACATTGTTAAATAATTTAAGACCTTTCGACGTTTTAGGCCGATGGGGTGGAGAAGAATTTACTGCTATTATTGCAAATATTAATGAACAGCAATTATATTCCATTGCCAATAGGTTCCGTTTACTTGTGGAAAATTCGGCTCTTCATAAAGGCTCCGATATTATTCAAGTTACTATCTCCATTGGCGCGACGTTTGCACAATCGAACGACACAATGGATACATTGTTGAAAAGAGCAGATCAACTAATGTATCATAGCAAGCTTTCCGGTCGGAATCGTGTATCAATAAACTTAGATGCGTGACTCCAACGACGCCTGACTCCAGCCAACAGTCCCGCCTTGTAAACACATCGTAAACATTCATCAATTTTTATAGGTTATTTTATTTCTATTTACCCCGAAGACCCATTTTTTAATGGGTCTTTTTTTTATCAAAAAATGTCACAAAATTATCCGTTTGCTCTATTGTAAAAATAAAAAACCCCCTTAAAATAGAGTATAAAGCATCTTGCTTTTGGCTTCAACCTTTATTTTAATGCTCGTTTTCTGACGAGTAGTTATGAAACCGAGACCTGCTATCGAGTGGTGAGTGAATTGAATCATGCAGTGTCGCGCACTTTTGCATTTACAGGAAGGAGGTCTATAAAATATGTCCACCAAGATAAGTTTGATTGTCTCTTTGGTATCAGTGGTGCTTCTGGCAGGGACACCTGCTTTCTTTGCCGAGGAAAACATACCCTATACCGTTGGCCCGGGAGATGTGTTAGAGATTTCTGTGTGGCAGCACCCGGAACTTGACAGGATCGTAACTGTCCGACCAGACGGCAGAATGTCGTTCTCCCTGATAGGGGATGTGAATGCCAACGGATTAACGCCGACAAAATTGGACGAAGTAATTACCAAAAGGCTGTCAGAATATGTGCAAAAACCAGAAGTGACCGTTGTGGTCACCAGTATCAAAGGTAACCAAATCCTTATCCTGGGTCAGGTGACAAGGCCGGGGGCTTACCCGATGGAAGAGAGCCTCTCTGTCCTGGAAGCTGTAGCTATAGCTGGAGGTTATACGGAAAGCGCTGCCTTAAAGAGAGTTACCGTAATTAGACAGTCCCGGGCTGAAACTCCCAAAGTGATAAAAGTAAATTTGAAGAAGGTCATAGCCAAAGGTGATAGAAGTAGAGACATTATCTTAGAACCGGGTGATGTCGTTCATTTACCAAAGAAAGCATCGGCATGGACTATTTTCGATCGCTACTTTCTTCGAGGGATATTACCAGTGATGGGTTTCGTGGTAATGATTGATGCGATTACCAGAGATTGAAATTACTCCATTCCACATAACGCTTAACACATTAGAGGGGAACAAGAACCATGGAAAATCTGGAAGAAAGAACTAGTAGTTTTCACGAGTTATTGCAACTTATATCTGCCAGAAAAGGCTTAATCATCGCAGGTTTCCTGAGTGTTTTTATAGTTACCACTATAGGAAGTTTTCGTATGTCGCCTGTCTATGAAGTTTCTACCACGCTTATGGTACAGCCAACAGAGATATCTTATCTTGAGCGAGGCTCTCTTT
>JABUBN010000284.1_pt1 | contig 14639 bp, 18 predicted proteins | sample 7240341 | NCBI WGS metagenome assembly JABUBN01 (sample SAMN07256345, study PRJNA390944) | subsurface metagenome | isolation source: Methane hydrate marine sediment | place: Pacific Ocean: Eastern North Pacific, ODP site | reverse complement strand
AGTAAACTAACCCGGCGGTCCGTTCTCTGTCCTAAACACTCTTCGGATTGCCGTTACCTGCTCCCTGGTTTTCTATTCATTTCCAGGGAGCAGGGGATAAAAAATGAAAGGAGGGTTAAGATGAATCATTATATTTGTGAGGAGTGCGGACAAAAATTTTGTGGTTGGGCAACTGGCATAATTTGCCAAAAGTGTGGAGGAATATTAAAAGAAATTAACCGGGAAGAATTTCTTTTCAGAGAAAAAAAAAGTAGTCATAGAGGAGGAGGTTTAAAAAATGAAGGTTAAGTTTTTAGCAATTTTCCTAATTGGCTTGTTACTTGGAGCTTTATTCGGGAATATTTTATTTGGGCAAGTTATAGCTCAATATTATCATTCTCCGGGAACAGAGCTATATTATTTAAAAAAGATTTTGAATAGCGTTGAGAATATTGAGGACGATGTAAGTTGGATTAAATTTGATATGTAAATAAAGAAAGGAGATTAAAAAATGATAGTAGTCCAGAAATATAAAAAAGATGCAGAACAATTTTCTGGCCTAACTTCTGCAGTCGATTTTGAGTCTCTCAAAAAGAGGCTAAGACTATATTTCAAGAACATCGGAAAAGTCAAAGCGATGTTATATGCTGGAGAAATAATTGACATACCATTTGTAACTTTACAGAAGGATCGCAGGATTCGAGACTTAAAGGTTGAGGACGAACGGAGGGGACTTCTTATAAAAACATAATTGGGTCACTGGGTGACCCAATAAAGGGAGTTCGCAAGGTTTGTTGGGTGTTTCTCGGAATTAGGACTTTGCCCCCAATATAGAGACCTAAACGGGCTCTCCTAAAAAGGAGGATTTTGAAAAATGAAAAGTAAAGTGTTGTTATCCATCTTAGTTATATTCCTAATTTTAGTATTGGTTGGTTGTGGAGTTGTTCCACCTATTCCTTTGTCGCCCGTAGCAATTTTTACTGCTACTCCTACTTCAGGTGTAGTACCACTAGAAGTCTACTTTGATGCATCAAATTCTTATGATCCAGATGGAAGTATTGTAATTTACGTCTGGTTCTTTCAAGATGGAGGTACAGGTAACGGACAAACAATAAATCATACTTTTCGTTCTATTGGAAGTTACAATGTTGAACTTACTGTAATGGACAATAGCGGACTTATAGATTTAACGACTGAACTTGTAACTGTCTGGTAGCCTGGACTTTTATCCAATTCCTTCCAGGTTGCCGACCCTGTCCCCTTCTTTTCATTAACCTTTTTCAAGGGGGCAGGGGATATTTAAGAGGGGGTTTGACTATGGCAAAAAAGTCTTTTGAATTTGATATTCGATATTCTGATATCGAGCAGGAACTTGAAGAACGAAAGAATAAGATTAAAACTATATGCTTTAAGACTTGCTCAAAGTGCGGAGAGATAAAATATATCTTTAAATTTTCATTAGATAAGCGGAATCTTGACGGGCGGACAAATGTTTGTAAAGCCTGCCGGAGCCTGGAAGGTCTAAATCATTATTATCAGAACAGGAGCAAAAGGCTAATACAGAGTAGAGAATATTCGGAAACTAACAAAGAGAATCGGAGCATTTATTCTAAAAGATACCGGGAGGAAAACAAAGAATATTTAAAAAGGCTTGCTCATAAGTGGTATAAGAAAAATAAGAAACAAATTAAAAAGAGAAACTTGAAATATTACCAGGAGAATAAAGAGGCCTGTCAGGCCAGGAGAGAACTTTGGATAGAAAAAAACAGGGAAAGGATTAAGAAATACAATAGGGAATATAAGCGAAAGCGTAAGCTCGCAAGATAAGTAAAATAGATATTAAATAAATTTAAGGGGGTATTCCGTAGTGGAGATCGTAAAGAACACAAAACTATTTAAAGAATTGAGGAAAAGCCCAGAATGGGCAGTATTGTTTAAGGACGATAAAGGGACTTCAAAAGATAGCAGAATCCCTGCATTGTTAGGTGGATTGGACCATATAGAGTCAAATGAAAAGGGAGTATACTTTTTTGATGTAGGAACTGACAGAGGCGGGCATATCTATGATAATTCTTTTGGTATTGTAAGAGAATAGATTGGCGGTCCGGTTTGGATATTAGAATATAATTCATAAGGAGGGTTGAAAATGAAAAGGTACAAATTAACTAAAGCAAATTTGACTAGAGTTTTTGGATGCCATAATTACGGGGTCGTAAAATGGCAGGATAACGAAACTATAATTATAAGGAGAACTGTTTATGGTAATGGGACTGTGCCCAAAATATACATCGGGCAAAATAGTTATTCTCCAACAAGATTAGAAGGTTGGATAGAAAATACAGACGCTAAATATTTTGTAAAAGGGTTTTAATTAATAATAAATACTGTAAAAAGAACTTAAGAAAAGAGGTGATAAACAATGGCAGTAATATTAAAGTTAGTCGGCTATGCCAGAGTTAGCACGGATTCCCAGAAGGAAGAAGGCACAATCGAGATACAGGAGCAGGCTTTTAAGGGATACGTTGATAAAAGCGATTATGAACTGGCAAGGGTATTCAAAGACGAGGGGATAAGCGGATCAAGCGAATTAGAGAACAGGCCGGGACTGGCAGAATTATTTAATTATCTTGAAGATAATAAAGATATAGAGGGGGTCTTGATTTATAAACTTGATAGATTGGCCAGGGACCTTTACATTCAGGAACATCTGATTAAGAAGCTGGAACTGTTAAATATAAAACTTCTTAGTATAAAAGAACCCAATTTAGATAGTAAGGACCCTATGCGAAAAGCCTTCAGGCAATTTTTAGGAATAATAAGCGAATTAGAGAAGGCCTTTATCACGATGAGGCTACTGGCTGGGAGGATAAACAAGGCACAGAAAGGGGGCTTTGCCGGTGGCTCTACTGCTATGGGATACATCTCCAGAAACGCAACTCTTATTATTGATAGAGAGCAGGCGGAAATAATCAGAATGATCTTCAGAATGAAAAGATATAAGAGAATGGGTTTGAGAGAGATAGCCCGGGAATTAAACGAAAGAGGTATACCCACTTCAAGCGGTAAAGGCCGGTGGTATGGCCGGACTGTTAAATATATATTAGAGAATCCCCTTTATAAAGGCGTGGCTCATTATAAAGAAATAGAGGTCAAAAATATAGACTTAGCTTTACTTTAAACAGTTAGACTATATTAGGTGTGTTAAATCCTTCTATTTGCTACACACTTGCACTATGATGAGGGATAGTGTTTAGTTAATCATAACAATATCAGGAGCCGGATATAGGAATCTATCAGTCAAAATAACTAAGTGAAGAAAGGGGATTCTGAATTATAATCATCGTGGCGGTGATAATCTATATAAAATTTTTTAAAAAAAAGGTAAATAAAGAGATGCTTAAAAGGGTTTAACCCAGAGGAATATTTTAGAAAGATAAATAAACTTGACATCCATCTAAAAATAAGTATAATAAAAATAAGAAGGAACGAGCCCGCTATCATCACTAGACCGAGATAAGCGGACCCGAAACAGAGCCTAAGTCCTTGTTTTCCTTGAGCTCTTAATTTATTATAACACAAATAGAGGAGAAACAATAGGGGGCTTGGCTTCTGTTAAGGAGTCAGGCCTTATTTATTAGGAGGCAAGAGAAAAAATGATAATTAATCCGATTAAAAAGAGGAGAAAAGAAAAGGGATTAACCCAGGTGGATTTGGCCCTCATGGTAGGAATTTCTCAGATGTATATTTCTCACTTTGAGACCGGGGGACTTGTCCCTTCCGAAAGCAATGTTAAAAAGATTACCGAGATTCTGGGCATCAGTCCAGAAACTTTAAATAAAGAACTGCATCAATTCTATGAAGCCAGAAAGAAAGAGTTGGAGAAGAAGATAGAGGAGGGTTAAGATAATGCCGAGATACCACTGTAAAAAGGATATGAATATTCTTGCAGAGTTTCAGAAAACCTAAAGGAGATTAAATATAGTTAAAAAATTCACCCCCAAACCCGATAAAAAGTTGGTAAAATGAGCAAAAATTAAAAAATAACTTTCCTAAACCCTGCAGTAGATAAGGGTTTCAAAGGGTGGGGTGAAGAATAAAATTGAGGTATTCTAAAAGCCTTGTAAGACAAAGGGGTTCGGAGTTTTCTGAAAGGCACTTCTGAAAAATATGGAGAAAAAATAAAAAAAAGAATGGAATTTAATAAAATTTTAAAGGAAGGAGTAATATTTGAAAAACGTAATTTTATTAACTATAGATACTTTAAGAAAAGATGTTTTAGGATGCTACGGGAGTATGAGTAGTTTAACTCCCTTTATTGATTCTTTGCAAGATAAATGTATAAAATTTACAAAAGCCCAATCTATTGGTCCCTATACCCAAGCTTCTTTTCCAGGAATCCTAACTTCTTCTTATTATTTAGAATATGGAAAACAAAAGAAGCTTTCCCCAAAAAGAACTTTAATTTCAGAAGTACTTAAAAAATCCGGAATTACTACCGCTGCTTTTCATTCTAATCCTTATCTTTGCAATTATTTTGGCTGGAATCGAGGTTGGGATATTTTTTATGATTCTATGCAAGATGAAGTAAGTGATAAGATGCCTTATATCAAAGGTGAAGGAATTAACCACAAAGTAGATGGATGGTTATCCTCCTATAGCAAAACAGGTGAATATAAACCATTCTTTTTGTGGACTCATTATATGGATGTTCATGAACCATATATTCCAGCAAGAAAATATATTGATATGATCGATTCTTCTATTAAATTAACTGAAGATGAAATGTATGATCTTTTTACAAATATTGTTTTAAAAAGGAAAATTGTTGATAAAAAGACCGTAAAACTCTTAAGAACTTTATATGATGCGGGGGTACGAGAAACTGACGATTATGTTAAGGAATTTTTTGCAATATTAGATAAAAATCACCTTTTAGAAGATTCTGTGATTATTATTACTGCCGATCATGGTGATGAGTTCGGTGAACACGGAGGTCTTTCCCATGATGGAAAGATGTATTCTGAGCTTATAGATATACCTTTAATGATTTATAATTATTCTAAAACTAAGAACGAGTTTTGTGATACTTTGGTAAGTAATATTGATATCCCGCCGACCATAATCCACCTTTTTAGCCTCAACCCATTAAAGTCTTTTGAAGGACAATCTCTTCTTCCTTTAAATGATTACCCATTTAAAGGTGTTTTTGGAGAAGCAATCGGCAAACATGGTAACCAAGAAAAAGAAAGTGATAAACCAATATATCTTTACTGGGAGGAAAATTTTAAAATAATATACCAAGAGGGGGAGAGGGGGGAAGATATATGGGAAATGTATAATCTTGTAGATGACCCGCAAGAGACGAATAATATCGTCGATATTTTGCCTCAAGTAGAAGTTATGAAAAGTAAATTAAAACCCCGAATAAAAAGATGGGAAAAAAAGTAATAAAGGAGGATTAAAATGAACAAAGAAACAAAAGGAAAAAATGCAGAATTAATAGAAAAATCAAAGCAAGTGGTGCGCGAAACTTTTGAAAAATACAATCCTGCAAAATGTGCTATTACCTGGACCGGTGGAAAAGATAGCACCACTGATTTATGGATTGTTCGCCAAGTATGCATGGAGGAAAACATTGATCTCCCCCAGGTTATTACTATCGATGAAGGTGATGCCTTCCCGGAGATAACTGATTTTTTAATCAGTATTTCTAAAAAGTGGCATATAGACCTAAAATGGTTGTGTAATTTTGATATGCTTAAATGTTGCCAAAGTCATTTAGGAAATGATATTCAGGTAAAGGATTTGGATGAACGTAATCAAGCTGAGTTAAAACGTATCGAATTTGAATTTAAATCATTTCCCTTTGAAGCAGAATCCTATGCTGGCAACCACCTGATGAAGACAGTAGTACTGAATAAATTTATCGAACAGAGTAAAACTGAATTGTTATTTATGGCCTTACGAAGAGATGAGCAAGCAGCAAGGAAAGAAGATGAATACTTTACCCATCATGAAGCTGGGCATCTGATGCCGGAACATACCAGGGTTTCTCCTATCCTACATTTTACCGAAAGAGATACCTGGGATAACACCCATTTACATAATCTTCCTTACTGTCCCCTCTATAAGATAGGCTATCGTTCTTTAGGAGCAAGGAGTAGTTCTAATCCGGGAGAAGTCGGTATCCCTGCCTGGGAACAGGATTTGGAAAATATACCCGAAAGAGCTGGTAGAAGACAAGATAAAGAAAAAGCAATGGAAAGATTAAGAAAGTTGGGGTACATGTAAACTTAAAGCACAACATAAAGGAGGAATAAATATGACAAAGAGAAATATTATAGTCATCAGTCTGGACGAAGTTCGTCCCGATCATTTGAGTTGTTATGGCTACCAAAGGATGAATACTCCAGCCATTGATCAGTTAGCTAAAGAAGGAGTAAGATTTGAAACATGTATTACTTCTGCTGATTTTACTCCCATTGCTATGGGTTCAGTAATTACTGGTAAATACCCTAATAAACATGGAATGAGAGATCCTTATTGTTATTTAACAGGTCCTTCTATTGCTGGAATATTAAAGGAGAATGGTTATAAGACGGCGGGATTTGTTGGTAACGGTTTATTATCAAAAAAACATGGCTTCTCTGAAGGGTTTGATTTTTTTAATGAGACATCTAAAGAAACAAGCTGGTTAGAAATACAATACCCTGGTGCTAAGAGTGATGAGATGTTCTATGAAGGGAATTACTGGGTAGAGGAATTCTTTAGATGGTTAAAGGATAATTACAAAGAGGATATCTTCATCTGGGGGCACCTTTATGAGACCCACGAAGGCTCTGAACACTCATTATTAAAAAAAGGGTTAATCAAAGAAGGGGAATTATCTCGATTTGGTTATTACGACGCTAAGATAAAAATGGCTGACGGGAAATTAATAGGTAGACTATTAGACACTTTAAATAAGTTATCTTTAGCTGATAATACAACCCTAGTAGTAATGAGTGACCATGGGACTAATTTAGGTGAACATCCGGCAAAAGATATCCCTTGGCGAAAAAAAGGGACCAGATATCCTCAACATACTACTATGTATGATCACGACCTAAAAGTAGCTATGATTATAAAAGGGAGAGACCTTCCTCAGGGAATAGCTATTAAAGGTATGGTACGTTCTATTGATTTAGTCCCTACTTTATTAGATTTAGTCGGGATTCCTGTTGATAGATATTTGTTCGATGGCCTGAGCCTATTACCACTAATTGAGGAAGATGGGGCAAGGGAAGAAGTTTACTCAGAAGATTTATTCGAACCTCGAGGTAAAGGAGCCTTACAATCTATTAGGACTAAAGATTTCAAGTTTATGAGGAATTTAACTTTAGGCACTGAAGAATATTATAATTTAAATAGTGATACTCAGGAGCAGGATAACATCGTAAGAGGAATTGATAAGGAAGTGCTAATCCATATAAGAAAGAAATTAAACACTTTTCTTAGGACAAGGGTTACATCTAGCAAAGAGTTTTCTCAAAAAGAAAAAGAAAGTGTTAATCAGAGGTTAAGGGCACTAGGATATATAGAATAAGACTGTTCCTAGATCAAATAGAGGAGGTGGTGCTAAATATTTAAAGGTACAGGATATTAGCTAAATCTTAATATTATTAGGAGGAAAGAAAATGAAAAAATTTATAGTAGTGTTGATAGTGGTTTGTTTTGTTTTATCAATAGGAAGTTTGGTAATTGGGGCTGAGGAGGAGTACCCCACTAAACCGATAAGGGGTATAATTTCTTTATCAGCTGGAGGGACGACAGATATTGTTGCTCGGACACTCGCCCCTTATATGGAAGAGTACCTAGGACAGCCTTTAGTCTTAATAAATATGCCTGGAGCAAATGGGACACTTGCGGTTGCAGATGTTGCAAAAAGGGAACCCGATGGCTATATCTTTGGATGGTGTAATCTACCTACACTGGTAATCCATAGTCAGTTGAGAGACCTACCTTATGATGCGAAAGAACTTGAATATGTAGCTTCTCCAATGCCTTATGAATACATGGTCCTCGTTAGGGATGATGCCCCTTGGAAAACTTGGGAAGATTTTATTAAATATGCCAAAGAGCATCCACGGATGATAGTATATGGCACCCCAGGTCTAGGCTCGACCAATCATTTATCCTTTGTGTATGTAGCTATGAAAGAAGATATTGAGTGGAATGCTATACCGTTTAAGGGGAATCCAGAATCGATTGCAGCATTACTTGGAGGACATATCGATGCTTGCAATACTTCTACTACAGCAGCAGTTTCAGCACTCCAATCAGGAGAGGTTAGACCATTGATAGTGATGAGTAATAATAGGTTGAACCTATGTCCAGATACACCAACAATTTTAGAGAAAGGGTACGATTTTTACCAATATTCTTGTATGGGGGCAATATTTCCACCTGGTACACCAAAACATATAAGGACTAAACTTGAAGAAGCAATTGGATATGCCTGTAGTAAACAAGAAGTTAAAGAAAAGGCCGAAAAAAGCCTATTTGTAACCATCGCCTTTAAAAATGGAGCTGAATATCGAGAATTAGCAGAGCAGTATTATAAGGTTTGGGGTGATGTCTTAGAACAAGTAGGGATGTTGAAGAAGTAGAGACGGCAATATCTTAAATTTGTTGGAGAAGTGGTACTTCTGTTATAGTATTGCTCCTCCAACAATAGTTTTTATTTGGGGGTTTTAGGAATTTGTCTTATTTTTGATAGAGCGGAGGCCGGAGGCCCATTAAATAAAAATATAAGTAAATGGGGTAATATAAATGAAAATTAGAAGGGAAACAAAAATCGCCTCTGGTTTAATAGTTTTTTGTTTATTCAATTATTTTTACTTGATACCTTCTCAGGTTATCAATCAGGGATCAATCCCAACGTATCCACTTATCGTGAATACTTTAATTTTATTTTTTTCAGTAGGATATTTTTTCCAAAGTATATTCCAAAAAATTATTAAAGATGGAGATGGTCAAAAAAATAAGGGTTTTAAAACAGTAATGAAACCCGTATGGAGGGCTGTTGTTTTAATAATTTTTATAGGTATTTGGGTATCAGCACTTGATTACCTTGGTTTTCTATTATCAACAGTAGTACTTTTAATAGGAAGTATTATTTTATTTGGCTCACGCAATTATACTAAAACAATTATAATATCAATTATATTCCCCATATTTGTGTATTTCCTTTTTAGGGGTGTGTTAAAAACGACTTTACCGGAAGGTCTTTTAGAGGGTATATTAGAAAGGATAATCTTTGGTTAATATTTAGGAGATTCTATAATGGCTGATTTTATAACTAATTTAATTGGTGGGATCAATTATGCTTTCAATTTTACAAATATTTTAGGGATTTTAGGTGGGTATCTTATAGGGGTAATTGTTGGTGCTACACCAGGACTTACTTCAGTGATGGCCATTGTTTTATTACTCCCTTTTACTTATACTTTAAGTCCTCTATTTGCAATAGCGAGCTTAATGGGTTGTTATAAAGGAGGAGTTTATGGTGGTTCTATCACTGCAATATTATTTAATATCCCTGGGACCCCCATGGCAGCGGCAACGGCTTTAGATGGCCACCCCATGAAATTACAAGGGAAAGGGTTGAGGGCTTTAGAAATGGCCCTTTTTGCATCAGTTATAGGAGGGACTTTTAGTAATTTTTTATTACTATTTACAGCACCACCTTTAGCCCGTATAGCTTTGAAATTTGGTCCTGCCGAAGTTGCAGCTTTAATATTTTTTTCACTAACAGTGGTTGCTAGTCTTATGGGGAATACCCCTTTAGAAATATGGAAAGGTTTAGTTTCATTAGGAGGAGGACTATCTCTTGCTATGATTGGATTGGATATGATGACTACTACGAGGAGATATGGGTTTGGAATAGTTGAATTAGATGGTGGGATAAATTTCGTTACAGCCATAGTTGGCTTATTAGCTTTATCTGAAGTATTAATCCAGACTGAGAAAATAGCAAATTTAAAATCGTATAATTTTAAAGATGAGATACAGTCATCTGAGAAACTTACATGGAGGACCAGGATAAGCGATATTAAAATATGTGCCATAGATATTTTGAGGTCATCACTTGTGGGATCATTTATAGGAGCCCTCCCAGGCCTTGGCGCTACAACTGCTTCTTTTATGAGTTATGGTGAAGCAAAGAGGGCTTCTAAGCACCCAGAGACTTTTGGTAAGGGGGAGATAAGGGGAGTGGCTGCCCCTGAAGCAGGCAATAATGCCGTGTGTGCAGCTAGTTTAATCCCTTTAGTCACATTGGGTATCCCGGGGAGTATAGTAGCTGCCGCTTTATTTGGTGCTTTTATGATACAAGGGATGATGCCTGGACCCATGCTTATGCGGACACACCCTGAAGTACTCTATGGCTTATTCTTTTTAATGATACTTACTGATATATTAGGAGGGGCTTTTGTGGCATACCCATTTATACGTGTATCTACACGTTTACTTAGGAGGGTAGATTATACTATACTTTTCCCAATTGTTATAGTACTTTGTGGTATAGGGACATACGGGATAAACTTTAGTATATTTGATATTAAAGTTACATTATTTTTAGGGGTACTGGGATATATAATGAGGAAGACTGGGTTTACCGTCCCTGTATTTTTATTAGCTTTTATTTTAGGACCTTTCCTCGAGCGTAATCTGAGGACTGCACTTCTTATCTCCCAAGGTAGTCTACTTATATTCTTAAAAAGTCCAATTGCAATGGTCCTATTAAGTTTAGGTGTAGTTTCGCTCATTTTTTCTTTTAGGAAAAAATTGAAAAGAAAAAAAGGGACTATATAAATTTTGAATCTTTATTAAGGGAGGGACTAAAAATGAGAAATATAGGACATGGTGGTAAAGAAATCGTAGAGAGGGTATTACCGCCCATAGAAGCAAAGGAACGAATTAGAGGATTAAAACAAATAGAAGTTACTGATCGGGTAGCTAGAGAATGCATTGATCTAGCTTATGGCTTCTTTACACCCTTACAGGGTTTTATGGGAAAAGCAGATGTAGGATCGGTCTGCGAGAAAATGACCTTAACAGATGGCACGCTTTGGCCTATCCCTATTGTATTTGATATTGCCGAAGAGGACATTAAACAAAAGGAGATAAAAGAAAAAGATACTATCCTTCTTGCTTACAATGGTCATATTCTAGCGATATTAGAAATAGAAGAGATATTTAAATACGATAAGTTGAAAATTGAACAGGTTGTCTTAGGCACAACTGATTTAGAACATCCGGGAGTAAAAATGTATAATGAGTTAAAAGATACTTTTATCGGTGGAAAAATTACTATGATAAATATTCCTAAATTTAATCCTCCCTTTGATAAATTTTGGTATCCCCCACTCCAATTGAGAGAAAAATTTGCCAATAAGGGCTGGGAAAGAATAGTTGCCCATCAAACCAGAAATGTGCCTCATACTGGTCATGAATGGCTAATGAAAGGTGCCTGGTTTTCTACTAATGGAGATCTTCCGGTAGAAAAGTTAACAACTGGGATATTGGTTAGTTGTATAATTGGGCCAAAACGCATTGGCGATTATATAGATGAAGCTATCATTTTAGGTCATCAAAAATTATATGATGCTAAATATTTTAGAGATAGTATTCATATAGTATCTTTTGTACTGTGGGATATGCGTTATGCTGGACCAAAGGAAGCCATTCTCCATGCTATTATTAGAACTAATTTAGGATGCACTCACCATATGTTTGGCAGAGACCATGCCGGAGTAGGTTCTTATTATGACCCTTATGATGCCCATCGTATATTTGATCAGATTCCTAAAGGTAGCTTAAATATTAAACCAGTTCGTATATTAGAGTGGTGGTACTGCCCGATATGTGGAGAAGTAACCTATTCCGGTTTATGTGGACACACCAAAGAAAGACAACCCTTTAGCGGCACTATGATCAGAAGCATGATACAAGATAAAGTAAAACCCACCAAACTTATTATGAGACCGGAAGTCTTTGATTCGGTAATGGAAAATGCAGATAAATATGGTTTTGGTTCTCCATTCTGTACCGAAGAATACTTAGCCAAAAGGCAACCAGTCTTTGAACTATCCTAATTATTAAAAAAATGATAATTAAATATATTTAACTAAATTTAAAGGAGGGTAAAATGGGAGATAAAAGTTCTATTAATATTTGGATTAATGAAGAGAGAGATGAGATGCTTCGACAGGCAGGCTTATCCCATTTAGCAAAAGAAGCATTAGCCGGGATGAAAGTATTACAATTATATTGCACCGAAGAACAGAAAGATAAAATATTGAAGCGTTATCCTACAGCAAAATACGATAGCGCTACTACTAAAAGTATTGAATTGCTTCCTCCTAAAGCAAAGGATAAAATGTTTGATTTAGTAATTGAAAAGAAGACTATAGAAGTTATAGATGAATTTTTAAATAGTATAGTGAATTAAAATAAAAATATTGGGCAATAACAATTTGAATTAATTCAGTTAATTTAAAAATAAATTACAAAATTAAAGAAAATTAGCATAGCAATAAACTTTATTGATTCAAATAATAGATATCTATTTTAATGGAAATTTAAAAAATTATAAAAACAACAATTATTCGAGAATAATAAATGAATCAAGAATTACCTATTAAAAATTACAATACACTTTGTATGGATAGTAAGATGCTCTGGTTATTCATAGGAGTTGCCATCTTTGCCTTTATCGCTTTTTTTCTTCCTGTTCCTGAAAGTCTAAAAAAAGTTGTGCAAGAATATGGTTTTGCCGATAATATGATAAAAACAGGAGTAGCCAGCAGTATTTCTCAAGCCGCCTGGAAGGCAAAATTGGTTTTAGGGATAATTCCTATGGTTACCATATTTTTTTGTACCGAAGCTATACCTATAGGATTAGTCGGTATCCTTATGCCTTTTCTGGCTTACTTTTTTTACTTACTTCCCAAGGCAGAGATAGGTAAAACCTTCTGTGGAGATGCCCCTCTTTTTCTTTTAGGTGTTTTGGCTATGGGGGTGGTAGTAACCGAAGTTGGTTTACACAAACGTTTAGCCAGCTGGATTTTAGGATGGGTGAAGGGATTTAAATTTCCCCTTTTTGTAATTGCTATCTCTATGTCCGTCTTAGGTTCATTTGTATCTGCTCATGCTATTGCCGCCTTTATGACTCCGGTTATGGTTATTATCTATGCCGGGGCTCTAAAAGGGGCAAATGATAAAGGATTACAGATAAAAGAAGATCCTCAGCTGGCCAAACTACTTCTTCTTACCCTTTGTTTTGCTCTTAATGTGGGTGGAGTTGGCTCACCGGCAGCAGGTGGTCGTAATGCTATTATGATGGGTTTCTTCGATAATTACAATGTGTCTATGAGTTTTACCCAGTGGATGGCTTACGGAATGCCCTTGGTTCCTATATTAGCCGTAGTAGTAGTAGTTTATCTACTTTTTATGTTTCCTAAAACCAAGATAAAAGATTTAACCCCCGGACTGGAAGCCATAAAAAAAGAAAACAGACTTATGGGAGCGATGAAGTTTAATGAGATATTAATCTTATTGATGATGTTAACAATTCTCTTTTTATGGATAACCAAGAGTAAGGTCTTAGGATTAGGTGGACCTGCCTTACTTGCCCTCATTATCCCGGTGGTATTTAGAGTAGTAGATTGGAAGAAGATTTTGACTAACATATCCTGGAATGCCTGGTTTATGTATTGTGGAGCTTTAACTATGGGGGCTTTATTACAAGGTAGTGGAGCAGCCCTTTGGTTAGCCAAATTCTTCTTAAATGGACTTCAATCCTTAGGAGCAAATGGGCAGATGCCCTTACTGGTGGGAGCAAGTCTTTTTTCTGGGGTGATGACTAACTTTATGAGTGATGCTGCCACTACTACCCTCTTAGGTCCAATTACTATTCCTATGGGAATTCTCTCCGGTGGAGTAGGAGAACCTTGGGCAGTTGGATTAGCTACTGCTTTTGCCACATCTTTTGCCCATTTTCTTATTGTAGGTACACCTAATAATGCTATCGTTTATGCCCTTAGCTCTTATCCGGGAACAAATAAGAAAATGATTCATCCTATTGACTTTTTAAAGTATGGATTCATTTTATGGGTCCTTTGTATGCTTATTTTATGGGTGGTTGGATTTCTCTTCATATATAAAATTATTGGTTTTCCTCCAGGGCTTACCGAATCAGCCAAAGCTGTTCTCGAAGCAACTAGGAACGGAGTAGTTCTACCTTAAATTATTAAGCCCTGTTTAAGAACTGTTGATATAAATTCCACTTTCGATATATTTTTTGTGGCTACTATTTCTGTTATTTATAGGTGACTTTTTCTATATCCTGATCTATCAGAAAGAGAAGCCTATTAAAAGCAAGCAGATTGTTGTCAAGAGTAAAGATGGCAAAAAAATAATTATCGTTTTAACTAATAAATAAAATCCCGGTGATCCAGACTTCTATCCAATTCCTTTATCCGGATTGTCGTTCCCTGCTCCCCTTAAATAAACGTTTTTTCAGAGGGGGCAAGGGATATTTAATCTGACTGATACCTGAGCTACTTTTATCTATTTTCTTATAATTATCTATTATTGTTGACGAATGTTGTTTATGG
>JABUBN010000282.1_pt1 | contig 14700 bp, 20 predicted proteins | sample 7240341 | NCBI WGS metagenome assembly JABUBN01 (sample SAMN07256345, study PRJNA390944) | subsurface metagenome | isolation source: Methane hydrate marine sediment | place: Pacific Ocean: Eastern North Pacific, ODP site | reverse complement strand
GTAGGACGATAATGGGTAACAGTGCAAAAGATACTATTATGAAAAGAATTAATACTCATAAGATAATTGAAGGATTGAAAAAACCAATTCTTGCAGTTCATGAGAAAGTGAAAAAAATGAAGTACGTATCCACATTACTACTTTGGTTTTTTCTTTTAAATATGCAATATCTTAAAATCTTTTCTCTAATTGAAAATAGAAATTAGATATGAATATGAAAAAAAATATCTATTTTTACTTACTATATCTAATTATAATCTTTTTTGCATTATTTCTATACAATAAGTATCCTGATTACTTTGCACTGCTAATAAGTGTAACACTCATCCCACTGATATTATATATTGGTTTTAAGTACTATGTTTTTTTATTATTAATAATCCCTACCAATTTGATATTTAGTTCAATACCTAATTTGTATATTCTGGAAAGAGATATACATGGTTTTAGTTTACCCATTTTTGGAATTTTCCAAGTAATGTTTTGTATTATTGCTTTGATTAAGATTGTAGAGTTAAGAAAAAAGAGACACCGTAATAAAATTAGAATTATGGATATTACAGGTATAAAACCATATTTATTATTTTTGATAATTCTTCTATTTGGTTTATTGATGACTGAAGGGTGGAAAAAAACCGGTGCTCTTTCGCAATGGTTAATGTGGCTAAATATGCTAATAATGTACATATATATTGTTCATTATTTCGATGTGAAGAAATTTCTACCAACTTTGGTGTCTGTTTGTGTCTTGTCTTCTTTAATCCCGATTGGATACATGCTTATTCAATATTGGATGAATATAGGGCATTTATCTTCAGTGGAAGAGTTTTATGCCCTTTATTCAAACCCTTTTGGATGGCGTGCCCATTTAGCATACTTCTTGGCAACTTTATTTCCCGTGACTGTTGTTTTATCTTTTAATTCTTATGATTCATCCAAATACCAGAAATCATTTTTCTATAGTATAATTTCAATACTTGCCCTTTTGGTTATCTATTTTACCTTTATTAGAGGAGTTTTAGTTACAGTTTTGATATCTATAATAGTGGTTGTATTCTTCTACAGAAAGAAATTGTTGTTCCCTCTCATTCTTGGAATAGCTTTGTTGGTTCTCATTCCCGCAACGACTTTTCGTTTTGCTGAATTCGCGGGCGGAATCGATTTGAATAACCCGGCTTTGGCCAGTAATAGACTGTTTATCTGGCAGAACTTGTGGAATGTTGTTATTCGTAAACCTTTTACCGGATATGGACTAGGTTCTTTTTACAGTATATCAAAAGGTATTTCAGCTATTCAGTATTCTGCACACTGTGATTTTCTTTATATCCTAATAGAAAGTGGTATCATAGGACTTATACCTTTAATATTATTTTATTACCTTTTATTTAAAAAAGCAATAAAATCTGCTATGGTAACGAAAAATCGATATACAAAAGCTTTACTGATAGGATTTATAGGAGCGTTATGTGTTCATTTGCTTGGAGGCCTAATTGACAACCTACTCTTTATGTATGACGCAAGGTTATTACTTTTTTGTTTTGCAGCCATAGCATATATATGTGAACGGTCTGTGATTGAAGAGAAAAAAGGCGCATTTTCATTGTCAGACAAATAGATGAAAGTTGCAATACTTGGTCCACATCCAGCAGACTTTTTTGGAAGCAAACTGGATTTCTCAAATGATAAAACCGTAGAGCATCCCTCTCCATGGATTGTTAACCTGTGTAAATCACTATCGAAGTTCATTGGTATTGAGTTGCATTTAATTGCTTTGTCAAAAAACATTCGATGTTCACAGACATTCCATTATAGAAATATCACGTATCATTTCCTGAAATACTACAAAGAGCGCTTCAGACTTGCGACTTTGTACCAATTCGATAGATGGAGAATATACAGAAGAATTAGAGAAATTCGTCCTGATATACTACATTCTCACGGCACAGAAGATATTTATTCCTATGCTTCGGTTACCTCGGGTTATCCATGTCTTGTTTCTTTACAGGGGATTATTAACGAAGTGATTAAGTATGAGACGAATAGACTATTAAGCCCAATGCGATTAATAAAATATTTTGAAAAATATACCATAAGAAGAGCAAAATATATCAATGCAAAGACTCCCTATGCCTTCAATTGCGTAAAAAAATTCATCAGTAATAAGAGTAAAATATTTTTTATGGAAGATCCTGTAAGTGAGAGATATTTTGAGGTCCAAAATTATGAGGGGAAAAATAGAATTTTGTTTGTGGGAACAATTATTAAACGTAAAGGAATTGAAGATTTAATTCAATCTATTTATCTTCTAAAGGAAAAAATTAGAAACATAAAATTACGGATAATCGGGTGGGGACGTGAAGATTACCAAAATCAGATGCTTAACTACATAAACAATAATAACCTGCAAGCAAATATTGATTTTTTGGGATTCAAAAATTCCGAAGAGATCGCTGATGAGTTATCAAAATCCTGTTTATTGGTTTTGCCATCTTATATAGAAAATTGTCCCAACGTTGTCTTAGAAGCAATGGCAGCGGGTAAACCGGTTGTTGCCACAAATGTGGGGGTGGTATTCCATATCTGGTAAAAGATGGCGAGACAGGTTTTTTAGTCAATGCTGGTGATGTGGAGTCACTTGCCAGGTGGATAGCAATGCTTTTGAATAATAGAGAGTTAAGAAGAAAAATGGGTCAAAGGGCAAGGGAAGAGGCTAAAGAACGCTTCGCTCCTGAAATCATAGCAAAGAAAACATATCAGGCTTATAAACAAATTTTAGAGGAGAAGATACAATGAAGGTTTTAGGTGTTCATATAGGTCATGATAGTAGTGCTTGTTTAGTGATTGATGGCAAAATCATCGCTGATGCCGCTGAAGAGAGATTCACAAGAATTAAGCACTATTCGGGTTTACCTATTAATGCAATTGACTACTGTCTTAAAATTAGCAACATTTCTATTGACGATATTGACTTTATTGCTGTCCCCTCAAAAAATCCATATCCAGAATTAAATTTTTTGCTTGATCTAAAAGGCGAAAATATAGAAAGAAAAAGCGGTCCGGGAAGGATGTTGGAATTTGCGCGCAGAATTATGAAATCATCTATTGCTAAGCCTCCATTATATATTAAAAATTTCCCTATAAAAGATTCTACGGAACTCATTCATGTAGAACATCATCTTGCTCACGCAGCATCTGCATACTATACATGCGGTTCCCAAGAGAAGCAGCTTATTATAACAATGGATGGGGCAGGTGATGGCGTCTCTATAGGCACCTGGCGTGGCGAAGATGGGAAAATCACTCCCTTGAAGAAATTTCCGGTCTCAGCATCTTTAGGGTGGTTTTATAGCAATGTTACTTTACTGAAGCACTCGGCTGGTGGCACGGTGATGGAGAAGGCAAGACTATGGGGTTGGCGCCTTATGGAGATTATTCTAAAGTCAGAGGTTTTTTGGAACCCTATCATCCCCAATTTAATAATGGAGAAATTATTAAGTTCCATGAATGGGGAATTCCATATTTCTGGAATGAAAGAGGAGCTTATCAGTGGCATTTTGATGAAGCTTATGAGATTAAAACTTTGATTGATAAATATGGTAGAGAACATATAGCCGCTGAAGCACAGAGAATATTGGAAGAACAGGCGATGGACATTATCTTTTCCTGGTTAGAAAAAGAACATACCCAAAATCTCTGTTGCGCAGGTGGAGTTTTTCTAAATGTAAAACTTAACCAAAGAACTTGGAACTCTGGAAAAGTAAAAAATCACCATATTTTTCCCAACTCTGGTGATGGTGGATTGGCAGTTGGAGCGGCTTTATATGTATATTATAAATTGTCAAAGCAAAGGAAAATCGATAGGATTACTAATGTTTATTGGGGGCCTAAGTTTAGTAATGAGGAAATTGAATCTATTCTAAAGAGTAGAAATTTGAAATATGAGCATTGTGAAAATATTTCTGAGAGATGTGCCAAATTATTGGCTAAAGGGAAAATAATCGGATGGTTCCAGGGAAGAATGGAAAGTGGCCCGAGAGCACTCGGTAATCGCTCCATATTGATGAGTCCTGAGAAGGCAGAAAACAAAGATATTATAAATGCCAGAGTGAAATTCAGAGAAACATTCCGTCCCTTTTGCCCATCTATTATTGAAGAAGCGAGAGAAGAATATTTGAAAGATTCGAGAGACGAACCTTTTATGATTACTTCCTTCGATGCAAGAGAGCAGAAAAAAGGTAAGATTCCAGCCGTTGTTCACGTCGATGGAACTGTTAGACCGCAGACAGTGAAGAGAGGAGTCAATTCAAAATATTGGGATTTGATTAAGAAATTTGGTGATATTACAGGTGTCCCGGTGATTCTAAATACCTCTTTTAATATCAGAGGGGAGCCAATTATATGCTCACCAAGGGATGCGATTAAGTGTTTTTATGATACAGGAATGGATTATTTGGCTATTGGAGGTTTTCTGATACAAAAGGAGTATAAGTGAAATACCCAAAGGTATCTATTATAACGCCATCTTTAAATCAGGGGCAATTTATCGAAGAAACTATAATAAGTGTGAAGAATCAGGATTACCCCAATATCGAACACATAGTCATAGATGGTGGTTCAAAAGACGGTACAATAGATATCCTTAAAAAATACCCTCACCTAATTTGGAAATCTCAGCCAGATAAAGGACAATCAGATGCATTGAACAAAGGTTTTAGAATGGCTAAGGGCGAAATTATTGGCTGGTTGAACTCAGATGATACCTATCTTCCTAAAGCAATAAGTACTGCAGTGAATTTCTTTCAAAGCAATCCTGAATATGATATGGTTTACGGTGATTTTTGTAAAATTGACGGAACAGGTAAAGTTTTTGAAAGGAGAAAACAACTAGATTTTACTCTTTTGGGTTTGAAAAGTGGATTATGTTATATTTGTCAACCCACCGTTTTTTTCAGAAAGAGAGTTTTTGACAAGATGGAATATTTAGACGTTAATTTAAGACACGCTATGGATTATGATCTGTGGATGAGAATAGCTCTGAATTTCAAAGTGAAACATATTCCTGGTTTTGTTGCGAATTTCAGGTATCACAAAGACAGCAAAACAGTTTCCGAATTTGTTTCACAGATACAGGAAGAAAGATTGGTCAGAAATAGATACTGGAAAGGAGATATGAATTTTGTGGTAGATTATTTTCTTAGGATTTTAAGGTTTTATTATAGAATTAGATGGAAGCTTGCTACACTTAATCTTTAAAAATCAGAAAGATAATAGGCTCATGAAGATTTCGCTCTTTAATGTCAACGGACAAAATAAGTTTTTAAAAAGTGAGAATATTAAATGAAAATACTGATGGCAAATAGTTTTCATTATTACCGTGGCGGAGACTGCATTTATACTTTTCAAGTTACAGGATTACTTCAACAAATGGGGGATCATAAGGTCGTAAATTTTGCGATGAAGCATCCTCTTAATCTTCCTTGTAAATATTCTGAATTCTTTGTTCCTCAAATCGATTTTCCAAAGGAACTTGCACATAGGAGGTTGCAATCTGGAATTAGGGTTTTGACAAGGTTCATCTATTCAAATGTCGCGATGCGAAATTTAAGTCGATTATTGGACAAATATCCTGTAGATATTGCCCATATACAGAATATTCATGGGTGTATTACGCCTTCAATTTTTGAAGTACTCAAGGCGCGGAATATACCTATAGTCTGGACGCTTCATGATTATAAGCTTCTTTGCCCCAATATTGCTTTCTTTTCAAAAGGGGAAATATGCGAGGCTTGCAAAAGCAATAAATTCTATAGTGCAGTCCTTAGAAAATGCCGAAAGGACTCCTGTCTGGCTAGTTTTTTGGTTATGATAGAGGCGTATATTCATAGATTGTTAGGCCTCTTAAAACTTGTTGATTTTTTTATTACTCCATCTCAATTTATGAGAAAAAAGATGATAGAATATGGCTTTTCTCCTGAAAGAGTTGTCCATATACCGCACTTCATCGATGTGAAACATTTCAGTCCTTCGCTGTCTACCTATTCTAATGATTACATCGTTTATGTTGGTAGACTTTCTTATGAAAAAGGAATAACAACGCTTATAAAATCTGTTCTTGATCTTAATTCAATTAAATTGCTTATAGTAGGAGATGGCCCTATGCGATCTGTTCTTGAAAAACAAGTGGGGGTAGATGATCAAAAAAATAGAATAAAATTTCTTGGGGCATTCAGTAACAGAAACAAATTAAAAAATATTATTTATGGTGCAGCATTTGTGGTTTTTCCTTCAGAGTGCTATGAGACATTTGGTCTTGCGATTGTTGAAGGCCACGCATTAGGAAAACCAGTTATAGGTGCTAATATAGGGTGTATTCCTGAGTTAGTCAAGGACGGAGAGACTGGTTTATTATTCGAACCTGGGAATGCCGATGATCTTGCTGAAAAAATACAGTGGATGGTTGAGAACCCTAAAGAACGACAAGCAATGGGGTTAAGGGCAAGAGAATTAGTTGAGAAAGAATGCAATCCTGAATTACACTATAAGCGATTGATAGCTGTATATGAGACTGCACTCAGAAAGCATGGCAAAGGTATTGATGAATTACTGTGGAAGCTTCGATAATAGTTACCTATAGGTAACGCACATTGTCAGATGTGTAATACTTGGAAATATCCAACCGAACCACAGGAGGAAATTACAGCAAAAGATTTGGAGAAACTTCCCAATAATGTGAGTGCTATAAATATTACTGGTGGCGAACCTCTTGTGAGGAAAGATATTGAAGAGGTAGTTGATGTATTGTCAACGAAAACAAAAAAGTTAGAAATAAGTACTAATGGATATTTTACTGATAAACTGGTAAGAAGAGCCAATAAGCATAAATACATTTCAATAAGAGTAAGCGTTGGAGGATTACCCCAAATAAACGATGATGTTATGGGAATAAAAAATTGTTTTGATCATGCTTTAAGAACAATTCTTAAATTAAAGGAAATAGGAGTAAAAAATATTGGATTTGCAAATACGGTTTTCGCTAAAAATGCTGAAGATTAGCAGTGAAAATCAATTATTTTATTAATCACACAAAGAAAGGAGTCCAAATGGGAAAGAATGCTTGGAAAAAAGTAGAAAAAAAATTTAATTCCGATTTATATTACCAGAAACTACTGGAAATATATAAGAGGGCAATCGCAATAAAGCGACGAAATTTCAGAGAATTCTAGGTATTAAAAAATGATCAAAGTGATTATCAAAGTTATATCCCTTAATGTGTACAATTTTTTTTATTATTGGGTTGGGTTGTTTATTCTTTTTCTAAATAAAATAAGACACTTGGTATTCGGGTATACAAATCCAAGGACTTTTCCAGTTACCGATTTTAAAACTGCAATTGAGTACGATTTTAAGGTCGTTGATCATTGGATAGAAATTCTAGAAAAATATACTAGGGTAAAGTCGAATTTTAAAGACAAATCGATTTTGGAATTAGGTCCTGGCGCAGATCTCGGCGTGGGGTTGATTATATTATCAAAAGGAGCAAAAAAATATACTGCAATTGATGTGAATAACTTGGTTGAACAAACTCCTACACAATTTTACGAAGAATTTTTTGAATATATGAATCACAATAACAAACATAAAGAAGTCAATGTTAGCTTTTTGTGCTCACAATTAAAATTAACAATACTCGGGAAGGGTGATAAACTTAATTATATCTGTCGGCGCGATTTTGATATCACCAGTATTAAAGAAGAAGATGTAGATTTAGTTTTTAGTCAGGCTGCCTTTGAACATTTTGATGATGTTGGTAAAGCCATTTCACAATTAAGTCAAATTGTGAAAAGTGGGACAATTTTAATTACCGAGGTCGATTTAAAAACACATACTAGATGGATTCGAGATTTAGATCCGCTTAATATTTACAGATATAGTGATTTTATTTATAGTGCATTTAAATTTTCAGGTTCACCGAATAGACTTAGGCCTTCAGAATATCAACAATTTTTGGAAAAGAATGGATGGTCAAAAACAGAAATCATTCCCTTAACTAAACTTAATAAGAAATATTTAACAAAAATTGAGAGATCGTTATATAAGCGATTTCGTGAGCCAGATAATAATATGGATTACTTAACTATAATGATTTGCGCAACAAAGAAGTAATCTTATGAATATTGCTTATATCGCTCTAAAAGGACTTCCTCTTGGTGGAGGCATTGAGAAATACACTGAAGAAATTGGTAGCCGTTTAGTAAAAAAAGGCCATAAAGTAACAGCTTATTCCATGAGGCATTTTGATGCAAAGAATGGTGTGTACAGAGGAATATATGTGAAAACCCTACCTTGCATAAACCATAAATGTTTACAAAAAATATCTCTTACATTTTTAGCATCTTTTCATAGTCTATTAAATAGTGACACTGATATAGTTCATTTTCACGCTATTGGTCCTTCTTTATTTTCATTCATGCCTAAGTTTAAAAAACGAAAAGCAGTAGTGCAAGCACACGGCATAGAATGGAAGAGGGCTAAATGGGGTTTTGGAATGAAACAGGTTTTAAAAATGTGTGAGTTGGCAGCTGTAAAATTTCCTGATCTTTTAACTGTGGTTTCAAAAGTTCAACAAAAATATTACAAAGAAAAATATGGTATAAATAGTATTTTTATCCCTCCTGGAGTGAATATACCCACTAAGCGGAAACCCAATTTAATTTTAGAATTAGGGCTGAAGGGTAATGACTATATTTTATTTGCAGCAAGATTAGTACGTGAAAAAGGCGCCCATTACTTAATTCAGGCATATAATAATTTAAAAACAGATTTAAAACTCGTGATTGCCGGTGATGCCCAATTCGAAGATCAATACAAAAATAAGTTATTAGGATTGGCAAGCGGGAACAAAGATATAATTTTTCCTGGATTTGTCCAGGGAGAATTGAAAGAGGAACTTTTTTCCAATGCATATTTATTTGCTTGTCCATCTGAATTAGAAGGGTTGTCTATATCTGTACTGGAAGCAATGAGCTATGGAAATTGCTGTTTAGTAAGTAATATTCCTGAAAACTTAGAGGCAATAGATAAATTCGGTTATTCTTTTAGAAATCAAGATATTGATAACTTAAAAGAAGAATTGTGTTCATTAATAAATAATAGGAATAAAGTAAACAAGGTAAAAGAAGTGGCGAAAAATTATGTGCTTGCTAATTATTCATGGGATTCCGTTACTGATAAAATGGAAAATTTATATATAGACTTGTTGAATGGCAAAAAATATAAATAACATAATTTTTGGAATTATAGGCGTAACATATAGGTGTAATGCAAAATGTGTTATGTGTAATATTTGGAAACATCCTACAAAAAAAGACGTGGAATTCCCTTCCAGAATATTAGAAAAATTACCTAATATTCCTGTTTTTAATGTAACAGGTGGTGAACCGTTTTTAAAAGAAGATTTGCAAGATATTATCGATATTTTAAAGAATAAATCTGAAAGAATCGTAATCAGTACAAATGGATTTCTAACTGATAAGATTCTACGGTTTGCAGATAAGAACAAGAATATTGGAATCAGGGTCAGCATTGAAGGGTTTCCAGCTGCTAACGATAAATTACGCGGTCTAAAGAATGGGTTTGATAAAGGACTGAGAACGCTGATAGAGTTGAAAAATATGGGTTTCAAGGATATTGGTTTTGGTATTACTGTATCTGGCGAAAATACAAAAGATTTACTGCCTTTATACAATTTAGCCACGTATCTGGACCTCGAATTTGCTACTGCAATAGTTCATAATACCTATTATTTCAAGAAATTTGATAATGTTATATCTAATAAAGAAGCAGTCGCTAATGAATTTAAGAAATTACTATACAAATTGCTAAAAAGCAAAAGTGTAAAAAACTGGTTCAGAGCTTACTTTAACTACGGCATTATAAATTTCATCGCTGGCAAACCAAGATTATTGCCCTGTGAGATGGGGTCATCATCTTTTTATTTGGATCCATATGGCATAATTAGACCTTGTAATGGCAGAGATGAAATAATGGGAAATTTAAATGTTCAATCTTTCGAAGAAATATGGCATAGTAAAAAAGCCGCAGAGGTTAGAGAATTGGTGAAAAATTGTGATAAAAATTGTTGGATGATCGGTAGTGTCGGCGAGTTGATGAAGAAAAAGATTTTTGTTCCAATAAATTGGATAATTAGAAACAAATTTCTGAAAAAACGCGATACAGAAAGGATTATTGGATCGTTGATACATAACGAGACACGGGCCGGCGCGGAAAGTAAAGTTGCAAGCATTGAAAATTAGGATGCGACTCGCGAAAATATAGAAGAGAATATTCCACTTTTGTACAAAAGTGGAAAGGGGTAAGTATGGATGTAAAACTAAGAATTTTTAAGGCGGTTTCTCACGACAAGAGAATAAGGCTGATCAAATTATTATATGCAAAAGGAAGAATGCCCTTGAGAGATATTTCCGACTTGATGGATGTACCCGAGGCAACCGTGTGATTTTCAACTTACCTAACTACATTCCCACTTTCTCGAGAAAGTGGGAATGAAATTACCGGAGGTAAAAAGGGACAGGCTACTTCTTAATTCCTCATTTCAGGTCTTTATTATCAGAAAAATGAGAAGGCCAATTCAATGCTTGATTTTCGTGAATTTTAATGTAAAATATCGTAGTGATAATCTATCTTGATACTAATGTATTCGGTCGTCCATTTGATGATCGTTCATATTTAAGAATTGATATTGAAGCTCAGGCTTCTTTAGCAATATTAGCAATGATTAAAGAAAAGCAAATGAAATGTCTTTGTTCTGATATTTTGAGATTAGAGGTAGCACAAACTCCAATGCCCAAGCGTATGCGGATACAGTCTTTGGTTGCCCTTTGTTCGACTTGTATTTCTGAGACCGATGTAATAAAAAAAATGGCTTTAAAGATCTACCGGAAAATTAGAGTTGAACCGAGAGATGCTCTGCATATTGCATCTGCTTGTTTGGGAAAAGCAGAGTATTTCATCACATGCGATAACGGAATTATTAGAAAAGCTAATAAAATCGAAAAAGACTTGAAGGGATTGGGTTATAATATTAAAATTTGTAGTATTTTAGATTTTATTGAGGAGGTCAAAGAATGAAGGAGACATTAATTGCAAGAAAAACAGCCCAGGAAGTTATTAACATAGGCTGGAATACATTGACTAAGGAATTGGGACCTGTTGGTGCAGCGAAGTTTTGGATATATGTCACTCATGGAGAAGGTAATTCGGTAGAAGAATATAGAAAAATGTGGAAAGGCAAGAGTATTGAAGAAATTCATCGTGAGGTATTAAAAGCAAAAAAACTGGGTAAAATTTAAGCTAAAACAGCGAAAAGAGATGGAATGGAGTTAAATGTTATTAAAGCTTCATTAAAGAACCAAAAAGGATAAAAAGACAATTGGTCTTTCCGAATTTTCTTGCCTCTTTACTTGCAACAAGAACAGGTTTAATGAGAAAGTGTAGTCATTAGTGAACAATTAATACGAGGCGAGACGCCTCTGGGTTCATATGTGTTAATTTCGCCAGTACGCACTGGCGGTTTTTTTATTCAAATCGCTGTTGACACATAGTTAAATATCAATATAATATTATATGAAAGATCTCAACCAGATAAAGAAAAAATATCCAAATGAATGGCTTGCTTTTAAAGTAATGAAGGAAACATCAGATGGTTGTATTCAAGGGAAATTGGTTTTTCATCATCCTGACCGCCGTACACTTCATGTAATTTTACGAAGGAAAAGAACTAAAGGAGTATATATAACTTACTCAGGGCCTTTGGTTAAATCAGGTTATGCTGTAATGTTTTAGATGCAACAATCGTTAAAAATACCTATAGTAATACCACGAGTAAAAATAGAAGGACCTAAAACCTTCAGGGAAATTGATATGATTTTGGATACAGGTGCAGTCTACACTATGATCTCATGGGATATTGCTAAAGATATAGGATATGACCCTGCTGGTTCACGAAAAAGAACCTCTATTGTCACTGCTAACGGCATCATTGAAGTACCACTATTAAAGGTCAAAAAAATAATAGTAAAGGATATTGCTGTTAAGAATGTTGAGGTTATATGTCATAACATCCCAGAAGTAGTTGGGATTGAAGGACTTCTTGGCTTGAGTTTTTTGAAAGAATTTCGTACCTTAATAGATTATCGCAAGAAGATATTAGAAATTATATAATTCCTATTCTAAATTACAAAAGCAGGGCAATAAAAAATCGTGATTTTTGGATGCCTTTTGCTCCATCAATACTTGAAGAACGGGCAAATGATTATATAGTTAATCCCAAAAATTTCTATGCACCGTACATGATAATGGCATTTCCAACCAAATCTAAAGCACATACAGATTTAATTGCTGCTCTTCATCCATATGATCTTACAGCGCGTCCCCAGATCGTTAGAAAGAATTGGAATCCAGGATATTATAAAGTATTGAAAACATTTGAAGAGATAACTGGGGTGGGTGGAGTGCTAAACACTTCCTTTAATCTACATGGTCAACCCATAGTCTGTTCCCCAAAAGATGCTCTGGAAACCTTTGTAAATTCAGGACTCGATGCTCTGGCAATGGGCAGCTTTTACATCACAAAAGAATAAAGTATTTTCATCATTTTATTTCTTATTATTGGTTTTTATCCAAATGTCTAACTTAACCTAACTACATTCCCACTTTCTCGAGAAAGTGGGAATGAAATAAGAAAACCAGCAAGGGATATAATGTCGTCCATCTTGAGTTTTGGAGATTCTTGTAGAGTAAGTTTTTCAAAAAATAGGGGAGACCTGGCAGAAAAATTTGAATGCTGGATAAAAATCTTAATTTAGTCAATGATTTGAAGAAAAAGGCATTTATAAGAGTAACAAAACTCTATACATGGGAAAAAGTAATTGCCGCCTATGATAAGCTTTTCAAAACGCTCAACCATGAATAGAATTTCTACACTACATTCCCACTTTCTCGAGAAAGTGGGAATGTAAACCGAGGTGTGGTGCCGGCATAATCCCTTATGGGATCTTCGACTTGACTTTCTTATGGTATTGGATAGTATATATAATAATTGAAAGGAGATATTATATGAGTTTAACCAAGAAAAAGAAAGAAATAGTCTCTTTCCCACTTAGCGTTTTCGAAACAGCTGATACGAAAGAGGATCTTGAGGACTGGCTCTTAGCTCAGAATCCTGAATTTATAAAGAAGATGCGTAAAGCCCGGAAGGATGACCTGTGTGGTCTGGGCAAAGACTGGGAGACACTTAAAAAGGAATTGTGTTTAAAGTAACCCTGCTACCAGATGCTGAGACTTCTTTCAAGAAACTTGATAAATATCTTCAAAAACGAATTTCCCAAAAGATTGACTGGCTTGCCGCAAATGCCGACAAGATAGTTCACCATCCTCTTATATCTCTTCCTGACGATTTGCGTGGTTTATGTCGAATCCGAGCTGGTGATTATCGTATTATTTATTGGATTTACTACGAAATTGAACACAGAAGTAAGGATTATCGTTCTTTGAAGAAGTAAAATTCATAATTATTAATCCAGAGAATTTCTATGCTTGACAGCTTTTACATCACTAAAGAATAGAATGTTTATTAAATATGAATATTCCGCCCCGCACTTTTTAAATATGTATAAGGAGGCTTACAAGTTTCCTATAAAAGTGCGGGGTGGAATGGTTGTATAGATTCATAAAAGAAATAAAAAGATTAAAAAGACAATTGGTCTTCCCCAATTTACTTTTGTCATTGTTAGCGAAAAGGACAAAATTGATAAAGTAATGATTGTCATTTAGTTATCTGGTCATTAAGTCATTAAGATAAAGCCCATAGATGGGGCTTTTTTGTTGTATTTTGGGGAATTTAGGGTTTGAACCTTGATTTTTCTTTTTAATTGAATAGAATAATTAAAGGAGATAAAATGTTAACCGAATATATTCAAAAGGCTTTAGAATTAGCAGTATATAAAATTTTAGATGATGGTACTTGGTTCGCTGAAATTCCCGGATTTCAAGGTGTCTGGGCCAACGGAAAAAATGTTGAAGATTGTCGTAGAGAACTGATGGAAGTTTTAGAAGAGTGGTTAATTTTGAAAATTCGGGACCATGACACAGTACCCGTGCTAGAAGGTACAGAATTAAAGATTGAGAAAGTTGAGGCAGGTTAGTTGCCTTCTGTTATTTCACGACGAAAGTTAATAAGAAAGTTTAGATCACTAGGATATCGTGGTCCATACTCAGGAGGTAAGCATCAATTCATGGTAAAAGGAGAAAAGAAAATCAGAATCCCCAATCCGCATAAAAGTAGTGATGTTTCTATTAGTCTTGTAAAAGAAATTCTTCGACAGGCAAAAATTAGTATTGAAGAATGGGATAATGCATAAATACTTTTGACCCAGCAATTAGATCTATTCCAGGAATATGTAAGGAACGGTGCCTCTCAAGAAATTCCTCTCACTTCGTTCCTCTCTCTAACTTCGTTAGACTCGAGACTATAGCGACATTTTCAACCTCTCATTACTCTCGATATTTTCAACATCTCATTACATTCGATATTTTCAACATCTCATTACTCTCGATATTTTCAACATCTCGACTTACTCGATACTATAGCGATACTTTCTCTCGTTTCACTTGAGACTTCTT
>JABUBN010000281.1_pt1 | contig 14708 bp, 11 predicted proteins | sample 7240341 | NCBI WGS metagenome assembly JABUBN01 (sample SAMN07256345, study PRJNA390944) | subsurface metagenome | isolation source: Methane hydrate marine sediment | place: Pacific Ocean: Eastern North Pacific, ODP site | reverse complement strand
ATGCGCGAGGCAAAATAATCAGACCTTTAATAGAGTGTAGCAGAGAAGAGATTGAAGAATACTGTAAAGAAAATAAAATAGGGTATAGGGTAGATTCGAGCAACAAAGAAGTTGTATATTTTAGAAATAAAATTAGATTAGAGCTTTTGCCTTTGCTTTCTAAAGATTATAATAAAAATATAAAAGATGTTATGCTGCGTCTTAGGAGTATAACTAGTGAAGTTTCGGCATATTTAAACCAAGAAACAGAACTGCTTTTTAAAGAAATTGTAAGACAAGAAAACCCCGAAATGCTAATTATTGATTTAAAAAAATTTACCTCTCTTCCTCTGGTTTTAAAGAGGAGGATAATTAGAAAATCTATTGAAGTTGTAAAGGGAAATCTTTATTCTATAAGTTTTAGACATAATAATGAAATATTAAAACTTATTGAGTGCCAACTGGGCGAAAAAGAGATTTATCTTCCTGATAATTTAATGGCCAAGAAGATTTATAATGAAATAATGATTTACAAAAAGAGGATTTCTAAAAATCAAACAGAAGAGATATCTACCCCCTGGGAATACGATATATTAATTCCAGGGAAAACAGAGATTAAATCTTTAGGTATAAAGGTTGAAATAAAAATATTAGATTCTGCGGACATAAGATCTTCTTTATATTTTACTAAAAAAAAATCTAAAGGGAAATTTCTGGAATTTATTGATTACAATAAAGTTAAACCCCCTATCAAATTAAGAAACAGACGGAGTGGAGATAGATTTTATCCCTTAAAGATGAAGGGCTTAAAGAAAGTTAAAGATTTTTTTATTGATAATAAAATTCCTAAAAGTTATCGAGATTTAATTCCTATCTTGGTTGATAGTGAGGATAAAATAATATGGATTGTGGGAATAAGGCTGGATGACCGGGTGAAAATTAACTCTGGTACTAAAAAAGTGCTCTGCATAAAGACAAAAATAAAGAATTTTTTTTTGCAGGAATATTTTTGTAAGGAAGGAGAAGAAAATGCTAAAAAATAGCGAAATTGATGAAATTTTAATTTCAGAAGAAGAAATTAGAGAAAAAGTTACCGAATTAGGCAAAAAGATAACCCGGGATTATCAAGGTAAAGACCTGGTTTTTATAGGTGTATTAAGAGGAGCAATAATATTTATGTCAGATTTAGCTCGGGCAATTTCAATTCCTATGATATTCGATTTTATGGCTATTTCCAGTTATGGAGCAGCCACAGAATCTTCGGGAGTAGTAAGAATATTAAAAGATTTAGATGAAACTATTGAGGGCAAAGATGTCTTAGTAGTTGAAGATATAATAGATACCGGATTGACTTTGGATTATTTGCTACGGATATTAAAATCACGTAAACCAGCCAGCTTAAAAGTCTGTACATTTTTAAACAAAGGTGCCAGAAGAAAAGTTAAGGTTAAAGTTGATTATTTGGGATTCGATATTCCTAATAAATTTGTAGTGGGTTATGGTTTGGACTATGCAGGAAAATTTAGGAATGTTCCTTTTGTTTTTACCCTTAATCCCGAAATATACAAGGGAGAGTTAAAGTAAGCATTAGTCTTTAGTGAATAGTAATTCGTATCGCGTATTGCGTATCGAGTATCGCGTTAAGAAAATCAGAATTCAGGAGTGGAGATGCGATACATCGTGCCCGAAGTATAACAAGTGTCCCCCGTTTTCACGAGGGCAGGCTTCCGCCTGCCTAATATTTTTCAACCATTAATCAGCACAAGAAGACACAGCACGCTGTGCCTCTACGCTGACCCGGCATTAATTCCTTAACTAGTTAACTAATTAACCAACTAACTAGCTAACTAAATACGAGATACGATTCACGAGATACGAGATACGATTTATATGTTTGTCTTTATATAGGAAATATGCTAAAATTATTTTGTAAAAGCAATAAGAGTATAGAATAAACTTATTATAAGAAATTTTTAAAAAAGGAGAAATTTTTCTTGGCTAAAATACCTGACTTTAATAAAAAAGACTTAAAAGGAAATAAAAATTATAGAAACATCGGTCTATATTTACTGATATTAATTATTACAGTTTCAATTATAAGTTCGTTTTTTGAGCCCAAATCTACTACTCAACAAGAACTTACCTATTCTGAATTTTTAAAAGAAGTTGAAATGAATAATGTATCTAAAGTTACCATTGTCGACAATACAATTACTGGTATACTTATGGATGGTAGAGAATTCTCTACTTATTCACCTGATGACCCGGAGATGATAAACACCCTTCGAAGTAAAAATATAGTAATAGAAGCTAAACCTCCGGTAAAGGTATCCTGGTGGATGCAGTTACTTTCATCTTTATTACCCATGCTTTTAATAATTGGAATTTGGTTATTTATGATACAACAGATGCAAGGTGGAGGGAATAAGGTGATGTCCTTTGGCAAGAGCAAAGCCAAACTTTTAGGCAAAGAGACCCCCAAAGTAACTTTTAAAGATGTGGCTGGAATTGATGAAGCAGAAGAGGAAGTTGAAGAAATAATAGAATTTTTAAGAAGCCCAGCAAAATTTAGGAAATTGGGAGCTAAAATACCCAGAGGAGTTTTGCTTTATGGTCCACCTGGAGCAGGTAAAACATTGTTGGCTCGAGCTATTGCTGGTGAGGCAGGAGTACCATTCTTTAGTATTAGCGGCTCTGATTTTGTGGAGATGTTTGTGGGAGTCGGTGCTTCCCGAGTAAGAGATTTATTTAAGCAGGCAAAGACAAATGCTCCTTGCATTATTTTTATGGACGAAATCGATGCTGTAGGGAGACACAGAGGAGCTGGTTTAGGAGGAGGGCATGATGAGAGAGAACAAACCTTAAACCAACTGTTGGTAGAAATGGATGGTTTTGATCAGAATATAGGAATTATAATGATTGCTGCCACTAACCGCCCAGATATCTTAGATCCTGCTTTATTAAGACCGGGAAGATTTGATCGACGGATTGTGGTAGATAGGCCTGATATTTTAGGTCGTGAGGACATTTTAAAGGTTCACGCAAGAGGAAAACCGTGGGCTAAAGATGTAGACATTAAAGTTATAGCCAGAAGGACTCCTGGATTTGTCGGTTCTGATTTGGCAAATTTAGTAAACGAAGCAGCTTTATTAGCTTCCAGAAAAGGCAAAAAAGAAATCGGAATGGAAGAATTAGAATCTGCTATAGATCGGGTTATTGCTGGACCAGAAAGAAAAAGTAGACTCATTAGCGAAAAAGAGAAAGAAATAATAGCTTATCACGAATCAGGTCACGCCTTAGTGGCTAAGTTATTGCCTAATTGCGACCCGGTACATAAAGTTTCGATCATTCCTCGAGGTAATGCTACTTTGGGTTATACTTTACAACTCCCCACCCAGGACAGATATTTAATTAGCAAATTAGAGTTGATGGATAAACTATCAGTTTTATTAGGGGGAAGAGTAGCTGAAGATATAGTATTTAAAGATGTTACTACCGGAGCTCAAAACGACCTGGAAAGAGCTACCAAACTTGCTCGTCAGATGGTAACTGAATATGGAATGAGTGACACTATAGGCCCTATTACCTTAGGTAGAAAAGAACATCAAATATTTTTAGGCAGAGACATTTCCCAGGAACGTGATTATAGTGAGGAAATTGCTAATAAAATTGACAAAGAAGTTAGAAAAATTATTGAAAATGCCTATTCCCGAGCCAAAGATATTTTAACTAAAAATAAAAGGAAATTAAAAAAGATTGCCCGTAATTTAATGGAAAGAGAAACTTTAGAGGGGAAAGACTTAGATGATTTGTTAAATGGTATAAAATTAGTTAGCCTAACTAAGTTTAAAGTGAACCTTTTACTAATTTGAAAATAAATGTAATTAGTCGTTAGTATTTGATGGACAGTATCTAGTTAATACTGAATAAAAGCAAACAACTTACAACCATTAGATTAGATAACCAAGAAGTTTTTACTAAGGATTTTAACTAACGACTAACGACTATTCACTAACGACTAAATTGAGAGGTGGATCGAAATGAAAGAGAAAGATATTAACCGACGAAGAGAGAAAGAAGGCAAGGGAGAAATAGGGAAGAAAAAGAAGGAAGAATGGCTTAAAAAAGAGAAGATAAAGATGATTGAACAAAGAAAAGAGTATATGAGTTACCTTAAAGGGGTAATGCATAAGAAAGGGTTTAACCCAAAATTGAAGAAGGATAAATTTTTAGGCGGAGTGAGGGGAAGGGGATAAGAAAAGAAATACTAAAAATTTTTTAAAAAAAGAAGGGTTTTTAGGATAAGATAAAGTAATATATAAATACAGAATGCTAATTCGCCTTTTTACGGAATAATAATTATTAAATAAACTGTAATTTTTACAATTAATCAACAACTAAAAAAGCGAAAAGGCAAATTAAATTAAAGGGGGAGGTGTAAAAAAGGAATATAAATATTTTGAGGATTAGTTTTTAAGTAATTAATTAAAAAATTAAAGGAGGAGAATAATTAATAATGAAAAAAAGCATTTTAATATTAATACTATCTTTAAGTCTGATAATGGGATTTAGTTTAGCAGCTCTCACAGCACCGGTAACACTATATTGGAATTTCAGCGCTGGCGAACCCCCCACTCTGGACCCTGCTTTAGGTTCCGATACTACTTCAATACTTGTAATAGAACAGCTATTTTTGGGTTTAACCGATTTTGATGATTTGACTATGGCGGTCGTACCAGAGTTGGCTACTTCCTGGGAAGTATCAGAAGATGGACTGGTTTGGGCTTTTCATATGAGAGAAGATGTCAAATGGACTGACGGAAGACCGGTTACTGCTCATGATATAGAGTATGGAGTTAAGAGAACCTGTGACCCGGCTACTGCTTCTACTTATGCTTATGTACTTTACATTATTAAAGGAGCTAAAGAAGTAAACACCGGTGAGATAACTGACCTGGATCACATAGGAGTGAAAGCAATAGATGATTATACTATTCAGTTTGCCTTAAATCAACCTGCTGGTTACTTCCCTGCTATTGCTGGAATGTGGGTTGCCAGACCTGTACCTAAGTGGACTATCGAGAAATATGGTGAAAAATGGACTGAACCGGAGAATATTATCACCAATGGTCCTTACCTTTTGACAAAGTGGGCCCATCACGACGAAATAATTATGGAGAAAAATCCTGATTATTTTGATGCTGATAAGGTGCAGATAGAAAAAGTTTATTGTACGATGGTTGTAGAACTTTCTACTGCTATGGCTATGTATGAAGACGGGATATTGGATTCTGCGGACCTTCCCTTAGATGATATAGATAGGATAAAAGCAGATCCGGTATTAAGTGAAGAATTATTTATCGCCCCTCGATTATGTACCTATTATTATGGATTTAATAATACCAAACCACCGATGGATAATCCTTTAGTCCGTAAAGCTTTTTCTGCTGCTATTGATAGACAATCTTTAATAGACTATGTTACTAAAGGTAATCAAACACCAGCCACTACCTTCACCTGCCCGGGAATCTTTGGTCATGTACCCCCTGAAGAAGGTGTGGGTATAGGTTATGACCCGGAAGCAGCTAAAAAATACTTAGCTGACGCAGGATACCCTGGAGGCGAAGGATTACCAGAAATTACTCTTATGTTTAACACCTCTGAGAGTCATCGGAAAATTGCCCAGGCCATTCAGCAGATGTGGAAGGAAGTATTAGGAGTAGAGGTTATTTTAACTAACCAGGAGTGGAAGGTGTATCTCAATACTATAAATGAGGATGCTCCTCAGATCTACCGTTTGGGTTGGTGTGCTGATTACCCTGATGCTAACAATTGGGTTTATGAAGTTTTTCACTCTACCGATAGTAACAATAGAATTAAATGGCATAATGCGGAATTTGATAGGGTAGTGGAAGAGGCAGCTCGTGAATCTGATCCGGCGAAGAGGTTGGAACTCTACAAGAGAGCAGAACAAATACTCTGTGAAGAAGAAGCTGCTATGGCTCCCATCTATTTCTATACTTTTGTAAATATGACCAAACCATATCTTACACGTACCTATTCTTCGCTGGCTGCAGAACATTTCAAGGATTGGAGAATTACAAAATAACAGAATTTAAAAACACTGATTTGTTTTAGTTTTTTTAAAATAGCCATGCGTCCTTGAAAACAAGAGGATTGCATGGCTATTTTTTGCCTTTATTTTTTTCCATTTTATGATATAATATTTTGATAATATCTAAATTTAATTGTATATCTTGATTGGTTAGTTAGTTACTTGGTTAGCTGGTTAATGGTTAATAAATTATTAGTATTAAACTAGCTAAATAGAAAACCAGTTAACTAATTCATCCTGTATCTTCTATTTAACACTAATTACTAATTTAATGTTATTTTTTATTTATCTAAATGTTATAATATAAACTAATAAAAATTAAAAAGAAAGGGAGTAGAAGTATGATCAATTATGTTATTAGGAGAATTTTATGGGCTATACCGGTTTTATTGATAATATCTTTAGTGACTTTTAGTTTAGCCCATGTTATTCCCGGAGGACCTTTTGACAAAGAAAAACCATTACCAAAAGAGATTATTGCCAATTTAGAGGCTTATTACGGTTTAGATGACCCTCTCTGGAAGCAATATACTGATTACCTTTGGAATGCCCTCCATGGTGATTTTGGGCCTTCTTATTCTTCTCGAAGCAGGACGGTAAATGATATTATGAGCGCACATTTTCCCGTTTCAGCCCAATTGGGGGTGTTAGCCTTAATTATAGCTATGGTGGTGGGGATTCCTCTGGGGATGGTTTCTGCCCTAAAACAAAATTCTTTTATAGATTATTTCTGTATGTTCTTTGCTTTATTGGGGGTTTCTGTTCCGGCAATGACTTTAGGACCTCTACTGATCTGGGTTTTTGCTCTAAAACTGAATATATTACCAGTTGCCCGATGGGGAACCTGGCAGCAGGCTATTATGCCTGCCTTTACTTTAGGTATAGGAGGTGCTGCTATTTTAGCAAGATTAACCAGAGCGAGTATGCTGCAAGTGATTAGAGAAGATTACATCAGGACTGCAAGATCAAAGGGAGTCTCAGAAAAAAACGTCACCGTCCATCACGCGCTGAAAAATGCCCTTATTCCGGTGGTAACTGTAATAGGTCCCATGTTTGCTGCCTTGGTTACCGGCTCATTAATTGTAGAGCAGATATTTGCTATCCCGGGTTGTGGAAAATATTTTATTACCAGTATTACCAATCGAGATTATCCCGTGGTTCTAGGTATTATGTTACTTTATGCAGTTCTTATAATTGTGGCAAATTTAGTAGTAGATTTAACCTATGCATGGATTGACCCTCGGATTAAATATACTTAGGATTATTACAAAATAAGGAGGATATATTATCTTGGAAGTAAAATTAAAAGAAAAAGAAAAGCTTGAAAATGAAACAGCTCTCCTGAAGAGACCTGAGGTAAATCTATGGAAAGATGCCTTTCGAAGATTATTAAAAAACAGAATGGCTGTACTGGGAGGAATAATAGTTATTGTTTTGCTTATTCTTGCTATTTTTGCTCCTTATATTGCCCCTTATCATTATGCTGACGGTAGCCTTATAAATAATTATGCTAAACCGGGAGCCAAATATCTATTAGGTGCAGATTTTATGGGTCGAGATGTATTAAGTAGAATTATTTACGGTACCAGAATATCGTTGAGTGTAGGAATAGTCGGGGCTGTTACAGCCTTTATAATAGGAGTGTTGTATGGAATTGTTTCGGGATATTATGGAGGAAAGATCGATAATGTTATGATGCGTTTTGTAGATATTATGTACGGTTTTCCTACCTTATTATTAATTATTTTAATGATGGTTCTATTTAAATCTACCTTTGCGGCAACTACTCCTGGCACTTTTGCTGCAACATTGAGCGCTATTGATAGAGCTTTTGGAGGATTATTTTTTATCTTTATTGGCATAGGAGTTACTGCCTGGATTGGAATGGCTAGAATTGCCCGGGGAATGGCTCTCTCCTTACGGGAAAAGGAATTCGTAGAAGCAGCTCGAGCAACAGGAAACAGTAATTTACAGATAATTTTAAAACATATGTTGCCCAACTTAATAGGTCCTTGTATTGTAAGGGTAACCTTAGCAATACCTAGATACATTACCTTTGAAGCATTTTTAAGTTTTATCGGTTTAGGAGTTAATCCTCCTACCCCGAGTTGGGGAATGTTGATATCAGAGGGGTATCAAGCAATGCGTTCTTATCCTCATTTGGCTATATACCCCGGATTAGCCTTGGCTATCACCATGATGGCTTTTAATTTTTTGGGTGATGGATTACGTGATGCTTTAGATCCGCGCATGAAATAGGCTTCTTATGCGCCCGTAGCTCAATGGATAGAGCAGGGGCTTCCTAAGCCCTTGGTTGGAAGTTCGACTCTTCTCGGGCGTACCATTTTTATAATCATTTTGTCTAAAATAATTAATTAAGGGATTTTTAAATGAAAATTGATTTAGCTGATCAAATTAAAGACATCTTGTTAGGTTCTATCGAAAAAAACATCAAACAGGGTAATTTCCAGATTAAGGACATCCCCAAGATAATATTACTAACCCCAAAAAACAAATCCCATGGAGACTTATCCACTAATATCGCTATGCAATTATCCCGAGAATTAAAGTCAAAACCCTTAGATATTGCTAATTTTATTATAAATAATTTAGATATCCAGGGTACAATTGTAGAGAAAGTCAAAATTGCCGGACCAGGTTTTATAAATTTTTGGTTGAGTGAAAATTGGCTATATAAGGTTCTGGATGAGATTAGAGAACAGGGAGATAATTATGGTAAAGTAAATTTAGGCAAAGGAAAGAGGGTTCAAGTAGAATTTGTCAGCGTTAATCCTACCGGCCCCCTACATGTGGGCCATGGAAAATGTGCAGCAGTAGGAGATGCATTAAGCAGTATATTAAAAGCAGCAGGATATGAAGTAGAAAAAGAATATTACATCAATGATCAAGGAAAACAGATAGACATATTAGGTCAATCAGTTCAAGTAAGATACAATAATCTTTTAGGAGAAAAGAAAGAATTTCCCGATGATGGCTATAAAGGCGAATATATCGTCGATATAGCCAAAGAAGTGATAGGTAAGTTTCGAGATAAGTATAAAGGAAGAGACAATAAAGAAACCCAAGAATTTTTTAAAGAATTTACTTTAAAAAAAATTCTATCAGGAATTGAAAAAGACTTAAAAGATTTTGGAGTAGAATTTGATATTTGGTTTAGTGAAAAATCACTTTATGAGCAGAATAAACTTCAAGAAGTTATAGAATTACTCCAGCAGAGAGGTTTTCTTTATGAGGAAAAAGGTGCACTCTGGTTAAAGTCCACCGTCTTTGGTGATGAAAAAGACAGAGTAGTAATTCGGGAAAACAATATCCCCACTTATTTCGCTTCTGATATTGTTTATCATCAAAATAAATATCAACGGGGATTTGATAAAGTAATAGATATCTGGGGTGCTGACCACCACGGTTATATTAAAAGGATGAAAGCAGCCGCACAAGCTTTGGGTTATCCTGAAGGTTTTTTGGATGTATTAATCGTACAGTTCGTAACTTTAATAAAAGATGGTAAAGAAGTAGGAATGTCAACTCGGGGAGGAGAATTTGTTACTCTAAGAGATTTAATACGAGAAGTAGGCAAAGACGTGGCTCGTTATTTCTTTTTGATGAGGAGTTATGATAGTCATACTGAATTTGATCTTGATGTAGCTAAATCTCAATCTATGGAAAACCCGGTATATTACATTCAGTATGCTTATGCGCGGATATGTAGTATAATAAAAAAAGCTAAATTAGAAGGAATAAAAATTGGAAAAAGTAAAGAAGTTAATCTCCACTTATTGGATAAAGAGGAAGAATTTAAATTAATTAAAAAATTATCTTCCTTAAGAAAAGTGGTTAGAAAGAGTGCTTTAACCTGGAAACCGCATCTTTTAACTACTTATCTTTATGATCTGGCTTCTTCGTTTCATAAGTATTATACTGTACATCGGGTAATTACTGAAGATACAGAATTGACTAAAGCTCGTTTGATATTAATCGATTGCACCAGGATAGTATTGTTTAATACCCTTAAGATTTTAGGGATTTCAGCTCCGGAGAGCATGTAGGATAGCGTATAGCGTTTAGCGGATAGTATATTAGTTATCCAGTTACCCGGTTAGCCAGTTTACCAGTTAAAATACAGGTTATAAGTTGCAGGTTACGAGTTTCAAGTTTTAAAAAGCCTTTACAGTAAACTGAAAACTGATTTTCTTTATCTAAAAACTATAAACTAATAACTAAAAACCAAGAACCAATGACTAAACATGGGAGAAGAAATTGGATAAAACCAGATTTATAATAATTACCGGTCTGTCCGGAGCGGGAAAAAGTATAACGATCAAGTGCTTTGAAGATGCTGGTTTTTTCTGTGTAGATAATATTCCCTCACAGCTAATCCTCAAATTTGCTGAAATTTGTTTAAAATCAAAGGGGAAACTGTCAAAGATTGCTTTAGTGGTAGATATAAGAGGAGGAATTTTTTTTAAAGATTTATACGAATCACTTGATTATTTAAAAGAATTAGGGATTAATCGAGAGATATTATTTTTAGAAGCAAGTGATAAGATATTGTTGCACCGATTTAGCGGAACCAGGAGAAAACATCCTCTAAATATTTCAAACAACATTCTGGAAAACATACAAGCAGAGAGAGAACAGTTAAAAGAATTAAGGTCACAAGCTAACCTAATAATAGATACTTCTGATTTAACTCCCAAACAATTAAGTAATGAAATTATCAGGAATTTTATAAAAGGAAAAGAACAAAAGATTCAGATAACCCTAATCTCTTTTGGATATAAATACGGTATTCCTATTGATGTAGACATTGTCTTTGATGTTAGATTTCTTCCCAATCCCTTCTATATAGATAAATTAAAAAATTTGCCGGGGACTGATGAGAAGATTGAAAAATATGTATCCAAATTTTCTACAACCCAACATTTTATGGAAGTTTATTTTAATTTATTGAGTTATTTAATTCCTTATTATGTTAAAGAAGGTAAGACATATCTGTCTATTGCTTTCGGATGTACCGGGGGCAGACACAGATCGGTGGTTTTAATAGATAATTTAGCAAATTATTTAAAAGGAAAAGAATATAGGCTATTTGTGAAACATAGAGATATGAATAAAGATGAAATAAAGATTAAAAATGACTTATGAGATTTGACTAAAAACTTAGAGCGAAAAGAGCAAAGCCATAGAATGTATAAAGATTTAGTGTAAGGGGGTTCAATTCATCGAACCCGCAATTAAAACGGATCAGATAAACCCGACATCTATTTTAAAAACAATACTTTGTACGAAAAAAGTTTTGAGTTTTGTTGTAATTTTTAAATCAACATATATAATTTAGAAGAAAAATATACCAAAGAAAGAGTTAAATGTTATTTTCTTACCGAGTAAAAAATGAATTAGCCAGAATAATTCCCCGGGATATATCTAAACAGAAGGATGAATTACTGGCCTTTATAAAATTAAAAGGAAATATCGTTAAATCGGGTCAGAAAAAAAATTTAGTTATTATCTTAGAAGACCCTACTACCACACGAACTGCTTATAATTTGATTAAAAGGGTTTTTAAAATTTATCCCTTAGTTGAAAAAGAAAATTCATCGAATACAAAAAAACATTATAAAGTTAAAATTCCTTTTTTAAAAGAAACTGAGAGAATTTTAAAAGAATTGAATTTAAGCTGGGGAAATGAACCTATACACGATAAACAGTATATCGGAGAAAAAAGATCAAATTTAAATAAAAATTTTTCTAAAGATTCATATTTAAGAGGAGCCTTTTTGGTAAATGGATTTGTAAATGATCCGGAAAAGATGTATCACTTAGAAATTTCCACAAATGATGAAGGGGAAGCAAATTTTATTCATACCCTCTTTGACTATTACGGTTTAAACTCTCGGGTAAGTTTTTGGAAGAAGAAGTGGGTAGTATATTTAAAGAGAGGGGATAGCATATTTGAATTTCTAAGACTAATGGGGCTTCAGAATGCTTTATTGTATTTTCAGGATATAAGGGCCAGAAAAGATGTATTAAATACTGTAAATAGATTAGTTAATTGTGAAACGGCAAATTTAGATAAAATAGTTCTTTCTGCTACTAAACAGTTACACGATATTGATGTGATAGAAAAGAAAATAGGTTTGCAGCATATTTCACCAAGATTATTATTGGTAGCTGAAGTACGTAAAAATTTACCTTATGCCAGTTTACAGGAATTAGTTGAGGAAGTAGATTTTAAAATTACTAAATCGGGGATTTATCATCGGCTAAAGAAGATTTCTCAGATTGCGGAAAGTTTATAAACCATAAGAATTTTTTCTTCTTTAGCAATTGGCATTCTATCTATGATGCTAAAAGTGAAAATCTCTTTGATTGGTATATATAGAAAGCTAAGGGAATTTACAAAATAAAGGTTAGTATAAACTTTAGTGGGGTAGTTAGATAAAAAGAAGAATGCTACTTTTTTGTATCTTTTTTCTCTTTCTTAACTCGATTGTATAGTAATTTCCTTTTTCCATAATCTCTGTTTAGTAAATACTTATTTAGTAAGGTAAACTCTGCTTAATAGATACTCACTTAGCAGAGTAAACAAAAGGCAGTAAAACAGAGAGGGCACAATTCATTGTACATCTACAAAAGAAAAGTAGGATCATGGTGTGCCATGTCTTCTTGTACTAACTACTATTCACTATTCACTAACGACTAATTTAAGACTATATTTGGTATATTAAAAACTTTTTGGTAAAATAATATTACTATATTAAAAAGGAGGGGTAAAATGGCAAACGTAATTTTAAAGAATCTTACTAAAAAATTTAAAGAGGTAACTGCAGTAGATGATCTAAGCATAGAGATAAAGGATAAGGAATTTGCGGTCTTAGTCGGTCCGTCTGGTTGTGGGAAGACCACAACCCTAAGAGCAATTGCCGGCTTAGAAGAAGCAACCCAGGGAGAGATATATATTGGTGATAAGTTAGTAAATGATGTTCAGCCCAAAGATAGAGATATTGCCATGGTCTTTCAGAATTACGCTCTTTATCCCCATATGGATGTTTACAATAATATGGCTTTTGGATTAAAATTGCGGAAATTTCCCAAGAAAGAGATCAACCATAATTTATGTAACTCACGACCAAGTAGAGGCTATGACCATGGCTGATAGAATGTTTATAATGAATGATGGTCTCTTGCAGCAATCAGGTGCACCTTTAGAAGTTTATAAAAAACCCGAAAACAAATTCGTAGCCGGTTTTATCGGTTCACCAGCAATGAATTTTATAGATTCTAAAGTTACTAAAAAGAATGGAGATTATTTTATTGATACAGAAAGCTTTAAAGTAAAGATTCCCCAGGCTTTTTATTCAAAAATCGCAGATTACGCCGGGAAGGAAGTAATTTTTGGGATAAGACCCGAGGACCTTCACGATAAACAATTTTTTTCTAATGCTGCACCTTCTAATACTATAAAGACTAAAGTGGATGTGATTGAGCCCCTGGGGGCAGAGATTATCATATACCTGAACTGTGGAAAGCATTCTGTGATTGGGAAGATGGAATCCCGCACTCAAGTGGAAGTTGAACAAGATATGGAAGTAGTATTAGATATGGAAAAGATTCATATTTTTGATCCTAAGACTTTATTGGTTATAGTTTAGATGAAGTATAATTTAAGTTTTAGTACCGTGGAGTTTGTGAGATGAAACCTGAAATATTATTGACACAAAAACAAAAATTAATTCTTACTCCCCAATTATATCAAGCAATTAATATATTACAATTAAATTTAGTTGAACTAAAAGATTTAATCGATGAAGAATTAGTAGATAATCCATTATTAGAAGTTAAACAAGAAACAGGTTCAATAACAGAAAAAGTAAACCAAAAAGAAAACACTTTAACTCAAACCGAAGAATCAAATGAAAGAAGAGAAGAAGATAACTTTGATGATTGGTTAAGTTATCTCAAAGAGAAAGATTATCGACCTTTGCCCAATAGACCTGTATGGGAGAAAGAAAATAGATATGAAAATTTTATTTATTATAGAGAATCATTACAAGATTATCTGCTGGTTCAATTAGGTACAGCGGTAAGCAGTGATATCGATTATAAGATTGGTGAATATTTAATAGGTAACATAGACGATAACGGTTATTTAACTATTGGTTTAGATGATATTTCTCTTGATTTAAGTATAAAAAGGGATAAAATAGAAAAGATATTATCTTTGGTTCAAAATTTTGACCCACCTGGAGTGGGGGCAAGAAATCTACAAGAATGTCTATTAACCCAGATAAAATATCTAGGCATCAGTGATATAAAAATAGAGAAGATAATAAAATATCATTTACAGGATTTAGCTGGGAAATCATTTAAGAAAATTGCTAAAGATTTGAAAATATCTATATCTGAAGTTCAATCTTTAGCCGATGTAATTAAAAAATCCTTTGACCCTAAACCCGGTAGAAGAGTAGGAAACTTTAAAGAGGTTAAATATATTCTTCCCGATTTGGTAATAATGAGGAAAATAGGAGGAGGATACAGAGTAATTTTGAATGATAATTATTTGCCTCAAATAAAGATAAATTCTCGTTATAAA
>JABUBN010000280.1_pt1 | contig 14727 bp, 20 predicted proteins | sample 7240341 | NCBI WGS metagenome assembly JABUBN01 (sample SAMN07256345, study PRJNA390944) | subsurface metagenome | isolation source: Methane hydrate marine sediment | place: Pacific Ocean: Eastern North Pacific, ODP site | reverse complement strand
AATTAATATAGAAGAAACTCTGCTTGTATACCTAAACTCAACAGACACACTATCAGATCCATTGACGGTGGCTAGATATGAAGAAAACAAGGAAGTATACATCTTCTCTTACGGACTTGAGAATTTAGGGGTTGATTCAATGAAAATTATATTGGAACCAGGCTACTACGTCTTCTATCTTATGGAAGAGGACACATATGACTTTGAAATTCAATTGAATGTTGTTTCCATCGATTCCTTTAATTATCAAATAAATCCAGATTACACATTCGACCTTGAACAAGCAGATGGTAGTCCATCCAACTATAAAGTTTTCAATATTTCAACAAACTTGTGGGATTTTACAAACTTCAATTTCACATTTCTCACTCAAGAGAATTATACTGTTGACTTAACACATTTGCTTTATTTCGGAAAATCGCAATACGTCTTTACAGGAGGCACAACTACACTGGGGAACCAGCAAGATATAAATGGAACCTACCAAGCTTACTTTACTAATAACACACAAAGAATAACCTTCCTTGGCCAAAAAGAAACAAATGACAGATACATACTCCTCTATGTCAGTGAATTATATGATAATACAAACTATACAGTAAATGATGAAGGAGATGTTGTTGTGAACCAAACTTTAGTTAGTTTTCAAATCAAGCACGACCCTGGTTATCCTGATGAATTTGACGAAATCGGAGTTGATGGAATAGACTTTACTCTAGATAGAATTGGAAGGGGTGAGATTTCTAAAGAATTTGACTATGTCACAAGTTCAACTTATTTGTATATCTTGAAAGGAAAACTACCTCTGTACACATGGTATAATTTGAACATAACTATCATTAATGGAACAATAGATTCAGCAAATTATGAAATGAACAATCCTGAACCTAATCGTAATTATGAGCTGGAAGATGGTGTTTTATTACTCAACAGATACTATCAAAATTACCCAGGTTCCCCTACATTTTATTATAGCTATGTTCAGCCAAACGCTTCCATTCCACTACTTGTGTTCGATACACAATTTGGTGTTCTCTCTGAAGACTTTCTATTCATGTTCTGCATAGAGTATTACGAACTTAATGGTACAGTTACTTTTGAGTTTATCCCACATAATTGCACATCACTATCACCGCTTGAATATGGTGAATTTGAAGGTTTGAAAAAACTTTCAACAGGTGCAATAGTGGCGATTTCGGTTACAGCAGGAGTTTTAGGAGTTGGAGCTACAGCTTTTGTAGTTTTGAGAACGGTGAAAAAACCTAAAATATAACCATATCTCTTTTTTTCTTTTTATTTTTTTAAATCTTTAATTACACCTATTCGAGGACAAATTGTAGATAAAAAACATTCATTACATAGAGGTTCTTGAGCTCTACATATTTTCCTTCCATGGTCTATTAGAAGATGCGTTATTTTCCCCCATTTTCCCTCTGGAATTATTAACTTCAAATCTTCTTCAATTTTATTAGGGTTAGAGTTTTCTGTCAATTCCAATCTATAAGAAATTCTCTTAACATGTGTATCAACAGCTATTCCTTCATGAATCCCAAACCAATCATTTAGTAGAACATTTGCAGTTTTTCTTCCAACACCAGGAAGTTTTATGAGTTCCTTTATGGTAGTAGGGACATTTGAATTATACTTTTCAGTTAAATGGGAAGCCATATTTTTGAGAAATTTAGCTTTGTTTTTGTAAAGACCAACACTTGAAATTAGGGACTCAATCTCTTCTATTGTTGCATGTGAGAGAAGTATCGGATTAGGAAAACGCTCAAATAATTTCGGGGTAACAGCATTTACTTGCTTATCCGTACTTTGCGCACTGAGAATAGCTGCTGTTAACAGCTGAAAAGGTGAGGAGAAATTTATTAGGCTCCCCGTACTATTAGGATAATTCTTCTCTAAAAGTGAAAGTATCTGTTCCACTCGTTGTGATACAGAAATAGTCATTATTAATAAAGAAAATAAATCCTTTATAAAATATATTCTGCTTGGTTTTTCAATTAATAATATCAATACATAGGAAAAAAACTAAACAAGAAATTAACAAAAACGTTTTATAATAATGTGTATAATACTTTTTATAGTGATTAAGTCGTAAAAATTGGGCGATAAACAATGGGGATAGGTCAACAAAGGAAAATATTCAAAGTAACACTTTTAGGGGACGGTGCAGTAGGCAAAACAAGTCTCAGAAAGACATATCTAGGAGAAGGTTTCGAATCGGGGTATTCTATGACTATAGGCGCTGATTTCGCTGTTAAACGCTTGAAGATTGATAATAATGATTTTGTTGCACAAATTTGGGATCTTGCTGGACAACAAAGATTTTCAGCTGTTCGTGAAGTCTATTATCGAGGAACATCTGGTTGTTTATTAGTATTTGATATCACAAGAAGGGCAAGTTTTGAGAACATTCCCTCATGGATTGCTGAACTTCTTAAAAACAACTACAATCGTGTTGTTCCTATTGTTCTATTGGGTAACAAATCAGATCTTCGTTCTTCTGCCAAAGATCCTGTATTGCGAGAACAAGCTGAAGAGTACGGACGATCTCTTTCTGAATGGTCAGGCTTTTCTGTTCCATACATTGAAACTTCTGCAAAAACAGGAGAAAACGTTGACGAGTCTTTCAAAACATTGCTAAAAAATATTGTTGTATTTTATGAACGCCTTTACAACAAATAAGCCCTTTTATTTTTCCTTATTTTGTATTGCTTTGATGATATTCATCGTATTTTCATTAAATTCTGGATGTAGAAAAACTGTATCATCTTCGTTGACCTTTATAATTTCTATTTCTTCCAATTCTCTAATATATTTCTTAGTTTGGGCTAATGATACCCCTAAAACAAAAGAGAGTTGAACAGGAGCTATTATCTTCGTTCTCCTTAAGAGATCAATTATGTTGTATCGTCTATCAGTAATTATTAATTTAGCTATAACTTTTTGCTGTTCTGACCACTCCAGTTTTTCTTTGTCCATTTTTTCGATTTTCCTTGTTAATTCTTCCTTTTCTAATTCAATGTTCACTAATTGATCCGTTAACTCATAAATCAAACTTTCACGCTCTTCAACCATATCTGAAAACAGCAGTAGTTTTTTTTCTAAAGACTGTGATTCGTCAATAGTATCACCAGAGTCTTCACTTTTCTTTATTGCCTTAATCATATCCTTAGTACCAGTGTAGAACATCTTTGATGGAGGGTCAGATATAAAATTGAATAATTTGTAAAATTCAGCTTTCATTTCATGGAGAATTGTCTGAGTAGCATTATTAATCAATTTTGGAACATCTAAAGGGTCAAAATCTAAAGCTATTAGTTTATCTGTACCTGTTTTTCCTTTTTTTTCCTTATTTTTACGGGATTCCCGTACTTTTTTATCTATCTTTGAAACTTCGTCTGTTAAATTTTTAATTGAAAAAGAATCCTCAGAATTTTCGTTTTCCATGGTTATTCTTGTCCTATATTTTGGCTGTTGATTCTATCTTAAATCCTTCCGATTCTGATGGAGTTACCTCCAAAGTTTCGCTAATATATGAAATCCCCATAAGTTTGGTTATCGCAAAATTGTCTTTAAGTTTACTTCCAACTGTTCTTCTTGAGAAATAAAAGATTCCTTGAGCAGCATTCATTATTATTCTTTCTGCAACAGGTTCAAGAATATTTTGTGGTAATAAAAAGAAATGAACTCCGCCAATTCTTGTGAAAGATCCGATTACTTCTTTCAGGAACACAATTAGAGCATTTGAATCTTCATCCAGTCTATCTTCCTTCATCCAAAGTAAGTCATCGAAAATGCTAAAGCATTGTTTGTTTTGATCTTCTTTTACATGAATCATTCGATCAATGATTTTTTTTACATAAGTTTTTCTTTTAACCTCAATACGACCAAATTTAAGACTTGAAGTCATAGAGGCACTAGATAAATTATACATATCCTCAAAGAATAAGCTTTTACCTTCAAGGGGGGTTACATCCCAATCATAAGCTTGAAAAGAGCGTTTAACGAGGTTATATGGTTTCTCACTGTGAATATAAAAAACAAGATTATTTTCCATGTCTTGAGCCCAATTCAAGAGGATTCTTTGAATAAAAAGTTTAGGAATTGATGTATCGCTAGGGTAACTAGCTAGAACTAAAGATCCATCTGGAATACCTCTTCTAGATGAAAGTTCCATACCCAATTTTTGATCTAACGTACGGATCCCTATAAGAATAAGTTCCCCCCTAGTATCTACTGGTTAACTTATTTTTTGAATCGAACCCCAAATAAAACACCAACTATAACGCTAGAATTGTTCCAATTCCCTGAGAGCTAGTTCCAAATCAGAAATGAACTCATCTTGTACTTTTTCTTCAACAGTAGTGGCAACAGGTTGAACAGGTTGTATTTCCTGTTGAGGTGGAGGTACTGGTTTAGCCTCAACATCTAAAATGTTGCGAATTTTCTCTGCCGCTAATTTCATTGTTCGTCTAATTAAGCCAAGTTGAACACCAGTATCGGTTATCAAACACAATACAGTGCTACCACAACTAGCAACTAGAACTAAACCATCAGTGAATTCTGAAATAATAATGTCTAACTCTTTCAAACCAACGTTCTGACCTTGCTGTTCACTTGCCAAATAAACGGCACTAGCTATTGCTCCTAAAGCTTCAGTTTCAAACTCATCAAAGGCAAATCGAGAAGAATAAGCAAGAGTCAAACCAGTTTTATCTGCAAGGATAACATGGTTAATATTAGGGTCACTGACTATAGTCTCATGTAAAATTGCGTTTATCTGATCTGCACCAAACATAGTTGAACACCATAAATATATCTCTTATAGTCTTATTATTGTTATTATTATTTAAAGATTTCAACAGTAACGCTTCTAGATTTTTATTTTAAATCAGATACAACTTTCTGTCCTTAAGTTATTCATTAATATAGTTCTAACAATGTTTTTAAACTTCCATTTTTTTGTCCTTTACATGCTTAAAATTGAATTTCCTATTATAATCCTTAACTACAAGAATTATTCCCAAACAATTGGAGAAAAGGGTTTAAAACTCACTAAAATCGCTGAGGAGGTGTCTCTTGAACTTGGTGCTAATATAGCTGTATGTCCTCAGACTACAGATATTAGGATGATTTCAAATGCAGTCGAGATTCCTGTTCTTTCTCAGCATGTTGATTCTAATAGCCCAGGAAGCTTCACTGGAAACAATTTATTAGAAACGATTGTTGAAAGTGGTGCAATTGGCACATTAATCAACCATTCAGAGCACCGTTTGATTTTATCAGACATTGAAAAAATAGTTAAGAAATCAAAAGAACATGATTTTTTTACTTGCATATGTTCGAATAACTTCCAAACGAGTAAAGCTGCAGCTGTTATGTCACCTGATGCTGTTGCTATGGAACCCCCTGAACTTATTGGAGGTGATGTTTCTGTTACTACTAAACCCGACCTAGTTAGTAAGACCATTTCAGCGATTCAAGACATTAATCCATTTACACGACCACTCGTTGGAGCTGGTGTGTCCAAAGCTAATGATGTAACAGAAGCCCTTAAATTAGGTGCCCAGGGAGTTCTTTTAGCTTCTGGTTTCGTAAAAGCTAAAGACCCAAAGAAAGCTTTAGAAGAAATGGCCATAGCACTCATTAATGTAAAATAAAATCAAATTGAGTTGAAAAATACTAAAAGATGTATCGGAAAAAGTAGTTTAATCATTCTTTTTCCACAATGTTTTTCCACCTTGTTCCATTTTTGAGAGAACACCAGCATCTTCCATTTTTTCCATAGACTTATAGAATTCTTCTTTTGAGAGAGGCGGTTTTCCTTGTTTCAACGCTGTAAATTGGCATGCTGCAAAGATAGCATCTTCAAACATAAATTTTGAAGAACCGTAAGTTTCCATTATCAAATCTTTATTGGGAATTTCTACAGATTTTACTACGGTTTGTACTACAGTTTGTACTTTTTGATCCTCCTTTTTACCTGCATCAACTTTAGATGTTATCAATTCAACAATAAGAGCAGATAGGTTTTTCCCACCAGCTTTTGCACTAAAACCATACAATTCCGCAACCCAATAGGAGGCGTGTAACATGAATGCTTCTATAGATTCAAATTCAAGCCCATCTACAAGATTTTGCATGAAGTCCCAGAGTTTATCTGGTAGTTTTAATTCAACATCTTTCATAATAGAATACTCCAAACATAATATACAATTTTAGAAAAACAGACAAATATTTTAAGGTTTGTGCGCTAGCGTTATACAAAAAATAAGTTAGCTGAAACATAAAGGCGTCCTGAGTAATTTCTATCATCTGTGCTGAAGACACACATCTACGCCGTCTCAATCAGTCATTCGCCAAATCAAAATAAAATGAAAGTTATGTTAAATTTTTCTATACTACTTTTCTACGACCGCGTTTATATATAGTCATCCCACATTTGCCACAAGTCCACCTGTCATCGTGTCCAGCCATCCAAGTAAACTCTGCACATCTTTCGCATTCCTTTTTTATTCTTACTACTTTTTCTCCTTCTATTTTGTAATGTTTGTGGGCTTCTACCATATTTAACACTTTTTTTAATTATTTTAACTCTTTAGAATTCCTGATCTTTTTAATAAATAATCTTTTTCTACTATTTTAGTTCTTTCTGCGCTATCATAAACATGTATCATAGCGGTACTGTTACTAACCCCATATTTTGATTGAAATTTAACGAGGACAACTTGATCCCTTTCTTTGTTTAAACTTGCAGCAATCTTTGAAAGAACTTGTTCACGCGTTGGTACAGGTTCACCTTCATGTTGAATCCTAACTTGTAGCTCATCACGTTCTAAGAGCTTATTTTCAGTTTTTTTAACTATTTCAAAGTCCATTTACCTTTTTCACCATTTTCTGCAATAATTTTAGAACATTGTGTTTTTTTTCTAGAGTTATTGTAACCTCTACAAGACCTTCATTCGGTTGACCATATAAGACTTTTGAACCTAGCGGGGATTCAAGGATGGCTGGGAATACCAGTAAGTCTTCTTCACCAGTTATTTTTATGATTATTTTGGTATCAGATATTTTCAATGAACTCCTAATTGTATTCCAAGCTGATTGGGAAATCGTTCCTGCAAAATTAATAGCTTCTTTACATTCAAAATGTGAAAAATTCACAAGCTCAACCTTTTTCCTTTTAATGTGACCATCAATTATAGCTAAATCAGGAACTATTGAATAGTTCAAAATGACCCTAGTTGTTTCATCTCCAACAGTTATTATTTTAGAGATGTTTTTATCTAGTTTTAATGTATTAATTAATTCCTCAATTTCAGAATCAGTTTTATAAAGTCTTCCTAGAGGTGTTTTAAAATGAGATCTTTCTTCTTTTGGTAATATATAGGTGCTAGTTTTCACTTGATTATCCACAAGTTTCACCGAACTCTAAGCGCATAATGTCCTTTTTTACCTATTTTGATTTTTTTAGCTACATCACTGTTTTCATTATCTATTATGAAAACTTCGCCAGTATATTCATTAGACAAATCTTGAGTATTACATATTGGACACATGTTTGAATTCTTGTCAACTATGAGATGACAACGACGACATGCTTTTGCCATATTTAGGAGGCCTCCTTTGCTGAAACATCATCGGTTTTTGTTAAACCAGTTTTCCATTCATTAACCCAGTCAAGTGTTCCAAGAGAATTCTGTCGCATTGTTAATCCCACACGTATTGTGGTTTTACCGATGCTAACTGCAATAATTCTAGCTCTGACTTTTGTATTAACAATTAAATCACGTTTTGATTTATCTCCACGAAGGACAGCGTTTTTTGGTATATAGCGAAAATAATCATCTGCAATTTGTGACACATGACATAAAGCATCGATGGTGCCAATACGCACAAAAGCGCCAAAATCTACGGTTTCAACAATCTCTCCTGCGACTATTTCTCCTATTTCTGGTAAATAACAGAGCATTTCAAAATCAGTCTCGTAATACACACCGCCATCCCCAGAGATCAATTTTCCTCTATAAATATTGTCAATTCCAATAACAGCGACGATGAAACCAAAGTCAACATCTATTTTTCCTTCAAAGGATTCCCTTGCAATTTCTATAAGTACATCACTCAAATGTTCATCAAACCTATTTGGGGGGACACGAAGTGTATCTTTAATTTTTATAAGATAATACAATAAAAGTCATCTCACTGTTTTGCTTACACAGCTGGTTCATTTTCACTGTTTTTAAATATAATTATAGCAAAGATTTTTTGAGAAAAATCATTTGGTAATATCTGTTTCAAAAGACACGCTTAAATAGAAATAATTTAATGCACATTTAACAGAAACAATCAGAAGTTCTTATTTAAATGAGGTAAAGGCATGATTAAAGAAAACACCCCTGATAAAGAAAAAGAAAACACAGAAACTATAACAAATAAAAAACCTGGAGATAAAAACAAGAAAGAAGAGATTTTACAGGCTCAAGTCACTATTGGTACTATCGGACATGTTGACAATGGTAAATCTACACTGGTTCAAGCTCTTACAGGTAAATTCCCTGATGATCATTCTGAAGAATTGAAAAGGGGTATTTCAATTCGTTTAGGTTATGCTGATACTGATTTTAGAAAATGCGCAGTTTGTAATGAATCTTACACAGTTGAGAAGGTTTGTCCAGAATGTAAAAATCCAACTAAAGTTCTCAGAAGAATTTCTTTTGTCGATTGTCCTGGGCACGAAGTTCTAATGGCCACACTTCTCTCTGGGGTCACTTTAATGGATGGTGCCATATTGCTAATCGCAGCTAATTCTCGCTGCCCTCAACCTCAAACACGAGAACACCTTGCAGCAATGGAGATACTGGGAATTTCCAATATTGTTATTGCACAAAATAAGATAGAACTTGCATCAGAAGAAGAAGCAGAGCGAAATTACAATGAAATTAAAGCTTTTGTGAAAGGAACAATAGCAGAAAATGCACCTATTATTCCAATAAGTGCAATGCATAAAGCAAACTTAGATCTTCTTATTGAAGCAATTGAAAAACATATACCTACACCAGACCTAGAAGAAGGTCAACCATTAGAGATGTACGTAGCCAGATCTTTTGATATAAATAAACCAGGTACAGAGCCAAGTAAACTCAAGGGAGGAGTTTTAGGAGGATCTATAAAATCTGGACAAGTCAAAGTTGGCGATGAAATTGAGATACTACCTGGTCTTTCTCTAAAGAAAGATAACAAAACCATTTATTCTCCAATTCAAACAAAAGTGGTTAGTGTTTCAATTGGTAAACAAGGTCTTGTACCTCAAGCTCGTTCTGGAGGATTGGTAGCTATTGGCACAGAATTGGATCCATCCTTCGTAAAATCAGATAAAATGGCAGGAAATATTATATCATCTCCAGGTATGGGATCTCCAATCAGATCTTCATTAACGCTTGAAGTTCAGCTCTTAGAATATGTAGTGGGATCTGAAGAAATTACAAAGGTTCAACCATTGGCAAAAAACGAAATGTTAATGCTTAATGCAGGTACTGCAAGAACATCCGGTGTGATAACTGAAATAAAAGGAACAATTGCACACATTAAATTATCTCGCAATATAGTCGCTAGAATAAACAGTACCGTTGCAATCTCAAGACGTATTTCTCAACGATTTCGTTTAATTGGTGTAGGAAAGATTGTTGATGATAAATAGTTGAATGAGGAACTACATGTTTATTATAATTGATTCATCTATGTTGATGTTACCTGCAGAGAAAAAAATTAATCTATCATATGAATTTGAAAGACTTTTACCAATTTCATTCAAGGTTGTTGTCCCAGAAGCGGTTTTGGATGAATTAAAACTACTTATTAAAAAAGGAAAACCTTCAATAAAGCAAAAAGCTAACCTTGCGCTTCAACTATCAAAAAAATATCAAACCTTAGAATCAAAAACTAGAATAGAAGTCGATTTAGAAATTGAAAGATTGGCAATAGAGCATGAAGCGATTGTTGCTACTAATGATTCAGAACTACGTTTAAGATTAAGGAGAAAAGGCATTTCGGTAATTGCTATGTATGGTAAAAATAGACTTGAATTGTTTGGGGATCTAATCTGAAATATACCCAAGAGTCATAAAAAGTTTGTAAACCTATAGTTTTGTTAAGTTACCAAGGAATATAACATTTTAATCCATTAATGTTTTAAAGGTGGTTCTACTTAAAATTTAGAAATGAAGAAAATTAGCTTTGAAATCATAGGTCACATAATGATTCTTCGTACAGAAAAACCCGAAGATCAGATTTTAGCGTTTGCATCGAGTGAATTGAAGAAAAGAAAAAATGTCAAAACTATAATGTTACAAACTTCAAAAGTTAATGGCGATAGAAGAACACGTGATTTGAAATACTTAATTGGAGAGAAAAATTTTGAAACAATTCACAGAGAATATGGTAATAAATTTCTTCTTAATCCCATGAAAACGTTTTTTTTCTTCTCGTTTATCCTATGAGAGACAAAGAATTGCTTATTTGACCAAGGATGGTGATACAGTTCTAAATTTTTTTTCAGGTGTAGGTCCGTTTAGCATTGCAATAGCAAAGAAAAAACCAAAATGTAGAGTTCATAGCATTGAATTAAATCCAAATGCATATAAATATCTTCTCAAAAATATTAAAATCAATAAATGTGAAGATAGGGTTTTTCCTTATTTAGGTGACGCATTTAGTATTGTTCCCACACTTTCAGATTTAGTAATAAATAGAGTCTTATTACCATTACCACTTAAATCAAAAGAAGCCTTGTTATTAGCTTATAAAAAAATCAATCATGAAGGTACTATTCATTTGCAGATTTCAGACCATGTAAAAGCAAAGAGTGAATTAACTAGCGTTGTTATAGAAAAAATAAAAGAAATTCTTAATTTCTCTTCGAAAGAGGCTCAAATAAGCGTTAAAGAAATCAGATTAATTAGATGGTTATCACCACGTATAGGGCATATCGCTGTTGATTTGTCTTTTAGTTAACAGAAAAAAAACTAACATAATCAGCTAAATCAGCTATTTTCTGTAGATAACTTAGGCTCGTTACTATAATTTCATTATCAGTACTAAGAATACTCAATAAACTAATTAATTCATCTATCTTCACTATTTCTTCTTCTAATAGTAAATCGATGTTTGCTATAACTAGAAAAGTATCTCTTAGACCGGTTATATTGTTTCTAAAATTGTAACCTTTTTTCAAATCAGTCAGATTTAGAATGTTAATCGCAAAAGAAAAGATTTTCTTTAAATGCGTAATCCATTGATATTGCTTATCTATAAGAAAAAATTTCACTGCTAAAGAATGACCCTTAGCTCTTATTGCTGTGCCTAAAGCTGTATAAAACGCTTCTTTCCTGTTTCCATAATAAAAATGAATAAAATATTTCATCCATTTTAACCTTCATCTTCGAAAGATTAGCTCTTAAGTTTTGTGAGATATCTTTTATATCCATCAAGAGTATCTTCTATTCTAAGCAAATGTTTCTGGGATTTAATCATTAAATCTTGCCATTCTTCTTCGTCTACATTTTCAGAGTTGATAGTTTGCTCTAATTGTTGAATTCTTTCAACTGCCTTCAATCTCTTTGTTTCTAAGTGTGTTATAACGTTTTGAATATCAACAGATTGTACAGGTTGTCCTTCTACCTCTTCAGACTGCTCCTCAATAATTTTGGTTAATTTAGATTTTTCAGATATCTCAACATCTTTTTTACTGGAAACGGTAGCTATAGTTTCTTTTATTGTTGATACAAAACTTGCTGCTTCTGTCTTTGATTGTGGCGTGGTTAAAATACTACTTAACCGTGATACAGATTCCCTAAAATCGTGAATCTCTTGTATATCTTCTTCACTCATTCCCTCTTCTATTTTAATTCCAGGCATAGTTTCTTCAATACTAACACCCTCCTGAGAGAGAATTTCAGCATTTTCTCCAAGTGAAATTAACTTCTTGGTTAAAGGAGAAATAATATTGTCATTGCTAGAATCTAGTACTGTTAGAAGATTGGCTAATTTAGCAAGAGACTCTTTTTCAGTCATCAAGGATTCAATTATGGGTTTGTGACTGGGATCAGGTTCGTACTGTGAGGCTAATTCTATTCCTTCAATCAAATCCTGAGTGTTGTTTGCTTTACTTTTTCCTTTTTCTACTTCAAGTAAGTCTTCTTTCTGTAGTTCTTTCGCTTCGGTTTCTTCCATAATTGTAAGATCTGACTCTATGATTTCTAGAAGTTCATTATCTGGAACTTTTTCTTCCTCGCCATCTTCTTCTTGGTCAGCTGGTTCTTCTTGGTCAGCTGGTTCTTCTTTAACTACAAAGGTTGGAATCCCAATTTTTTCAAAAATTACTGGAAGATACGAGTTTATTTTTTTCAGTTCTGTTTGTACAGAATTCACACGCATCTCAAGTGCTTCAAGTTTACTAGAAATAAATTGAAGCGAGTCAGTTTCGACACCACTATATCTTTGATACTCAATTTGAAGCATGTTTGCGAAAGTAATTACGTTATAAATAGTGTTCATCATTTCTGGAAGTTCTCTAAACCATGGCCCAGCACTGTCGAATTTTTGTAAGATGTCTTTAGCATCGGAGAAATGTTTCTCGTAATCTTCTAACCGATCAGGTGGTAAAAACGATTTTGCAAAAGAAGTTAATGTAGCAAGTAAGCTTATAAGATGAGCTTTGACATCTTCTTCTTCATCTGGGCTGAATTCGCCCTTAATAACACCCCAAAAGATTTTCTTTATTTCCTCAATTGCTTTTTCAAGACTCATTTTTATCACTCCTATCTTCAAAATCCAAGATTTAACGCTCTTCTTTCGGTGTAATCTGGAGGTAAAGAAGTCTCAATAAAAACAGATTCGGCTCTTAAATCCTCTTTCAAACGATTCGCTATAGCCAATTTTTCTGATGATCTAACATTCCAGAAATAAAGAGAATGTTGAACCCCAGAAGCAGTATATTCACTGATTGGAGATAGTCCTGAAAGAAGCTGTTGATATTCTGGTGTGTCCACAGAATTAGGTAATTCACGCCAAGGGTTGACATGAATTATTAATTTGTTAGTAATTTTAGCTAATTCAGAAAGATTCTGTCCAAAAGATTCCTGAGAACCTGAAATAGAGCCAGTTTCTTCGTCTGCCTTAATTATTGTGGCAACATCGATATTTTTCTGGTTTTTTACTGTGTCAGTTATCTCCCTAAGCGTTTGTGTCACAAATGAATCTCGATACTGATCCCAATCTTCTAGAAGCGTTCTAGATTCCAGAAACTCAAAACTGAAGTCTCTTTCTATATTTTTATTAGATGCAAAAACTCGACGACATCTATCACAAAAACAGGCCTTTTTTGTTGGAAACATCAGAGAATCGAGCACTAACATATTAATTGGGTACCGAGAAACTTCTTGTGCAATTGTTGCTATATATTTGCTAAAATTTTCTTGACTTGGACAAACATAAAGGGGAATAGCATTACCTGCACTATTGAAAACTCTAAAATCGGTGTTTTGAGAGAGAAAATTATCACCATGAACGTGTATAAAAGCATCAACTTTGATTCCCATATTATCCGCTATTGTACAGAAAGAATGAAAAAACACACCACTATTCCGGTCTTTTGGAGCACTATTACTTTGGTAGAAAGTAAAACCAGTTCTACTTTTTGCAACTAAAGCTATTGTATCTAATGAATGACCATAACGATCAAGGAAATCATCAGGATCAGTCTGCATTATAGTAGGGTCTACCACGAGAATTGCTCCACTATTAAGAACTTCTTGAATCACATCAGACAAGATAATCACATTGCTCTATTATTAATATGATAACCGTTTCTTTCCTTATTAAATCGTTTGTTTGAGGATGGAAAATCTTCTCTTAACTATACTATCTGGTGAAGTTTAAAAGAAATAATCCAAATTCCTCATGTAATTTTCTTGTTAATGGATTTGATGTTTCTACAATTACAAATTCTCCAGTAACACTGATTATAGTATCATTCATCAGATGACCTCCGAATGATCTGCATTCTCTATCACCTATAAGCATATGAATATGAATAACATATTCATCTGTATTTGCTTTTTTAGAGATATTACCACTACAATTTAAAATCTCAGCATTGAAATCAAATATTTTAGATAAATATTGATTAGAAGCAACATCAAAATACCCTAGATTCGCTTTTTTTATGGCGCCAATACCGATAACAAAACCTGATTCAATTTTATTATTCTTGCAATAGAGAATTAAAGAGGGAAGAATATCTTCATCTTTAACTAATCGTACATAATGAATTTGTTTGATTGAGTCTTTTAACGATAACATAGGAAATAAAGTGTTTGTTTGGTTATAAATTTACTGTGTTTTTTTATTTTCATCATCAACCTTATATGTTGAAAAATCAATCCAAATTTAGCCACAAAGTAAGAGAAACTGATAACATGGCAAAATCTAATTTAGAAGAATTCTTAACGAAAAATGTTAAAAAAAGTATAAAAGAAAATAAAAAGGATTCGGAGCAAAAAAGTGAAATCACCGTCAAAAATATCGAACAATCTACAAAATTAGAAAAATTTAAGAAAGAAATTATAGATGAAAATACTTTTGGAAGCGCTAAAAATGATTGTAAAAAGAGTGGAATACAATCAGAAAATGGAAAATTACTAGGAAAAACCAATAATC
>JABUBN010000279.1_pt1 | contig 14737 bp, 11 predicted proteins | sample 7240341 | NCBI WGS metagenome assembly JABUBN01 (sample SAMN07256345, study PRJNA390944) | subsurface metagenome | isolation source: Methane hydrate marine sediment | place: Pacific Ocean: Eastern North Pacific, ODP site | reverse complement strand
TACTATTATTAAAATAGTAACACAGTATCTCTATTTCGTCAAAACTATTTAATATAGTATTGAGTTAAGAAAGAGAAAGAAAAGATGGAAAAAAGTAGGTTGTCCCCTTTTTCAGCTCATTTCTATTTCGGGTTTGGGATAATCTTCTCCAAAACAGTTAATAGTTATTTCCTTTATAATCTCTGAAATAATCGGCTTATCATTTCTATCTTTCTTAACATTTACCATTCTATCAATTTCATCCATTCCTTTAATTACTTTACCAAATGCTGCATAATTTCCATCCAAATGTTGTGCATCTTTGTGCATTATAAAAAATTGCGAGCCTGCACTATTTGGCTCGCTGCTACGCGCCATGCTTATCACGCCTTCTTTATGTTTTAAATCATTCTTAAAACCATTCGATAAAAATTCCCCTTTTATTTTATAGCCAGGCCCACCGGTTCCTGTTCCCTTAGGACACCCTCCTTGAATCATAAAATCGGCAATAACTCTATGAAATAAAAGACCATCATAAAATTTTTTCTTTATAAGTGAAATAAAATTATTTACAGTATCGGGAGCAATCTCGGGATACAGCTCAATTGTTATCGATTTTCCATTTTCCATATTTATTGTAGTAATTGGATTTTTACTCATGTTTTCCTTTCATAATAAAAAATAGGCTGTCTTATAGACAGTAACCTATTTTCTGATTTATTTTTATTTTAAATAATAACACATTTATCTATTACTTTAAATTATTTAATAATAATCTCTTCAAGAGTTCTTTTAGGTACATGATGGACTCCCTGGTTATCCCGCCAATATTTTACGTCTCCCTCGGGACCAACTGTTTCAAGCACAACTTTTTCTTTAGGTTTACCAATGGCCAATACATACAGAATCTCATATCTTTCGGTAATTTTTAAGGCAGACCTCAGTTCATCTCTTTTTACCGAGGCAAATATACACCCCCCTAATCCCTTCTCGGTTGCTCCCAGAAGAATGCTTTGGGCAGCAATACCCGGGTCACACCAGTAATTTTTAGTAATTTCTGTATCATTCAACATCACGATATAGGCAGAAGGCCTTTCCCCTTCAATCGGACCCGGCCAATCCTTAAGATAACCTGCCCAGGCTAAAGTAGGAAAAATTAAATCATTTTTATTTTTTTCACAAGATAAAACATATTTTAAAGGCTGCTTATTGGAAGCAGATGCCGAAAGTCTGGCTAAATCTACCAGTTCCTCTAAAGTATTCCGCTCAATTGTAAAATTCTCATAAAACCTTCGATAACTTCTGTTCTTTTTAATTAAATCTTTAATCACAATAATCATCCCTTCCTTTAAAAAATATAATTATTTCTTTAATTATTACAAATTTACCGATAATTTTCAAATAAAACAGGAAATTATGTCTTATTGCGTAAATAGAAAGAGAGAGAAACTTTAGTTTTTGGGAGATAGTCATTAGATTATTTTCACAAAAAATTTTCCGATATTTATTATTTATTTTCCCCTGATTTTTATTTTTTTATGTTAGAATATTAAAAATGGGATAAGTCATCCCTTGTCACGATAATGGGGAGAAAAAAATGATAGAAGTAATTAAACGTAATAATACAGTACAATATTTTGATCCGAATAAGATAATAAATGCTATTACTCAGGCAATGCGCGAAACCATAAAGGGAGTAGATAAAGAGCTATGTGTATCTATTACTGCAAAAATAAAAAAAGACTTGCAGGCTTCCAAAGAAAGTGTAACAGTTAATGATATACAGGAACAGGTAGAAACAGAACTGATGAATAGTGAAAGGAAAGATGTTGCAAAAATTTATATCTTATATAGAAAACAGCGTGACGAATTAAGAGAAATCCCTAAAAAAAACCACAAGTTGTTAACGGATGACTTTATCAGCCAATATAAACATCTTTCCAATCCTTTTCCCACTCAATTAGGTCAATTTGTTTATTACCGAACTTATTCTCGATGGTTACCTCTCGAAAAAAGAAGAGAATATTGGTGGGAAACGGTAAGAAGAACAGTAGAATTTAATTGCAGTTTGGTTAAAACTACACAGTGTGAAGCCGAACTTCTCTACGATAATGTTTTTCATTTAAGACAATTTTTAGCCGGTAGAAGCCTTTGGATTGGAGGGACAGAAGTAAGCTCAAAATATCCCATGGCAAATTTTAATTGCAGCTTTATAGTCTTAGATAATTTTAATGCCTTTAAAGATTTGTTTTACCTGTTAATGATCGGATCTGGAGTGGGAATAAGAGTTTTAAAATCAGATGTAAAAAAATTACCAAAAATAAGAACAAACATAAAGATTATACACGAATTATATTCCCCTTTACCTAAAGAGAGGAGAGAAGATTTAACCAGTATCACTTTTGAAAATAATACCTCCCATATTATAATCGGAGATAGCAAAGAAGGTTGGGTGGAATCATTAGATTATTATTTAAGCATACTATATAAAAATGAATACCGGGAAATAAAAACTATTATTTTTAATTATAATAATGTCAGACCAAAAGGAGAAAAGTTAAAAACTTTTGGTGGTACTGCTTCCGGATACGAAAGCTTAAGAGAGATGTTTTCTAAAATCGATAAAACAGTGAAAATAAATTGTTATGGTAATTTAAAAAAATTGCGGCCGATAGATTGTCTGGATATAGCTAATATCATTGGCCAAAATGTAGTAGTAGGAGGAGTCAGGCGGACCAGTGAAGTGGTGTTGTTCGATAAAGATGACCAGAGTATTTTAAATGCTAAGAATAATCTCTATGAACAAGTGGATGGTAAATGGATAAAAAATGAAGCTATTTCCTATCGAGAAATGAGTAACAATAGTATTTTTTATACTTCTAAACCAACTCGGGAACAACTTTCCTGGCATGTAAAGCAAATGAGATATAGTGGTGAGCCTGGTTTTATGAATGCAGAAGCAGCCGCTAAAAGAAGACCTAATTTGCAAGGAGCTAATCCCTGTATGGAGGTGCTGCTTGATAGAGACCAAATGTGTAATTTGACTACAGTAAATGTATTAAGTTTTGTACATAACGGTAAATTAAATAAGAATAAATTATTAGAAGCTCAAAGGTTTTCTTTACGGGCAGGATTTCGGATGACCTTTTTAGACTTGGAGTTAGATCAATGGGATATAAAACAAAAAAGAGACAGATTGGTAGGCTGTAGTTTGACCGGATGGCAGGATATGGTGAATGCTACTAAAATGACCAAAGAAAAAGAATCAGAATTACGGATAAAATTAAGAGATATTGTTCATCAAGAAGCAGAGTCCTATGCGCAAAAGTTAGGAGTTGAACCTCCTTTGCTTATGACCACAGTGAAACCAGAAGGTACTCTTTCCCAATTACCAACCGTTTCCAGTGGAGTACATCATTCTCATTCTCCTTATTTTATCAGGAGAGTTCGTATTAATGCCAATGACCCCTTGCTTAAGGTGTGTGAAGAATTAGGATATGATATAAAACCGGAGAATGGACAGACTGAGGAAAATTGCCAAACAAAGGTAATCTCTTTTCCTTGTTGCGCTCCGGAAGGGAAAACTAAAAAAGATGTTTCCGCTATAGAACAATTAGAAATTTATCGTTCTTTCCAAAAAGAATATACAGATCATAATACTTCTATTACTGTTCACGTGCAAAACCATGAATGGGAAGAAGTAGAGGAATGGTTATGGAATAATTGGGATGAAATAGTAGCAGTAAGTTTTGTCTCTTTAGATAATAGTTTTTATGCTCAAATGCCTTATGAGGCGATAACAAAAAAAGAATATGAGAAGAGAGTAGAAGAAATGTTACCGTTTATTCCTTCACTTATCTCAAAATACGAAAAGGAAGAAATAGAAATTGATGTAGGAGATGAATCATGTTCTAGCGGAGCATGCCCTATTAGATAAAAAGGTTTTAACTTGGTTGAGCCAATTTTAAACCTTTGTTAGAATTTCTGCACCTTTAGAAGTTACAAGAACAGTATGCTCGAACTGAGCACTAAGACTTCCATCCTCAGTTGTTACTGTCCAACCATCTTCTGAAGACACCTTAACTTCATACGACTTTCCCATATTAATCATTGGTTCAATGGTAAAAATCATTCCTTCCTGAAGCCGGATTTTATTTCGCAAGCTGCAGTAATGTAAAATTTGTGGGTCTTCGTGAAAGCTTTTTCCAATACCGTGTCCTACAAAATCACGTACGATTGAATAACCGAATTTACTGATATACTTTTCTATTGCTTTACCAACTTCATAAAGATATTTACCCGGCTTCACTGTTTTTATTCCCCGATACATAGCATTTTCTGTACGCCTAACTAAGTATTTTGCTTCTTCACTGACATTCCCAATTAAGTAGGTCTTTGATGTATCTCCGTAATAACCGTTTAATTTAACGGTAACATCTATATTGAGAATGTCACCGTCTTTCAAGATTTCCTTTTCAGAGGGAATCCCATGGCATACTACATTGTTTATTGACGTACAAATGCTTTTCGGAAAACCATTGTAATTTAAGGGAGCAGAAATTGCCCCATGCTTTTTAGTAAACTCTTCACAAAGATCATTTAGATATAAAGTAGAAACGCCTTCTTTGACAAAAGATTCGATGTACTTTAATAGTTTTGCCGCCAATTCCCCTGCTTTTCTCATCATTTTAATATCGTATTTATTTTTTATATATATCACTTTTTTTAGTCCCAATAAGATAATGCTATTATTCTTTATAACAACCTAACTACAACAGAGTTGCAAATTACCAATTTTTGAAAAATCTAAACCCTTATTTCCTCACCTCTAATGTTATTTATTTAAAAGTTTTGATTCGTCGTAGGATATTTTATTCTGTTTTTTATCCTGGTGTCTTTCTAAGGCCAGTTGAATTAATCGGTCAATTAGTTCGGGATAAGGGATGCCGCTCGCCTGCCACAGGCGAGGATACATACTGACAGAAGTAAAACCGGGGATAGTATTAATTTCATTTAAATATATTTTATTTTCTTTTTTGCTGACAAAAAAATCTACTCGCGCCATCCCGGCAGAATCAACAGCTTTAAAAGCACAAAGGGCAATCTCCTGAACCTCTTGGGATACTCCAAGAGGTAAATCAGCCGGGATAATTAATTGTGTCCCCTCCTCTATATATTTTGAATCATAATCATAAAATTCTCCTGCCGGTTTGACCTCACCCACTACTGAAGCCTGGGGTTTGTCATTACCTAAAACACCGCATTCTATCTCTCTTACTTCTTCTAATCCCTGTTCAATTAAAATCTTTCTATCATAAGAAGAAGCTAAATCTATGGCCTTTTCTAATTCTTCTTTCTTGTGAACTTTAGTTATTCCCACGCTCGAACCTAAATTAGCGGGCTTTACAAAAAGAGGATATTCGAAGCCATCCTGAATTAAAGACAAGATTTTCTCTTTATCTTTTTGCCACTCTTTTCTCTTAATGGTTATCCATTTTAATATGGGCAAGCCTTTTTGTTGAAATATTGTTCTCATTAAATCTTTGTCCATAGAAATTGCTGAGGAGGCAACTCCAGCTCCCACATAGGGAATGTTAGCCAACTCCAAGAGCCCCTGTATTGTTCCATCCTCTCCATAAGGACCATGTAATATCGGGAAAATTACATCTAATTTTTCCAAAGCCGAGCTTTTATCCAATTTTTGATTATTGTCTATACAAACCAGGGACTTACTGAAAGAGTCATTCAATAAAATTACCGTGTTCTTCCCTTCGATTTTGCCAGATTGAAGAGCCAATTCAGAATCCTGGGGAGAAATCCATCTGCCCTCTTTGGTTATACCGATAGGGACTACGGTATATTTATCTTTATCTATTGCTTTAATAATTGAGGAGGCGGACCAAAATGAAACTTCATGTTCTCCCGACCTTCCTCCAAAGATTAGTCCTACTCTTATTTTTTTAGTCTTCATATTATATTATTTCCTTCTTTAAATTTTCTTGCAAATTTTATTTTTAAAAATTTAGTATTTCTATAGTTCCTTCTTCAATATCTAAATATAGCAGTCTATTCCGAAAGAGTTTACCTCTTTTTAATAATATCTTAAACACTTCTTGGGCTTCTAAAGAAGCAATCAGAGCAGGAGTCACTGTAGGAGCACCTAATTCTACCTCGCTCCCATGTTCAGGTAAATCTTTATTAGAGCCATAGATTAATTCTAATCCTTTATCTTGAGGAAAGATAGTGGTAAGCTGGCCATTAAATCCGGCTATAGCTCCATGAACCAGAGGGATGTTTAATTCTCGACAGGCTTGTTGAAGTATAAAGCGAACAGGAAGATTATCCAGAGCATCTACTACTACCTCTGCTCCCTCAATAATTTTTTTCACGTTATCTGAATCAATGAAAACAGAATGTCCGGTAATCTCTATAGAGGAATTTATTTCCTTTGCCCTCTTTACTGCGACCTCGGTCTTGCTCTGCCCTAAATTGGTTTCGGTAGAAAGTATCTGTCGATTCAGATTACTGTCTCCTATTATGTCTTTGTCGGCAATTATTAATTCTCCAATTCCCATCCTGACTAAAAGTTCTAATACCGTTCCACCCAATCCGCCAGCTCCAATTATAGCTACCTTTGACTGAAGCAATTTTATTTGTTCGGAAGGGATAACCACTCCTAAATTACGCTGGTAGCGTTTAGGTATTATGTTATTTTGCAGGGCTAATATATCTACTTCTCGGGACTTAGTTTGAAATTTACAAGATATCTCTTTAATCTGTTTTACTGAAATACTGTAATATTTTTCACCGGAAGAATTTACCGCTTCTTTTCTTGTTTTCTCTAATTCCCTGAGAATTGTTTCTTCTTTTTCATTTTTCATATTTTTTTTCCTTCCTCTACGCTATACGCTGTACGCTGTACGCTATACGCTATCTTTATATTTGGCTTTTAATTTTTCCAGCCTTTGCTTAATCTCTTTTTCAAATCCCCTATCAGTGGGAAAATAATATTTTCTTCCCTTTAATTCTTTGGGGAGATGTTCCTGGATAATATATCCATCCTTAAAATTATGGGCATACTTATAGCCTTTACCGTAATCTAAATCTTTCATTAAAGCAGTGGGAGCATTACGAATAACCAAAGGAACTGGCAGCGGTCCCCACCTCTTAATATCTTCCTGGGTGAGTTGATAACCTTTGTAGAGGGCATTACTCTTGGGGGCACAGGCTAAATAGGTGGCGGTCTGAGCTAAAGCTAAATTACCTTCGGGCATTCCCAAAAAATGGACTGCCTGCATAGCTGCCACTGCTACCTGTAAGGCCTGGGGGTCAGCATTCCCTATGTCTTCTGAAGCAAATCTCACCAGACGCCGGGCAACATAGAGGGGATTTTCTCCGGCTTCCAGCATTCGGGCTACCCAGTAAATAGCAGCATCGGGATCAGAATCGCGCATGCTCTTATGTAGAGCAGAGATAATATTGTAATGTTCTTCCCCGGTCTTATCATAACGCAGGCATCTCTTTTGGACTACCTCTTCGATAATTTTCAAACTTATATTTCTTACGCCTTGTGTATCTGGCTTGGTAGTTATCACCGCAAATTCTAAAATATTTAAAGCTATACGAGCATCTCCATAAGCGAGTTCAATAATAAAATCTAAAACTTTTGGTTCTAATTTTACCTTATATTTTCCCAGACCTTTTTCTTTATCCGGTAAAGATTTTTCCAAAATATTTTTCAAGTCTTCCGGAGATAATGCTGGGCTTTATTAAATCTATGAATTTCGTCCACAAACAGGATGGTCTTCTGATTGTAATATCTTCTTCTATCCTGGGCTTCTTTGATAATTTTCCTCAAAGCAGGTACGCCTGAAACTGCCGCACTGAAAGGAACAAAATGAGTCTTGGTTATTTTAGCGATAATTCTGGCTAAAGTTGTTTTTCCGGAACCGGGTGGACCCCAGAGGATAATGGATTGGAGTTTATCTTCTTCAATAGCTTTACGCAAAGGTTTCCCCGGGCCAACAATCTTTTCCTGCCCTAAGAAATCTTCCAACCTTTCCGGCCTTATCTTATCGGCAAGGGGTGCATTATTTAATTTGTTTTTCTCAAAATTATCAAAAAGTTCCATTAAAAATTACCTTAATCATATTTTATTTAATTTTATCATCTTTCCGGGTATTTTAAAAATTCTTTTAAAGAAAGTATCGAGTATCGAGTTAAGAAAGAGAAAAAAAGATAGAAAAAAGTAACATTCCTCTTTTTATCTATCTACCCCATGGAAAGTTTACACTAACCCCTGGTAATCACTTATCTATCTTTTCAAACTCGTCTTTTAAGATGCCCATTAAAATTACATCATAATATTTTCCGCCATAAAATTGACCTTTTCTTAATCTTCCCTCTTCTTTAAATCCACATTTCTCATAACAACGTACGCCTCTCTGATTATAATCAAAGACTCGAAGATATACTTTATATAAATTCATCTGATTAAAAGCATGGTTAAGCAGAATTTTTGTGGCATCTGTACCATAGCCCTTACCCCAATATTCTTTATTGCCGATTACGATTCCCAGTTCTGCATTTCTATTCTTCCAATCAATATTATGTAAACCAATTTGACCTATATATTCTCCTACTTTAGTTTCCATAACCAGATGCTTTTCTGTATCATTATGACTCATCGCTCTTTCTAAAAATTTTTCCTCTTCCGCCCGCGAAACCGGATAGAGAAAGGCAGCTAAATATTTAGTAACCTCCCGGTCATTTACCCATTTCATTATATCTTCCAGGTCTTTCTTCTCCACAGCTCTTAAATTTACTAATTTTCCTTTAAGCATAGTCCTCCTCTCCCTCAAAGGTAAACTTTGGTGCCTGGCACGAAAGTTTACCTTTTTAAAAAATAAATAATTATTTTTTCTATTATAGCAGGAATTTTAAATTATTTGTAGAAAGTAGATATAGTATCGTGTATATAGTATTGAGTATCGAGTTAAGAAAGCGAAAGAAAAGAAAAAGTTTATACTAACTAAAAAGGAGGTTTATAAAATGGTTAATAAATTAAAAGTAGCTTGCCTTCAAGTAAGTGCAAGAGAGTATGAGGATAGATACGAAAATAAAGAAAATATCTTAAGAATGATTGACAAGGCAGCAGATTCACGGCCTCAATTAATAGTCTTACCGGAATGCGCTTATCCGGCCTATTATATTTCTCCGCTTATTGTAAAAAATTCCTTAGAATTCCAGAAATCGACTTTAGAACTAATTACCGAAGTTAAACTAATTACCGAAGTTAAACAAAGGGCTAAACTGTATAAATGCTATATAGCTTTAGGAATAGTTGAAACTGACCTAATCGAAAATATTTTTTACAATTCTGCTTTACTTATCAATCCGGAAGGCCAGGAGATAAGCCGCTTCCGAAAATCTTATCTCTGGCATTTCGATTCTCATTGGTTCTGCGCCGGTGAGCAATATCCGGTAATTGAAACTGAATTCGGAAAAGTGGGTATGTTTATCTGTGCTGATGGACGACTCCCTGAAATCGTCCGCTGTTTGAGCTTACAGGGAGCGGACATTTTGCTTGACCTTACCAACTGGGTGACTTCAGGATTTGAGAAAGAGACTCTCACCAACCCTCAGGTAGAGTATATGATTCCAACACGAGCCCTGGAAAACCGAGTGTGGATAATTGCCGCTAACAAAGTGGGAATGGAGGCAAAGAGTATATTATATTGTGGAAAAAGCGCTGTTTTTACACCTGATGGCGAGGTGGCTAAAATTGCCTCTTCTTGCCAGGAAGAGATTCTCTTTTATGAAATTTCCCTTGAGGAAGCTATAGATAAATCCATCGATAACCAAATTAATACAATTAATGATAGAAGACCGGAATTCTATTCTGAATTAGTTCAGCCTACCGATACTTTACCCATCTATTCTATTATGAAAAAAAAGACTAATCCTAAAAATCCTAATCCACTTACCGCAGTAGTGCAAATAAAATTTGAAGATAATTTTAAAAAATATCTCCAAAAGATAGAATTATTTATAAATAATCTATTAGAACAGGAGACTGATATTATTATCTTTCCCGAATGTGATTTTATCTTCCCCGAAAGTGGAGGGGAGATCATCCATAAAATCAAACAAATAACTAAAGATAGAAAAGTGCTCTGCACTATTACCTTAGTTGAAAAAGCGGGTGAGTTTTATTATAAAACCACTTTTCTTATAGAATCGGGTAAACTCCGAGGAAAATATAGAAAGACTCATTTGGAAAGGGAAGAAAAGAATTTATTTACTCCCGGAGATTTAGGCCTCCCGGTATTTAAAACTTCTTACGGTTACATAGGAGTAATGATAGGCTATGAAGGGATTTTCCCGGAAATATCCCGCACATTAACCCTTAAAGGGGCTGATATAATTATCTGGCCCGGTAAATTTGCCAATGATAGACAGATAAATATCTGTCGCAGTAGAGGGGCAGAAAATAAAATATTTATAGCTTGTTCTAATTCTATTTCTCATCAGGGTAGCGGACATAGCTTAATAACTTCTCCTTCGGGACAAATATTAACCTCTTGTCTGGGTAAAACTGAGCAAGCCAGCCTATCTGCACTCTGTCTCCAACTTTCTCGAAACAAAGACATTGTTCCCCATACCAATACAATACTGGATAGAAAACCAGAAACCTATAAAATTTTATTAAACAATATTCATACAAAGGAGAAATAAAATTGAAAACAGAACTTATAGTTAATTTAACTGCCGGTGGGGGGAAGCCCCGCCCTCACCTAAAAACAATTTTTAAATATTTAAAAGAAAACGGATTTGATTTTGAAGTCAGCTATACTTCACATCATGGTGAAGCGGTAGAACTTGCCCAAAAAGCTGCTGATAACGGCGCAGAACTAATTGTATCAGTAGGCGGGGATGGAACAGTTAACGAAATTGTAAACGGAATTATGAAATCAAAAAATGATCCACCTTTAGGAATAATCCCTTTAGGATGGGCTAATGATTTTATTAAAAGCACGGACATCCCTTCTGATATAATTGAAGCATGTAAAATTTTAATTAAAGGTAAGATTAAAAAAATAGATACAGGGCTAATTGATGGCCAGATATATTTTGCTAATATCTGTGGGATAGGATTTGATGCAGAAGTAGCTCTGCTTGCCAATCAAATGAAAAGCAAACACCCCAATTTGCGCATTCTTAGTGCATTTGTTTATGTCTTCGCTACCGTAAAAAAACTTCTTTCTCCTTTTAGCTACCATAATGTAAAGATAAAATTTGATGGACAAGAAATCCATTCTAAAATTCTATTTATTGCTATTAGTAATGGAAAATTTTACGGTGGCAGATTTAAAATTACTCCGAGAGCTATATTAGATGATGGTTTATTAGAAATCTGCCTGGTAGAAGAGATGGGAAGATTTAAGTATCTCAGCATTATCCCCAAAGTCTTTAAAGGTACACACGCAAGCATTAAGGGGGTAAGTTTTTATAGAGCTAAAGAAGTAGTGATTCAATCTTCAGAACCTGTTCTGGCGCAGGTAAGCGGTGAAGTAATTGAAGGTCAGAAGAAATTTACCATAACTCTTTTGCCAAAAAGTTTAAAATTGATTGTTCCTTAGCGAAAATACAGTAATGAGTGATAAGTGATGAATGATAAAGACAGGATGTGGGATAAAAATACAGTAATGAGTAATTAGTGATATAAAAAGAGTTAGATGGCTAATCAGGAATTCGGTTCACATAATTTGCGATATGTTTTGTTTTAATTGGCGAATTGGCAAATCGGTTAATCGGTTAATTAAGACAAATTATCTTCCCTTATTTTTTCTCTTCTTCTCTTCATACATATTCTGATCAGCTATTCGGATTAACTCATCCATCAGCTGAGGGTTAGCCGAATCATAATTAGAAAATCCTGTACTAAAGCCTATTTTATAAGGTTTTTTGGAAGTCTGATTTAATCGGATCAATTCCTTGTTTAATCTCTTTCTAATCATAGGTATTTCGTTTAAGGAACTATCCAAGAAGATGACTAAAAATTCGTCCCCTCCCATCCGAGCGATAATATCTACTTCCCTCAAGATGGATTTAAAGAGTTTTGCTACTTGGACCATAACCCTATCCCCTTCTTCATGACTAAATCTATCATTAATATCTTTTAGATTATCTAAATCAGTATAAGCTAACAATAAAGAGGATTTATTTCTTTTTGCTAATTTTAATTGTCTTTGAAGAAGTTCTAAACCATACCCCCTATTATAAGCTCCGGTAAGGGTATCATAATGAGCTAATCTCCTTAGTTCCTCTTCCACTCTCTTTCTTTCTATAGCAGTAGTCACCTGTTCAGAGACAAACTCCATAATTTTGATATCTTTCTCGGAATAGAGTTGGGAATCGGTGTAGCTTTGTACTACCATAGCTCCGATAACTTTATCTTCCACTTTTAAGGGAACACCTAACCAGATGGATTTATCGGCGGTAGTACCCATAGCCGTTAATATTCCTTGGGCTACCATCTCCTTATATTGATTATTATCATTAAGAAGAGGTCTCCCTGTTTTTATAACATAAGTAGTAAGGGTATTGGTAGTATTAAACTTCAAAATGGGGAAATCATCATCTTTCTCGTCGACATGGTAGGGAAAGAAAATCTTGGATTCTTTCTCATCTACTAAAGCGATATAGAAATTGGTAGTATCGATGATGGTACCTAGTTCTTGATGGATAGTTTTATAAAGCTGGTCAAGAGAGATGGGGGAGTTGGCTGCTTTAGAGATATTATATAAGACCTCTTGTAGTTTTTCATTTTGTTTGCGTTCAGTGATATCCCGGTAAGATACTATTCCGCCTTTAGACTTACCATCAATTACCACTGAAGAGCTGGAAATACTCACTGGAAAGAGGAATCCATCTTTCTTTTTTCTCATAGATTCATAATAATAATAACCGCCGGATAATGATTTCTGATATAGATCTTTAGCTTCTTCCATCTTATCTTGGGGGTGAATCATCCCAACATTAATATTTCTACCTTTAATTTCCTCTAAGCTATAACCGAACAATTTAGTAAATTGAGAATTGATATCTAAAATATTTCTCTTTTCATCTACATAGACCAAAGCTTCCGGACTATTTCTAAAAAGACTGGCAAATTCCTGTTGACTTTTACTTAAAACCTCTTCTGTCCGTTTACGTTCTATGTTTTCCACTTTTAAGGGGACTCCCAACCAGAGAGTTTTTTTAGTTAAAGTACCCAATTGAGATAATTTTATTTTTCTTTCTTCTGCCATTTTATCAATCTGCTTTCGATTAACTAATAGGGGTCGTTTAGTTCTAATTGTATAAGCAGATAAGGTTTCTGAAAAATCAAATTTCTGAACAGAAGAAACATCATCTTTTTCGTCAAAATAATAAGAAAAATATATCTTATTCTCTTTCTCATCGAGTAATGTAATATGGAAATTAGTGGTATCGATGATGGTACCTAATTGTTGATGGATAGTTTTATAAAGCTGGTCGAGAGTAATGGGGGAATTGGCAGCCTTGGAGATGTTGTAAAGAACTTGTTGTAGCTTATCATTTTGTTTGCGTTCAGTGACGTCTATAAAGATGCCTTCAACTCCAGCAATATTCCCTTCTTTATCATAATAGTAATGGCTGGAAGTAGAGACAATAACTGGTGTACCATCTCTTTTTTTTAGGGTTACTTCGTAATCTTCGACACTCCCCTTTTTCTTTTTCAGTTCTTCTAAAAATTTTTTTCTGTCTTCAGGGATATAATAAAAATCTCTAGCGAGATTTTTTCCTATGACTTCTTTAGAGGAATCATATCCCAGTAATTTAACTCCGGTAGGATTCACCATTAGAACATTCCCTTCTCTGTCGGCACGATAGTAAAACCCCGGCATATTCTCATAGAGACTACGATATTTTTCTTCGCTCTTTCTTAAATCATCTACCATCTTCTGGCGTTCAGTAATATCCTGATATAAAGTGATAATCCCTTTTACTTCATTATTAACTTTAATTGAGGAAGCAGATATAAATACCGGAAATATGCTTCCATCTTTTCTTTTTCTGTATGTTTCATAATTTACAAAATGATTTAGGGATTTTTTGGTATAACGTTTTCCTTCATCAATTTGTTCTTTAGTATGAATTATTCCTTCATCAATATTTTTTCCCTTAATTTCATCTAAGGTATAACCGAATACTTCGGTAAAACGAGAGTTTACATATAAAACATCACCATTTTTGTCGATATAAAGCAAGGCTTCCGGTATATTGTGAAACAGACTGAAAAATATTTGTAGGTTTTTCTCTAAGTCTTCTTCTGTTTTATTAGGTTTACTTTCAGATTCTTTTAATTCGGTAATCTGCTGACGTAATTTCGCTAATTCATTGATAAGTTGTTTTTTAGTTTTATCACTATCTTCCATATTATCCATCCTCTAAAAATAAAAAGGTAATTTTACTCTTTCTTTTAAATTATTTTCTTTAATTCATCTTGCTCTTTCCCATAAACATTCCTGGCGAAATCTTGCATTATCTTAATGTCTTCTTCAGGAATTATCCTGCACTTTCCTACGTTTTTACTTAAAATATAAATATGAGCTGTTTTTTCTACCACATAGCAGATCTTCATTGCCTCTTTCATATCTTTCCCCACACAGAGAGTCCCGTGATTTAGAAGAAAAACTGCATTTCTATTTCCTAAACTGGTAACTGCGTAATT